>Ga0265293_10004707_pt1 | contig 23748 bp, 32 predicted proteins | sample Munlanlewell138R_FD_192505 | JGI IMG/M metagenome (GOLD analysis project Ga0265293, IMG submission 192505) | Leachate microbial communities from a municipal landfill in Southern Ontario, Canada - Leachate well 138R | ecosystem: Engineered > Solid waste > Landfill > Unclassified | place: Canada... | reverse complement strand
ATTTATTAAAAAAGTATAATTTATTAAACAATAAGCATATTCCAAAAGAATACATGTTTAATTCAAAAAATATAAGATTGGCATTATTAGCAGGAATTGTTGATACAGATGGTTATGTTAAAGATAATTATATTTCAATAACACAAAAATCATATTTATTAATAAAAGATATTGAAGAATTATGTAATTCTCTAGGTTATAAAACTAAAGTAAAAAAGATTAAAAAAGGTCTAAAGAAAATAAATTTTGAAGGAACATATTGGAACATTTCAATATCTGGTAATAATTTACAAGAAATACCAATTAAAGTAAAGAGAAAAAACATTTTACATAAGAATAAAGAAAATAAAGATAAAAGTAGAACAGGTATAAAAATTGAATATTATGGTGTCGATGATTATTATGGATTTACATTAAAAGAAAATCCACTCTTTTTATTAAAAGACTATACTGTGACTCACAATTCAACTATTAAACAAGCCTTGGAATTATGTTTGTTCGGTAAAGTTCAAGGTAAATCTGGTAAAAGGTTAGCATTAAATAAACTACCAAATAGAAGAAATTTATCATTATATACAGGTGTTTACTTCAAGAATCAAGTTATGGATGATGTAGTTATGAAAAGATACATCAAACCTAATAATTTTGAGATGTTTGTTAATGAAGAACCTTATACCACCAGATTTAAAACAATGTCAGAGAAGGAAAGAGAAAAAATCATAGGTTATAATTTTGATGTATTCAAGTCTTTCATATCTCTTAACATGAATGATTTTAAGAATTTTATATCATTATCAAAGGATGATAAAGAAAATTTATTAAATAAGTTGTTCAACCTAAATGAATTAGATGTTTTGTATTCTATCGTCAAAGATTTAGATGACAGTAACCAAAAAATTATTAATGAGATAGATGATAAGATATATAGAAATGAACAGAATATATTAGAATATAGACAAACTATACAAAACATTAAAAATAAACAAGAGTTTTCCAAGGAAGAAAAAATGAAAGAAATAAAGGATGAAATTATGTCAAAGAAACCTTTATTTCAAGAATTACAAGATAAAATAAAAGTTTGTGAAACTGAAAAAGATGAACAATCAAAGAAAATGGTAAAACTAAATAAATTGAAGTCTGATAAAAATAGGGAGAAAACAAGATTAGAAGTTGAAGTTGAGAACATTGAAGAAAAGATAGAATTATATAACAATGGTACTTGTCCAACTTGTGAAACTAATCTTACAGGAGATGAACATAAGGAACATTTAGAAAAATTGGAAATTGATTTAGAAGAAAAGAATGAACTTATTGTTAGTTGTGATAAATATTTGAATAGATGTGTTTTAGAAGATACTAAAATCAGAAACAAATTTGATGATATTTACAAAAGGAAAACAGATTATCAGACAGAATTAACCGAACTTAAAACAGAACTTGGAACTCTTAACACACAATACAAAAATCTTAAAGAAGAAGTTGATAATGACTCTACAAAAACATTAGAAGATAAGATAGAAAAACTAAAAGAAGAAAATATTAAGAATAATGATTCTCTCACAGAATTAAATAAGAAATCAGAAAACTATGATAAACTTAAAGAAATGTTTTCTGTGGATGGTATAAGAAAGTCTATGATTAAAAACGCATTGGTTCCAATCAATGAATATCTATCTAATTTTTTAACTAAACTTAATTCAGAATACACTGCAGTATTGAATGAAGATTTTGATGCAACAGTTATGGAATTAAATGTTCTGGAAATAGATCCAGAAACTTTATCGAAAGGTGAAGATAAAAAAATTAATATTGCGATAGCGTTATCCTACCTAAAATTAGTTCTTGAGTTAAAACATTCCAATATAATGTTTCTTGATGAAATTTTTGATGGTGTTGATGTTGAAAACATTAATTTAACATTAGAGGTTTTAAGAGAAATTGCATTAGAACATAAAATAAACATAATAATCGTAAATCACGGAATGGAACAAATTGTTGATACTTCAATCTTCGACAAAATTATTAGAACAAAAAAAGACATTTTTTCTGATTTAGAAATACTTAATAACCAATAAGTTGTGGTTGAAAATCAACACATTAAATAAAAAATGATTTTTATTTTTAATATATAATATAGTATTAAAAAAATAGAAATTTATTTCAATGAATTTATCATATGTCTTATTAAACTCTGGGATTGAGAACACACTACAATTAATGGATCAATATGGCGTTAGCCTTGTTGCTCTTGTGTTTGTGGGATTTTTTGCTTGGTTCTTAGTAAAATTCATTTTGAAAAGGATGAAGGATCAAGAAAAAAAGATTGATACGTTGTTAGATAAACTTATATCGAAAGATCATGAAGAAAATCTAACTGAAGAAAAAATGGATAGGTTCGCAGTTAATGCCAACAGAGTTCAACAGTTAATTTATCACTTACTAAATGAATTTGATGCTGATAGAGTATCTGTTTATGAATACCATAACGGTGGTAAGACTATAACAGGAATTGATTTTAAGAAATGTTCTAATACTTATGAAGTAGTAGGATTAGGAATAGAAGAAAAATATAACGAACATCAAAATATACCAATATCTGTAAATTTTCTTTGGAATAAACTTTTAATGGATAGGAAACCAATATTTATTTCAGATATTTGTTCTTTAAAACAAACTGACCACACAATTTACCAAATGTTAAAATCACAAGGTATAAAATCTTACTACTCTAGATTAATAAAAGATTATAATGGTAAACCTATTGGGTTTATGACAATAAAATATTATAATGATAAAGTGGTTCTTGATGATGAACAATTAAAAATATTTAATGATACTACAATAAGTGTTGGTGGTTTAATAAATAAAGATTAACCATATGTTTTGCTTATATTGCATTATAATTATTATTTTGGGATTAACATTTTTCTACTTTAAGTTTCAAAGAAGAAATAGAGATTATATTCAAAAAATAGAAACATTATCGAAAGAAGTAGAAAACAAAGAAACAAGAAGATATAAAATAAAAATTAGAGCCTACCATAAATTCTTCATGGTTGTTCGACATATCTACACACATTTCAAACCAAATTCTGTGAGTGTTTATTTTTATAATAGAAAGAAAGAACTAAACACAATCTTGATGACATTTTTATATCAAATTAAAGATGATAAAGATGTTTTCACAGGTAAATTTAACAATATTCCTATAACAAATATTGGAACTATATCAAAATTAATAAATGGTAACAGTGTGATATTAATTGATGATATTGAAGATATTTGTGAATATGACAATGGATTATACGAATATTTGTTAAAACAAGGAATAAAAAGGCATTATTTTGTTAATATATACTGTAATTCATGTAACAAAATAAAAAATAAACCAATTGGATTTTTTGTACTAACATATAAAGATGATAAAAAAATACAGAAGGAAATTTTAATAGAAGAAACAAAACGAATTTCTTCTTCACTAATAGAAATTATAAGATGAATTTAATAACATATTTAATAATAAATAATAAAGAATAGAGTGATTTGCTTTAAGTGAGTCACTCTTTTTTTATATCTAAAAATAAAAAAGTAAAAATGAAAAACGTGAAAAACGACATGGAAAAAACTACAGTATTTGATTATTTAATTGAAGAAAAAATTTTAACAAGAAGTGAATTTAGAGATTTATTTTCAGTAAGAGCAATTAAACTCAATGATGAACTTTTATTTGATTCAAAGGAAGAAGTTAAAGAAGGCTCAAAAATAACTTTAGGTTTTAATGATATATTAGTCGTATAATTTTTTTTATTATAATGTTTGCTGTATATTTGTATTATAATTGTTCAACACTTAAAACTTAAAATAATGAAAGACGGAAAATACAAAGCTATAACAAACATTGAAGATATTAAAAATTTCGTATTTGGTGGAAACGCCACGATAACATTGGAGAGTACCAAAACTGGTAAACACTTCACTTTCAAAGTAAGAGTTGCTAAGAAAGATGATGACACTGATCCTTTTTTCGTATCTGTACTTAACGGTCCTGATAACTACGCTAACTATTCATATGTTGGTATTATAAATTCTGAAAGAGATTCTTTCAGATTAACTCAAAAAATCAAAAGTTGGTGCTGACGCTATCTCTTTCAAGGCGTTCAACTTCTTCTTCGCTAACTTGAAGAAAGGTAAAGTACCTGCTGACTTGAATATCTATCACTCTGGGAAATGTGGTCGTTGTGGTAGATTGCTCACACATCCAAATTCAATAATTACTGGTTTAGGTCCTGAGTGTTCAAAGAAGATTTGATGTAATACCCCTTATATTTTTTATCTTTATCGCAAAAACGACTAATACTACAAGCAGTTTTTGTGTCAAAAAATATTAATAATTCTTTGGATGTTCCTTTTATTATATATTTATCATTATCATAAATATAATATATCTTTTTAGGTTTATTGTTTATTGTTTGTCTTATTTTATCCTTTGTTTCTTCACTGTGTTTTTTACCATAAAATGGATTCTTCTCAGCAATTCTTTTGCTTGCATGTTCTGATAGTTTATTTCTTGTTTCCTCACTATGTTTTTTACCATAAAATGGATTTTTATCACCAGTCATCATTTTACTCATTTTCAACCTACATTCTTCACTATAAACTCTTTCTTTTTTTTCTTTAATAATCTTCTCTTTTGGATTATTTTTATAATATTCTTTTAATGATTTGCTTATTTTTACTTTTTGTTCATCTGTAATTATAGTCACTTTTCTACCTTCATTGTAAGCATTTTTTAATCCTTCACTAATTGATGCCTTATGTGAATCTGTTAATAACTTATCTTTATGTGATTCTGATATTTTTTCTTTTGTTTCTTCTGAATGATTCATACTTCCAGGTATGAAATTCTTCTTTCTTGTTTCAACGGCTCTTTTAATAGCATCTTCATCCATTCTATATGTTGTATCACCACCGTCAGTCAGATTAACCAATTTCTTATCATTATGAATAGTTATCCAATATTTTTCTTTTTCGTTAAGTTTATCTTCCAAACATTCTTCCAAACATTCTATTTTTAATTCATTTAATAAATTTAACCTTTCCAACTTTTTCATCCAATTAATTTTATATGGATTATGCCTCCTATCATATTTATGATCTCTTAACCTTTTATTTAGTGTTTGTATTGTTTGACCAATATATTTTATATCATTAGATATTGGACATATTAAAGCATATATAAAACCTTTTCTCATATTTCTATATATTAAATGGTGTTGGTCTAAAATGAGATTTTTAAGATAAAAAAAACCACTCAATGAGTGGCTTTTTCTTTTAAACTTCCGTTTTAGTTTCTTGATTTTTACCTATTTTTTGCTTTGTTTCCATGTGTTTATTTATTCCTAATAAAGTTAATTGGTGTGTTAATAAAGCACCAAAAACAATAAGTAATTCACCTGGTATCGGATTAGCAACACCTGAAATCACGATATAAATACCTACACCCATAAAGTATAAGCAAAACATTACAATCATTGCAAGAATAATATATGATGTTGTTCTTGTTGAACTTACACCACTATCCTTTTCACATGATTTTCTTACTATTTCCCAAAATTTTTTAAACATTTCTTTTTGATTATTTTTTAAATTATATTCTTAGTTATATATTAAAATTAAAAAATTAAAAAAAAATGATTTCCACTTTTCCACTTTTCCACTTTAATATATAAAATAAAAAATTATATGAAAAGTATAAAAATATCATCAAAAGTTCATAGTGAATTAAAAATACATTGTGTAAAAAATAAAATAACATTATCTAATTTTGTAGAAAAAATAATAAACAAAGAATTAAGAAAAACAATAAAAATAGATGATACTAATAAAAAAGATTAAAGTTAAAGTTCACACAAAAAATATTAAAATGATTCGTAATAAATATGATGAACAAGTAAAACTTGGAGATAATATCATTATTAATATTCAAGATTTGCCTAAAAATTCTCATGTTTTAGTTGATGTGAAATGTGATGTTTGTGGTAAAGAAAAAGTATTATCATATAAGGAATATAATCGTTCTATTTCTAATCAGAATTTTTATGCTTGTTCTTCAAAATGTTCTGTTGAAAAAAATAAAATAACAAATTTAGAAAAATATGGAGTAGAACATATATCACAATCTATAAACATTAAAAATAAGAAAAAAGAAAATAATTTGGATAAATATGGTGTTGAATATATATCACAATTAGAAAATGTTAAAGAAAAAATCAAAAAAACAAAAAACGAGAAATATGGTGATGAAAAATATAATAACAGAGAAAAATATTTTAATACTTGTTTAGAAAAATATAATAACAAAATTTTTGTTAAAAGTGATTATTTTAAAGAAAATGTTAAATATAAAAGTTATTATAAACAATCTTTTTTAGATAAAATAAAGGAAAAATATTTATTAAAATTCAATATAAATATTTTGGATTATATAGATGGATATTTTATTTGTGTTTGTGAGAAATCACATACATATAAAATCAGACCTGATATGTTATTAAAAAGATTAACAAAATATAAAACAGAGCCTTGCACAATATGTAATACAACCATATTAAATAGTGAAGTGGAAAAAGAACTCTTAATATTTATCAAAGAAAATTATAATGGTGAAATAATAACTTCTGATAGGAAAATATTAAATGGTAAAGAATTAGATATATATTTACCCGAATTAAAGTTAGCATTTGAATTTAATGGTATTTACTGGCATTCTGAATTATATAAAAATAAATATTATCATAAAAACAAAAGTGATTTGTGTGAAGAAAAAGGAATACAATTATTTCATGTATGGGAAGATGACTGGAAATATAAACAAAATATAGTCAAATCAATGATATTGAACAAATTATATAAAACAAAAAATAGAATATATGCAAGAAATTGTGAAATAAAAGAAATAACTGATAACAAATTGATTAGAAATTTCTTAGATGAAAATCATATTCAAGGATTTGTTGGTTCATCGATCAAAATAGGTCTTTATTATAATAATGAATTGGTTTCATTAATGACATTTAAAAAACGAAAAGATAAAATATACGAATTGAATAGATTTTGTAATAAAATAAATACAAATATTGTTGGTGGTGCTTCTAAACTTTTTAATTATATTAAAAAACAATTTAAAGAAATTATTTCATTTGCTGATAGAAGTTATAGTGATGGTAAATTATATGAAATTCTAAAATTCAATAAAAAAACACATTTAAATATATCATATTGGTATTTAATAGAAGATAGAAAAGTACATAAATTTAATTTTAGAAAAGAAGAGAAAAATAAAGAAAAATTAATAAAAATATTTGAACCAGGAAAAATAAAATATATCTGGTATAATAATTAAATTATATTTGGTTGCTTTTGTGCTATAAAGTTTTGATCATCATTAGTTTTAGCACTATAGATATATCTTTTATCATATTTTACTTTAATTCCAAAAGATTCCATAGCAACAAAAACGTCGCTCAAACACTCACCAAAAGCGCCACCAACTACAACTACACTTTTACCTTTCAATGAACTGAATAATTGAGCCATCTTTTCAGGAACATAAAACCAAGCATGATTATTTTTAACTCTAACAACATAAGAATTAACATCATCGAACTCAAATATGTCACCTTCTTTAGCATCTGGATATTTTTCATTAAGTTTTTTAACAGTTTCTTCTAACTCATCTGAAAATTTTGTACCAAACTTTTTAACAACCGCAAGTTTCTCATTTGGAAAAGTATATGATGGTTTTTTCTGACCTTCATTAGAATCCCAAATTTGATAAACAGTATGATAATTTTTACAATATTCAATTAATTGATCTACAAAACCTTTTGGTATAAAATCACCAAATTCTGTTTGCACATCAACAACCATTAATATACCATCACCTTTATTCTCTTTTATAAATTCTGTGTACTTTTTCATTAAAAACCTATTTTACTTTTCTTTGTTGGTTCTATATCAACATCTGGACCTTTCACTTGTAATTGGTCACCAACAATTATTAATCTTTCATTATCAATTTCATCTGAATACATTTCGGATATAGCATCAAGCACAACACCTATTAAAGATTGTAATTCATATTTAGAATATCCTTTCATACCAATCTCTAATTTATATACATCATATTGCATATAATCATTTTCTAAGGTGAAATCAAAATAATCTTCACCTATTTTATTATCAACAAGTATATCTTTAATATCTTCTCTTAACGAATCCGCATCAATATATTCAGTATCTACTAAAATATAAATTAAAAAACCATATTCATCAACAGGATCAGAATATCTGAAACCTATTGTTCTTCCTGGTCCACCATACTCATTAAGAAATTCATAAAATTTTGTTTTCATATAAATATTTTATTTTTATTATTTATATATTAAAAATTAAAATTAGAATTTTTTTGACCACATGGAATTTATATATAAATATAAAACAATATAAATAAATATGAAAATACAAAAAACTTTCACAATAGATAAAGAGATCATTAATGATTTTAACGAAATTTCTAAAAAAACATCATTAAACAAATCACTCTTTGTTGAAAATGCAATCAAAGATTATATCAAAAAATATAAAGAAAATAATGATAAAAAATAATAAAATAAAAATCAAAGTTTCTAATGTCACTTTAAGACATTATAGGGGCAAAAATTATAAATGTAATATCAAAGATATTATTGAGATTGATGTTAATGATTTACCAAAACAAAGTACTCAAATAATTGATGTTATTTGTGATGTATGTGGTTCAGAAAAACAAATACAATATAGAAAATATATTAATAATAAATCTAATAAAGGTTTTTATACTTGTTCTTTATCGTGCTCACAAGAAAAAATTAAACTTACTAAATTAGAAAATCATGGTGATTCTAATTTTTGTAATCCCGAGAAAAGAAAAGAAACTTGCGAAGAAAAATATAATAATCCAACATATAAAAACTCAGAAAAAAGAAAAGAAACAAATTTAGAAAAATATGGTGTTGAACATGTCATTATGAATAAAGAAATACAAGAAAAAAGAAAAGAAACTTGGTTAGAAAATTATGACGTTGATCATCCTATGAAAACAGATAATATTAAAGATAAAAAGAAAGAAACATCATTAAAAAATATAATGATTGCAACTATAATAATATTAATAAAACATTACAAACAATAAAGACAAAAAATCTAAAACACATATCTAATAAGTTTAATATTAATGCTGTAGATTATAATGATAAAAGATTTAAAATAATAAGTAATACTTGTGAACATACATATGAATCATATTATGATTTAATACATAAAAGAAATAAATATGGTACCACTCAATATGTTATTTGTAATCCAATAGGTACACAATATTCATATTCAGAAAAAAAATTATTAGATTTTATTAAAGAAAATTATGATGGTGAGATAGTTGAAAATTCAAGAAAAATTATTGCACCATATGAATTAGATATTTATTTACCAGAAATAAAATTGGCAATAGAATATAATGGTTTATATTGGCACTCTGAAACATATAGAGATAAAAAATATCACAAAATGAAATATAATATGTGTAAAGATAATAATATACAATTATTACAAATTTTTGATGATGATTGGATATATAAAAGTGATATAATTAAATCTATGATATTAAATAAATTTGGTAAAACAGATCATAAAATATTTGCTAGAAAAACAAAAGTTGAAATAATAACTGATGATGATACTAAAGCATTCTTAATTGAAAATCATATACAAGGCTACACAAGATCAACCATAAAATTAGGATTATATTTCATGGATGAATTAGTATCAGTTATGACTTTTATAAAAAGTGAAGAAAATTATGTGTTGAACCGTTTCGCTACAAAATTAAATAATAATGTTATTGGTGGCGCTTCCAAATTATTTAAGTATTTCATTAAAAATTATAAATACGAAAAAATAATATCATTTTCTAATAATTTATATTCTACTGGAGATTTATATTATATTTTAAATTTTAAAAAAAATAAAGATTTAAAAGAAGATTATTCATATATTGTTGATGGAAAAAGACAACACAAATTTAATTATAGAAAAGAAGAAAAATTAAAAAAAGTTAATTTACTAAAAATCTATGATGCTGGTAAAATAAAATTTATCTACTCATAAAGAACCAACCACTTTGAGTTTCACCTTTTATCTTTTCTTTTACCGCCTCAATTTTCTTTTCACCTTGCGAAATCATATCGCTTGCATTATATTGGAAGTTACCAGGCATATTGAAATTGAATCTACCAATCGCTTCACCTAATCTAACTTCTGATAAACCAATAACATAATCCTTAAATAATTGTAAGTCAAACAATTCTTCTTGTTCAATTCTTACATAAACATCAAAAACTAAATCAGTTGAACATTCGGTTAATAAATGTAATCTTTTATTTACGTGGTTGTAATCAAACTTCATCGTATTCTTAGTCATTCTATTAATCTCATCAGAAAAAGCCGAAATAACAGAACGATACACTGCTAAATCACCTGCTGTTGTAACAAATGATGTTAAGAATGGTTGATTAGTAACACCAAGATTTATACTTAAATGTGGTGCTTGAATACCAAGTCTAAATAATGAAGGATCATCTATTTTCACAATTCTAACAATCGCTTCTACTTCTTCAGGTAACACAAAATACTTAAATTTTGTATATTGTTCTGTGTTAAAACAATCTTTATCCATATAATAATACATTTTCATTACAGCGAACTGATAGTTCTTATAAAACCATTCCAATGCGTGTTCTTTAACGATACGATAAATCTCTGTATCAGGCAATACTTTTGGAAACAATCCACTCATCGTAAGATCAGATTGCACAATATCTATCAATTGTTCTATGGTTATTGCTGCCATATATTTATTTTCTTTTTATTTATATATTAATTTTTTTTATTTCTTTTTAGAAGATTCAATACCTAAACGATTTAATATATAAGTAAAAAAATAAAATATGTTATTAACAAAAGAAGTTGAAATTAAGATAAATAATAGATATGTTAAATATTATAAAGATAAAGGATATGATATTAGTGGTGGTGATATACTTTTGATAAAAGTTACGGATTTACCAGATAAAAGTCATGTTAATGTTGAATGTAAATGTGATAATTGTTCAGAAATAACGAAAATAAAATATTATAATTATATAAATAATATATCAAATGGAGGAAAATATTATTGTAAAAAATGTAAAAATATAAAAACAGAAAAGACAAATATTGAAAGATATGGTGTAAAAACAACATTATTAGAACCAAAAACACAAGAAAAAATTAAGAACACTATAAGGGATAAATATGGTGTAGAACATTATTCGCAGACAGAAGAGTTTAAAGAAAGAATAAAGAAAAACAATTTAGAAAAATATGGTGTAGATTCATATTTTCAAACAGAGAATATAAAAAAACAAAGATTTGATAAATATGGTGTTGAATATTATCCTCAAACAAATGAATTTAAAGAAAAGAAAAAAGAAACTTGTTTAGAAAAATATGGTGTAGAACATTATTCGCAGACAAAAGAATTTAAAGAAAGAATAAAGGAAAATATTATAAATAAATACAATGAAGAATATAATATAAAAATAATAAAAATAACCGATGATATACTTAAAATAAAATGTAATATTTGTAATGAAGAATATAATATACACAAATGGTTACTAAAGAATAGATTACATAAATATAAAATAAATCCTTGTATTATATGTAATCCAATAAATTCATATACATCTTCAGGTAAAGAAAACAAAATGATAGATTTCATAAAAGAAATTTATTCTGATGAAATTATTGAGAATGATAGAAAGATATTAAACGGTAAAGAAATAGATATTTATTTACCAGATTTAAATTTAGCTTTTGAATTCAATGGATTATGGTGGCACAATGAATTATATAAAGATAAAAATTATCATTTAGAAAAAACTGAAAAATGTTTAGATAAAGGAATTCATTTAAATCACATTTGGGAAGATGATTGGAATTTTAAGCAAGATATAGTTAGATCAATAATATTAAATAAAATTGGAAAAACAACAAATAAAATATTTGCAAGAAAATGTGTAATAAAAGAAATAACTGATAATAAGATAGTTAAAAAGTTCTTAAATGAAAATCATATTCAAGATAGTATAAATTCATCTGTGAAAATAGGATTATATTATAATGATGAGTTAGTTTCTTTAATGACTTTTGGTAAAAAAAGAAAAATTATGAATTCAACATCTAAGGAAGGTGAATATGAACTATTAAGGTTTTGTAATATTTTAAATACTAATGTCATCGGAGGTGCTAATAAATTATTCATTTATTTCATAAAAAAATATAATCCAAAAGAAATAATAACTTATGCGAATAGAAATTATTTTAAAGGTGATTTATATAAAACTTTGGGATTTGAGTATGTTTCAAAATCAGAACCAAATTATTACTATGTTATAGATGGAATTAGAAAACATCGTTTTGGATTTAGAAAAGATATTTTAGTTAAAGAAGGATATGATAAAAATATGACTGAACATGAAATAATGCTCAGTCGTAATATTTATAGAATTTATGATTCTGGGACTTTAAAATTTATTTATAAAACCATTCCAAGTTAATATATTATTATTTTCGAAAAGTTTTAATAATTCTGATTTTTTCATTGTATTATCATATTTTATATTTTTATTATCAAGATAATCAGTTATTTCTTTTTTTGTATTTTTTATAGTAGGTTTTTTGTTATCTCTTTTTTCTTTTGATTTTAAAGATGAATATCTAACACCAATCCAATTTTTAGGTAGTTTATTTCTTATGCTTATGAAATTATCATTTTTCATATCTGGACCATTCTTTAATCTTTTTTTGAAAGAATATTCTAATGAATTTAGAATTTTAATAAAATCTTCATTTGATATGTTTATATCTGAATTTAACATTTGGTATATCTCATTTTCTGTTTCTTTTGCAATTTTTCTTTTTTTATATTCTATCTTATTCCAAAGATACTTTTTTTCATCATTGTTTAACATAATATTTTATTTTTTTTTTGTGAATATTTCATTATTCTGTTTCGTTATTTTCTTCTATTTGTGTATTCGGATTATCCACAAATATAATTTTACCATCTTCTATTTCAATGTTGAAATTTGTGATAGTTCTTGACTTATCTTTTTCATTATAATATGTCATAAATATATCTTTATCTACACCACTTTCCTTAAAGAATTCATCAACTGTGGTTATAACCTTACCATCTTCAACTTGGACATTAGAATTATCATGATCCACTTTATCTGATTTATAAAGTAATAACCAATCTCTTATCTGATTAGCTAACTTATTACCATTATATTTAGTTGGGTTATAATCAGAAAATTTCATTATTTTATCTTCATCTATCTTACTAAATTCTTTATATCTTTGTACACTCATAATTAAAATGTTATATCTTGACCTCCTGGTATTTGACCAGTGTTTGAGGTATTGTATCCTTTCAACCATTTCTTTTTACTTGGTTGTTTGTTCTTAAATGTACCTATTGCTTTCAATTTATCTTCCATTGATTGATCTTGGTCACCACCAAAGTAATTATTAGCAGAAGTAACAATTTTAACTTTCTTATCTAATTCACCATTTTCACCTAACTTACCACTTCTAAATATACCACCTTTCATTTGACCATCTAGTAAACAATTAAACACATAACAATCATTTAATATTGTTCCTTCATGTACATTACAAGATTCAATTTTACTATTATAAACATCAGTATAAATAACTGTACAGTTTGTCAAGTGAGCGTTCTTAATCTCACAATTAACTATGTTACAATTAACAAAAGAACCACCATCAATATTACAATCAATTATATCAATCTTCTTAATATCAAAAATAGTCTTAAATGTAGCATCAACTAATTCTAATCTTTGTTCTTCTGTATTATAGTTTATGATACAATTGTTTAGATTATAAATATTTGTAATAATATCATATAACTCATTATATATTTGCTCATAATATGTTCTAAGAATAATTAAATCTGGATTCTGATCTACTTGTAAATCAATAGATGGAAACTCCGCAATAAAAGAATCTAATTTTGTAAAATTCTTAAATTGATTAATATTATCAGAAAGATAATTTTTCAATTCTTCCATATCTTCTTCATTCATTGGCTCACTAATACAAGTGTGAGTTAATTCTACGAAATAATCCATTAGATCAAGGATCTCTGCAGTTTTGTGTTCATAATCTTCTCCACCAATATATCTATACTCTACCCTACCATTGAAAACATTTAATAGATTGATACCATAATATTTAGTATCTGGTAATTCAAGTGAATTAACTAATAATTCTACTGCATTATTTGTAAAATCATATGACTTAAATGGTATAAGTTTCTTTACTGATTTAGCATAGAAATTATTTTCTCTTTCAGGGAAATATTTGTAAACGAAATTTTCATCTATATTAAGAATCAATTTCAATTTATTCAAATAGTCTAAAACGTGTGGAGTTTTCTCTTTATCAAAAGAGATATTTATGTGAATAGAACATTTATCATCTGTTCTAAATTCTGGTCTTTGTAATATTTTTAGTACTTTCAATAAGTATGTTTTTGCATTAACGTAAGGTATTGGTCCTGAAACCAATTCAATACCGTCATAGCCCATCGAAAGGTCAGGTTCAATTTTCCATTCTTTTTCTGTAGGTTCAAATGAACTATGATATACTCTGTATCCTGTTACTGTGACAGGTTTCAACTCTCTATTGAGTATTTCTAATAATTTATGATAAGGTCTATCTGTATAGAATTCAAATTCAAACCCCACAATAGCATTATTTAATATGTCGAATTTATTTATGTATTTGTCAGTAAATTTATCCACAAAAATATTATATTTTTTATTATATATTAATATTTGGTTTCCATTTTTTAATATATAACTCTATAACTATTAAAAAATCAGGGTCTATTATGATAACAGAAAAGAAATATGAAATTAAAACTAGTAAGAAAAATGAAAAATGGTTAATATCAAAAGGATATAAATTTAATACAGGAGAAACAATAACAATAAACACAAAGGATTTACCTAGGGGTTCTCATAAAATAATAATGGTTAAATGTGATGTCTGTAGTAATGAAAAAGAAATTAGTTTTCAAAAATATATTAAAAATATATCAAATGGTGGTTTTTATGCTTGTTCACCAAAATGTGCTCAAGATAAAGTAAAAGCTACAACAAAAGAAAAATATGGTAAAGAATATTATATACAAACAGAAGAATATAAAATTAGATATGAAAAAACATGCTTGGAAAAATATGGTGTAATTCATCATACAAAAAACGAAAATATTAAAGAAAAACAAAAAGAAACAATGTTGGAAAAATATGGTGTAGAACACTATACACAAACAGAAAAATATAAAGAAAATTATAAAAAACAAATGTTAGAAAAATATGGTGTAGAAAATTCATTTCAATCTGAAATCATTAAAGAAAAATCAAAACAAACAATGATTAAAAAATATGGTGTAGAATATTTCACACAATCAAATGAGTGGTTTCCTCATAGTGGTATAACAAGTATATCTAAAAATGAAAAAGAAATAGAAACATTCATAATCAAAAATTATAGCGATAAAGTAATTACATCTGATAGAAAAACAATAAAACCTTACGAGTTAGATATTCTTTTACCAAAATTAAATTTAACATTTGAATTTAATGGTTTATATTGGCATAATGAATTAAATAAGTTTAATAATTATCATAAAATGAAAACAGATTTGTGTTTAGAAAAAGGAATACAACTAATTCATATTTGGGAAGATGATTGGAATTATAAAAAAGAAATAGTTAAATCAATGATACTTAACAAATTAGGTAAAACTCCAAATAAAATTTTTGCTAGAAAAACAGTTATCAAAGAAATAACTGATAATAAATTGATTAAAGATTTTCTAAATAAAAATCATATTCAAGGGTTTATAGGTTCTTCAATAAAATTGGCTTTATTCTATGAAAATGAATTAGTTTCTCTAATGACGTTTGGCAAAAAAAGAAAAATGATGAATTCTAAATCAAAAGAAGGTGAATACGAATTATTAAGATTCTGTAATAAACTAAATACTAATGTTGTTGGTGGTGCTAGTAAATTATTTAAGCATTTTATTAAAAATTATAATTATAGTGAAATAACTACTTATGCAGACAGAAGCCATAGTCAAGGAAATTTATATGAGAAATTAGGATTTGAATTTATATCAATAACAAAACCAAATTACTATTATATTCTAAACAAAAAAAGACATCACCGTTTTAATTTTAGAAAAGATGTTTTAGTAAAAAATGGTTTTGACGAAAATAAATCAGAACATGAAATAATGTTAGAAAGAAAGATATATAGAATATATAATGTGGGTAATTTGAAGTACAGATTTAATATATAATTGTATGAAATACTTAAAAAGATTTAATGAAAATACGAACACATTAGACGAGACCAAAACAATATTAAAAAATGGTTTTGAGACTTTAATGTTTAATACTCACTTGGTTCAAGACCAAGTTAGACAAAATTTAGACGCATTTTTAGATGGTTTAGATACTGAAAAATTTGAAAGTAAATTTGGAAAAATTAAAAGTTTCTTAGGTGCAGGTGTTTTTGGTGCAGTTTTTCAATTAGATAATAACAAAGTTCTTAAAATAACTTTTGATTTCCACGAAGCACCTTTTTTATACCAATACTGTAAATTAGATAAAACACCAGGATTTGTTAAAGTAGATGATGTGTTTAAGATAAAGTTTGGAAACACAAACGCTTATATTGTTGTTAGAGATCCTGTTGAATTTACAAAAGCAACTGATGAAGAAATACAAAGAGCAAAAGATGCTATGTATAAGATTAGTCCAGTGTGGAGAGGAACACATGCAGGAAACTTTGGTAAACAGAATGGTGAAGTTGTGTTGTATGATGGTTTTTGTAAAAAAGCACAAGTTGATGAATCAAAAATACCATTTTTAGAATTATGAAACACTTAAAGAAATTTGAAGAATACGATGAAAATAATACTTATCAAGGTGATTACTTAAATGCGCCTGATGAAGTTGTGGCGGATGTTAGAAATAAATTAAGTCCAATGACAAATTTAATTAGTATGATTGAATTTGGCGCTGATAAAGAATATATTGAAAAACTTTTACCACAAGTTAAATTGAGTATAAATTATTTAGCAAAAAGAAAAGTATATTAAAATTATGAATATAGAGAAGAAATATATCTTTAATAAAGATGGTGATGATAAATGGACAATGAATGTTGAAGGTAAACCTGAAATATTCGGAGTTATAGAAAAAGAATACACAAAAACAAAATCAAAATCTGTTTTTAGTATTAAATATTATTGGAAAAAAGTATTGCAAGAAAAGGCATACGCTGACACTATTGATGAAGCAAAATCAAAATTAATAGATATATTAGGTAAAGTACAGAAACAAGTCAGACATATGGAAACGACATTTGAGTCTTTTTTAGGAAATAATTTATGATACAATGAAACACCTGAAATCATATGAAAATTATTCAGTAGAAAAATTATACCATTATACAACCTTAGAAAATGCTATAAAGATTCTTGATAGTGGCGAAATAAAAGTAAAAGAAATGAATATTATCAATAAGTATTCTTCTTCTGACTTGATAGCCAATGATTATGGTTATATTTCATTCACAACAAACGATGATGAAGATTCTATCGCATTCGATATACCAAAAGATATTAGATTCATATTAGATAAAGAAATAATTGAAAATGAATATGAATTAGAACCATTTTCATTTGATAGTGAGCAAGAAATAGATTATGAGGAAAGATATGGTGAACTATCTGATTTGGATAAAGCTAATATGGATTGGTATGGTAATGAAGAAGAATTAAGATCCTACAAAAACATTCCTATAAAGTATATTGAAACTGTAGAAATCTTCTACGGTGGTGACACTAAATTAATTGAAGAATTAAAGAAAAAATGTGATAAATTAAATATCAATTTTGTTATGTAATATTTTTTATTCTCTGGGTTTTGCTGTATATTTGTATTAACAAATTAACAAACACTTAAAACTCTCGAATATGAATTATATAGCAACTACAAAAGCAATCAAAGGATACAAAACTTCTAAATTAGCCGCAAGTGAAACTAATGACTGTGTAGTAAGAGCAATCGCTTCAGCTTTCGATATTACATATAACCAATCTCACAAATTATGTGCTGAAAAAATGAACCGTAGAAACCGTAAAGGTGTTTTGACTTTTTATTTTCACGGTTTCTTATCACAATCAGAAATTTTAGGCAAATCAGTAAAAGAAATTACTATGGAGCCTGTTAAAGTTGAAAGTACAAGAACAGATAGATATTGGGGAGACAAATATACAGTGACAAAAACATTAAACCTTTACACCAAAAGAGGTTCTAAATATTCTGCTATGACTGTTGGTTCTTTCGTTAAGCAGTTTCCAAAAGGTACATACATTCTTTCAGTTAAAGGTCACACTTTCACTGTAAAAGATTCAGAAATCATAGGTAACTACTATGATTTTAGAGCAAAAAAAGTTAGAGTTGAAAAAGCTTTCAAAATCAACTAATCAATATAAGTTATTATAGCTGAACAAATACCGTCCTTGTGGCGGTATTTTTTTATTTCTAAAAGGTCGGAATATTCAGAATTGTATATATCTTGTTTGATATAATCTACTGCTCTGTTACAAAGAAAAAAGACTTCGACATACTCTCGCATGTTATCGAAGTCTTCAATTTTATATAAGTTTCTTTTAAATCCTGCATCAAATAGATACAGGCGAACATCATTAACTAGTGTCGTGCTTGTATCTATGAGCGTATTCATTTTTATTATATTACATTTTTAATAGTTTCTTCTGGGTTTGATGTATCATAAACACTAAATATAATGTCTTTATAAACATCTGACATCTCACCAAAGTATTCTTTTACTCTATTTACTGTCCTTACATCATCATCTGAAAATCCTAATCTTACCTGAGCACCAACTTTTTTACCATAAGTATCAATTCTATCCATAAATTCATTAAGTGCCGCTTTCTTTCCTTCTTCAGGGCTTAATACAGAACCACCATATTTTTCTGCGAATGTTGGTGAAGATACACCAACGAAATCACACTTATCAAGATATGCTGAAAGTAAAGTACCAAAACTAATTTCTCTCATTATATCAAAATTCTGAACAAATAAGTCTTGAAATGCTGTTAAATTAGCCGCCATTTCATCTCTTTGTTCTTGTGTCATTACATTATCAATGATATATTGAACACCTGCTCGTATAGTGTCTGGTTCGTGACCTCTTGCCGTTATAATAGCGAAAATAGATCCATTCATTAAACACTTAATAAAATCGTCCCAACTTGGTCCAAATGCCTTAGTTTCGATTGCCTTTTTCATATCATCAAGAAAAGCGTTTTGACCTCTCGGTCCATAATCTCTAAATTCTAAATATGCTTCTTGTCCCTCTTGAAAATTAGGTGATTTCTCGAAATTACCTAACTTAGATAAATCTGTTAGAGGTCTCCAATTTTCTTTATCTGTTCTAACTTTTGCAAATTTCTCAGTAGAAACATCTTCTAAAACCCATTCACCATTAACCAAATGTTCCATATGAATAACTGTTGGCATAATTAATAAATTATCATCTATATCAAAAGCGTAGTAACGCATTATAGGTCTATTTTTTCTCTCCAATAAAAAATCATTATATTTTTTTAATCTCATAACAATAAATTTCATTTCTTTTATATATTAAATATTTTAGTAAAATAATTTAATATATAATATGGTGATATTATAAATATTGATGTTAATGATTTAAGTGAAAATAGTACAGCTAATGTAATAGCAATATGTAAATTTTGTGGAATTGAAAAGAATATAAAATATCAGAATTATAGAATACAATGTGAAAAAGGTGGATATTATTGTTGCAGTTCTTGTGGTAAGATAAAACAAAAAGAAATGATGGAAAAGAATGGTAGTACATATTATTTAAGTAATCCTGAATATAAAAAAGAAATGATTAAAAAATATGGTGTTGATAATCCGTCAAAATTAAAAGAAATTAAAGAAAAAAGGAGTGAAAGGTTAAAAGATACAGAATATCAGAAAAAAATGTTGGATGGTGTTTTAGAAAAATACGGTATAGATAATATATCCAAACTCGAAGAAATAAAAGAAAAGAAAAAAAGTACATGTTTAGAAAATTATGGTGTTGAAAACCCAATGCAAAATGAAGCCATATTTATAAAATCTCAAAAATCTGGTAAAAAAATAAAACAACACACTGAAACAGGTTTGTATTATAGAGGAACATATGAAAAAGATTTTTTAGATTTTTGTTACGAGCATGATATTTTAATCAGCAAAGGAAAAACAATAAAATATAAGAAAAACAATAAAAATAAAGTGTATTATTCTGATTTCTTTATAGATAAATATAACCTAATAATAGAAATAAAATCAAGTTATTATTATGAAAAATATAAAGAATTGAATATTCTTAAAAAAAGAGAAACTATTAAACAAGGATATATGTATATTATGATTATTGATAAAGAATATGAAGAAATAAAAAAACTCCTAAATATTTAGGAGTTTTCATATCTATTTAATTATTTTTAATATGTACTATCACCACCATCAATATTATTCAGTTTATCTACTGAACCATATCCCATACCAAATCTTGTAACACCAAGACCTTCATATGTTTTAATATCTTCTAATGTTCTTACACCACCTGATGCTTTAATTTCCATATCTGAACCATTAAACCAGCCAAAACCACTAATTGTATCCGCCATAACTTTAACTTTATCTGGTTCAGCACCAACATCTACTTTACCTGTTGATGTTTTAATAAAGTCTGCACCTGCTTCAAGACAAATATCTATTGCTACTTTAGTTTGTTTTTCTGTTAGTAATCCACTCTCAACGATAACTTTAAGAATAGCACCATTTTCGTGTGCAATCTCTGTTAAAGCACGAACTTCTTCAACCAATTCTTCATATATATCTAATGGTAAAGAGGTGTTAAGTCTTCCTCACCTTCAATCCAATTATCTTTCAACTTTTGATAATTTAGAACCATATCAACATCAGTCACAAGACCAGCAATAGACTTGGTTTCAGTAATTTTTTCTTCGGAAATTCAGGGTTGAAATCTGGATTTTCATCTTTACCAATAAACGCTTCGTATGTTTTTAATACTTTCATTTCTTTATTTTTAATTTTTATTAGATGGATGATTTTTAATTGCATCCAACAAAGCAAATAATTCTTCTTTTGTTCTTACTATCTTTGTAATAGATGGTATTAACCAAGGAGATATGTCTTTCATTGTCCAAGCATCATTTAACCAAATAAATAAGTTAAGGTTTCTATATGCTGTTAATTCGATTTCACCGTATGTTCCACCACCTGCACCTGCATTTAGTGAAACTAAATTTGTATCACACGCTTGTATGATTAATCTATCTGGTCTGTTAATTGCAGTGTTTGTGATTTTTGACCAATCAACCCATTTTGCTTCTTCTTCACTACCTGGCTCAATATCATCAAATTCACCTTCTCTCCACATTCTATGATATTCTGCCCAGTTAGGATCTTCTCTAACCAACTCATTCCTCATAGGGTTGAAAATTAAAGGTTTATTATAATTTGATTTGTTTAATTTGCCTGTTCTACCAAGTTCGGCAATTTCTGAATCATAAACTATATTTTTAGAACCAAAGAAATCTTCAACTTCTTCTCTCCATTCTTTTGATTCACTATCAGGTTTAGTCTTATCAATACCACCACCTAAATAAATACCACTAACAGAATTAACTCTTAATGCGTCAGGAGATAAATCAGTTGGATCTAATATTGTTAATAATTCAATCTTCTTATCAATTTCTTTTTCATTTAGATTGATAATGAAGTCTAATGCTTTCTTTGATAAGAAATTCTTGAATTTAGAAAAAAGACTACCAAGACCTTCATTAGTTTTTTCGTCTTTAATGTCTTCTAATTCTTCTTTTAATTCTTTTCTAACTTCATACGGAAGATTAATTATTTGATTTAATAATTCTTCATCTTCTCTTGTACTTTCGTTAATAAAATTCAAATATTTTTTCATATTTAATCTTTTTTTGTTTCACCACCATTTTTATAGAAGTTATGTATATCAGTTAAATATATATCTACTTTTGAGATGTGATCTTTAACCCAATCCTCAAATTCAGTTTCATCATTGAATTTTTCTTCTAAATATTGAGCAGACCTTAATATATTTTGTATATTTGATTTAGTCATATATTCACCATCTTGTGATTCATTTATTTCACTAAATTTCTTAATCTCTATGCTTTCTTGTTTTGTGTGGAAATTCCATTGTGCTGGAGTCATTTCTCTATCACTTGTTAATGATTTAGCACCTTTGACTTTTTGCCATTGTTTATCAGAACCGAAACCTTTTATTTTACCAACATCTTCTCCAAGTTCTTTAAGCCTTGCAATAATCGCTGGTTTAGCATCATATGATGCTGTGTGTAATTTAGCATATAATTCTGCAATTTCTATCTGTTTCGGATCCATCTTAAAACCAGACTTGAATTTATTTGCTGGTATTACTTTAGTTTGACCATCGTTATCTACACCACCCATCAAATCAACATACCAATCTGAAAAATCTTCACCAGTGGCTTCACTTAATTCGTCTATAATTTTCTTATAATCTTCATCTGAAATATCGTCTGGTCTCCAAAAAGATATGATTTTAACAGGTTCACCGTGACCATTTTCATAAAATAATCTACCTTTATGTACTAAATTATCATATGAAAATTTACCACCATTGCCAGATATAAATGGACAATCATCACTATGTCCTTCTTCCCAATCACCAAGCCACAATTCATCCATCACCAATTTATTATTATCATCTCTTACGGTAAATGATATACCATTAACGTTTTCTTCTTTTGGTGACCAAGCAAAAGGTCTTGCCGCTTTATTATCACGATAATCAACATATACTACATGACCTTTGTCTTTCGACATCACTCTAACATTATCAGGAGTTTCATTGAGTTTGTAATGACTAAACTTCTTTATTTTCATAGAAATTTTTTTCAATTTCTATTATATATAAAAAATGAAAATTTAAAAATTAAAAAAGAGATTAAATATACTTAATCTCTTTGATTTTATTCTCTATTTTCTTGATAAAAGTGTTTCTTTCATACTCATCTTGAATATCCAGATTATCAACATTCATAACGATTTTAGGTGAAACTACATATTCATTGAACCAAGTTTCATATTTTTCATTTAATCTATACCAATAATCATGAGGTACTTCACTTTCTTCTCCACGGTTTCTTTTGTTTATTCTTTCGATTGCTACTTCTGGACTACACTGAAGATATATTAATGAACTACACACAAACTAAAGATTTGGTGTTTCCAACCTAAATTAAGGTTTTCTCTTTAAACGCTTCATCGCCTGTGCTTTCCAAAGAAAGTCTTATTTTGGCTCTGCGTTTGTAATCGGAAGTCCCTCCCGATATATCTTTTCTACATCCTT
>Ga0265293_10004706_pt1 | contig 23748 bp, 19 predicted proteins | sample Munlanlewell138R_FD_192505 | JGI IMG/M metagenome (GOLD analysis project Ga0265293, IMG submission 192505) | Leachate microbial communities from a municipal landfill in Southern Ontario, Canada - Leachate well 138R | ecosystem: Engineered > Solid waste > Landfill > Unclassified | place: Canada... | reverse complement strand
CGATAACTTTTCCAACTCCAAATACCGTCATTACATAACTGCCGATGTCTGGCAGTTTTTCCTTCGCTTCTTCATAAGAATCCGTCTCGTATTTTAAACAGCACATCAAGCGGCCACATATTCCTGAGATTTTCGCCGGATTTAATGATAAGTTCTGATCCTTTGCCATTCTGATAGACACTGGGTCAAACTCACCCAAAAATGTAGCACAGCATAGCGGACGTCCGCATGGACCCATACCACCGAGCATCTTCGCTTCATCACGAACACCGATTTGACGCAATTCAATTCTTGTACGAAACACTGCCGCTAAATCCTTAACTAACTCACGAAAGTCAATTCTACCATCAGCCGTAAAATAAAATATAATTTTGTTGCAATCAAAGGTATATTCCACATCAACTAGCTTCATATCAAGATTATGATTAAGCACTTTCTCCTGACATGCAGCTAAAGCTTCCTCGGCCTTTCGTTGATTGTCTGCGACTATCTGCATGTCCTCTTCTGTCGCTATACGCAGTACTGTTTTAAGCGGTAATACAAGATCCTCTTTAGCAACTTGCTTTTTGCCAATTACTACATCTCCGAACTCAATTCCTCTTGCCGTTTCTACGATGACACTTTGACCCTGTTCAATTGCCAAATCTACTGGATCAAAATAATATATTTTACCCGCTTTTTTAAAGCGTACTCCTACTACCCAATACACATTAATTCCTCCTGCATTTTTAATAACAGAGCTTCTATTGCAAGCTGAGTGTTTAAATTGTAACGTAGCTTTTGTTTCGTTTTAATAATATCAGCAATCCAGATTTGTAGCTTATCAACACTAAAGCTATGCTGATATTTGATTATTTCCTGCTCAGGAAACAAATATCTATCTACTAATTGCAGCTCTCTAACTAATAATTCACGAAACCAGTAAAGTAAATAATCAAGCATATAATCAGTATCCTCGCTTGAAGGCTTCTTACTAAACCACTCTCTATCTAATAACAGCAAATACGTATGCTTATTTTTTAGAAAATCTTCATTTAATTGTACCACTATCTTTTGAATGGTTGCAAACTTTTCCGATTTAATCAGTTCAACTATTTTATCACTGTCATGCCATATTTTACTTAGAAAAACAGCTTGCTGCTCATTAACACCCTGCTTAACTACTGCATCTAATACACCGTTGCTATTTATGCTGCGAAAACGGATTGTTTGGCATCTTGATACAATTGTTGATACTAGCTGCTCGGGCTGCTCTACCAGCAGAATGCCTACTGTTAATCCTACTGGCTCCTCTAGAAACTTCAACAGGCTATTGGCTGCTTCTAAGGATAATGTTTCGGCTGCTTCAATTAAATATATTTGGTAGTTATCATCTACACTCTTATATGCAAATCTACGTTGCAATTCTTTAACTTGTGCAATCTTTATTGTTGCCCCATCTGGCTGAATTGTTATAAAAGATGGATGATTGCCATGGTTAATTCTAGTGCATTCAGTGCAGCTATCGCACCCACCACTAACACCCTGCTTACACAATAAGGATTTAACAAAATACAATGCCGCTTCAGCTTTGTCCGATCCCTTCGGTCCACAAAACAAATACGCATGACTAATATTGCCGCTTTTTATAATTTGATCAATAATTTCCATTGCTATCAACCTGTTCTTAACTTAATACTGACATAGAAATATGCCAACTACTTGTTTTAAAGCTCTTTCATAGCATAAAATTTAAACTGATTTTAATAAGTCTTGTTTGATTTCTGAAACACATTCTTGAAGGTTATGATTTACATAACTTTTAGCGATTTGATTATTAATTAGATTTTCAGCACTAAAATCTTCATTATCTGCTAAGAACCTTCTGCATACTTCTTCGAAGTTTGGGTTTTGTTGTTGTTTTTCCCTAACCAAAGACCTCTGTAGTCTTAATCCATCATCAGCTGTGATGTAGATAGGAACAACATTTTCAGCTCCAAAGTAGTGTTTAAGATTTTTGTAAGCATCTAAAGTAGCTATAAATAGGTAATTGCCTGTTGTCAAATCTATCTGTCCATCGTCAATTGTACAGTAATACCATATACCCTCGACCGTATTATAGACCCTCTTTTCAATTATCTTTCCTGACTGAGCATAATCCCTTATGATATCTTCGTCTATAAAATAATACTCGATCCCATCAGTTTCGTTGTTTCTTTTTGGTCTCGTGGTATAGGAAATAATCGGTTTTAAATTAAGTTCTAAATCATCCTTTAACAACTTAAAGATGGTATCTTTGCCTGAACTACTTTTTCCCATTAAACAAAAAATTCTTCCCATAAGTCCTCCATTTAATAGCTTCAATAATGTTGGCTACATTCGTTCCTATAGTGTTTTAATTTTTTCTAAATTAAATCACTATAAGCATCTCTAGTTCTATATCCAAGTAGTATTTATATAAAGCACTTCAATGTCTGAATCTGTTTATCAACTAGTCCTTGAAAATGTATATTAGCAGCCTTTACACTTTTAATATAAGCAATATGTTCAGAGCTCACTCGTTCGCCTGGACATAAAATCGGTATGCCCGGGGGATATGGAATCACAAACTCGGCAACTACTTGTCCCTCACATTCATCTAAGGAAACTTGTATCATAGAGCGTTCTCGCATTTCCCGGGAAATGTTCGAGAGCGGAAAAACCGTTTGAACATTTTCGGTAAGTTTTGTTTGCGTTTGTGCTTGTTGAGTGAATGTTCGCTGAATATGCGCTCGTTTAACATTACTACCACCGTTATTTGCATCTGCCAGTGCTTTGATCCGTTCAATCGATTGCAGTAGGCGTCGGTCATCCTCCGCTACTCCTATTGAATGCGTAGCTAGCTGCTCTGTTACTATTTCTCTTGTGTATCCTGTTTGTCCTGCTTGTGCGTCTAATCCCAATACTAGAAGTAAATGATCGGTGCTTACTAATTCAATATATATTTGATCTTGGGCAAGCTCTCTCTCCCAGTCGCTACCATTCATTCCTGTAGCTTGTACAGATACTGTAATCTTTAATGGATCAGTTGCGTAGCCAGCCTTTTCCCATAAATCGTCAAGCACTGTCAATCCCAAATTATTAAGATGCTCAATTAGTTGTTTTTTTCTCGCAAAAGCCTTTTGCAGGTCTTGTTCGCCATGATGAACCATCCAGTATCGAGCATAATCTAGTGATGACATTATTAAATATGACGGACTAGTTGTTTGAAACAGACTGACATAATAATCAAGCCGTTCATTATCAATGCGATTAAATGCCGCTTCACTGACATGTAGCATTGATGCCATAGTAAGAGCTGGCAGTGTCTTATGAATGCTATTTACGACAACATCTGCTCCCTGTAAAATCGCCGATCTAGTGCGTAATGTCGGATGAAACGGATAATGTGCCCCATGCGCCTCATCAACTAACAACACTACATTGTATTGTCTGCAAAGATCCGATATTCGTTTAATATCGGCAGCATGTCCATAAAAAGTCGGTGAAGTAAGAATTACACCCTTAACATTAGCGATTGTTTGAAGCTGTTTCGCTAATACTTCTGCGGTAACAACTCCCGCTATGTTACCTGAGTTCATTATCTCAGGCATAATATATTGAACCGACAAGCCCATCAGCATTAAACCATTATAAACTGACTTATGCGCATTACGCTGAACCAATACAGTATCACCTGTCTGGAATAATCCATGAATTGCTGCTAATAAACCTCCACTTGTCCCATTCACCAAAAAGTATGTTCGTTTTGCGCCAAAGGCGTCTGCAGCTAACTGCTCTGCATTTTTAATAATCGTTCGTGGCGAATGAAGATCGTCCATACCATAAGTTTCCGTTACATCCCATTTACCAATTGCTTGCCAGTTATTATCTGAGAACATTTCACCGCCAAGATGACCTGGAATATGGTAACGTACAGTATCACATTCGCTATGGCGTTTAATATAATCATATATTGGGCGCTGTTTCTGGTCTAATAATGCATCGCCTAACAATACAATAACCTCGCTCCAAGCAGTTCTAATTCCTTCATTTCATAAACATAACAAGTGTCAAAAACAAAACGTTGTTTCATTTTTTCTAGTACCAACGGCAATGATATACTTCGTACCAACTCGCAATCCTTTAATACAATCAGCCCGTCAGCCTGTTCAGCGCTAGCTATTAATTGGGTTTGTGTGTTTGACTGATCACTAACGTCTACTGCTTGCACTTTAATACCCTCTGCTCGTAATCGTGATAGCAGTTGCTCGTTAGTTCCCCATGCAGTAAGCTTTATATCTTCTAAATCCTCATAAACATCTTTTAGTAATTGCAATAATGCCTGCAGTTTTTCTTCATTCCATTTTTCATCGGTATTTGCTTTCTTCAATTGTAATAGCTTATATGAGCCCATCGTTATTATTGCTTTACGCATTAACGAAACATTCACTTTATGTTGATGTTCTTGTGTAAACTGAAACCAAAATTGCTGTTGAACTTCAAGAAACTTTTGCCATGCATCTATAAAATCTTGGAAATCCGTGTTAGATAAATATAAGCAAGGCTCTCCAAAGATATCCCATAGTGCTTCTTCTGCCTTTGCCACAGGAAAAGTATTGTCGCCATTAGCATAAACAGTTACAACCTTGGCATCAAGACCATCAACATAACAAATAGTCTGATTATCATGAGTGCGCTGTTTGATGCTAATAAAATCTTCTGGTTCATTTATTTCGAAAACTTGCCATGCCTTATAAAACGGCTTCATTAATTGTCCTCCAATTGTATCTTTTGTCTTATGCATTTCCGAATAGTAATTTGTTATAATTCCCATAGGGGGAATATTATGAATAACTTTGATGATTCAACATACTATCATTATAAATTAATATTTAGTAGCAAAATCCCAACAAAGCTTAAACTGCTCCTATCTATACTATTCGTATCAATACTTACGGTGTCTATTTTATCTCTCATACAATTATATACTTTTTATCAAATTCCTCCACTAAAAACAGAAGTTATTTTACTACATATTTTTTGTGGTTGCATATTAGCTCCAATTTATCATCATCTATTTCATGGAATTGGTTTTATCAGGTTTGGTATTTATCCCAAAATTACATTAACAGAGACTTTCCTCATGCCAATCCCTAAATGGAGCTCAACTACCATGTTCATAAAAAGACAGCATCTATTTATGCTACTTACTCCATTAATATTAGGTACAGGTGTAATTACTTTATTAATGGCATTATTCCCTAACTATTGGTTTATCTATGCCGCTATTTTTGTCATTCATTTTTCTATGAGCTTTATTGATATTTATTGGGCATTTACCATTCGCAATATGCATCATGCTGTTGTAATACGTTCAGCAAAGCATGGATTTAATGTTTATAAGATATAAAATATAAGTTCTAAATCTAGTATAATAAACTGCCCATCAAGTAGACAGTTTAAATAATAAAACTGTTTTTATGAGGAGGAGCATATCATAATAAAGATTGGGGATTTTATTATATTATAAAGGGGAAGATTTATGGAAAGGGAATACATCTATGGAAAGGTGAGTTAATCAAGGTACCACTATTGTATTGGTGCATGGCTATGGACTACACAGAGTACCCATACAAGCGGCATTGCTTAAAGTTACGCAAGATGTTCGAGGAATTAGATAAACAAGAGTTTCCTACTTCGTGGAATGGGTTTGCAACCTGCCTACATGAGGAACAATTAATGTAACTTATTTCTTTCTAATTCCTTTAAGGATATATCCAAATCCAAGCCCCAAAAAACAACCGACTGTTCCCCACATAAAATTACCCGTAATAAGTCCAATAGATATTCCGATAACAAAGCCTCCAACCATTAGCCACTCATCATCTTCATCATCTTCTTTTTCACTTTTATTATCTTTCTTTTTACTTTCTTCCTCTCCTTTTTCTTGATAGTCTTTTTCATTTTCTCTATCATCTTTTTTACTTTCATTATCAATATTAGCAGTAAATTCTACTTTTTTATCGTTTACCAAATCATCTAACGTTATTTTAAATAAATTACTTAATATTATTAATTTCTCTATTTCAGGATATGTTTGTCCAGACTCCCATTTTGATACTGATTGTCGAGACACATTTAATAATTCAGCAAGTTGTTCTTGGGATAAGCCCTTTTCTTTTCTTAGTGCCCTTAACTTTTCTGAAAAACTCAACATTATCACCTCATCTAGAGAATACCGATATCTTAGTCATTATACTACCAATTTTCAATTGCCTTTTGTCAACCTAAGGTTGCAATTGCTCTAATAACCCTAAATTGTTTATATTCGGTTTTTACAAGACTCTCTCTTAAACGCCCATAAGATGATATACAAAAGAATATAGAATAGGTAATTATTTAAAGTACCTATCCTATATTCTATCCTTAATTTACGTTATATCATTTTAATCTTTACTTTCTCTTACTTTGCCTTACTTATTCTTACTCTCTTTACTATGTTGCAGATGATTTCTTACCTACTCTGTCAATTCGAATCGCAAGATCTGGGCAAGCCATTTCGCATTTAAAGCATGCGATGCATTTATCCTGGTCGTTAGTTTCAACAAGTGGTGTTCCATATACCCCTAGTTTATCCTTTGACCAAACTATAATATCAACAGGACATTTATGGATACACAGTCCGCAACCTTTGCAAAGCTGTGGATAAACTGTAAAGTTTCCCTTTTGCCCTGTAAATGTAATTCCTTCGAATTTCATATGTTCTGCCCCCTATTCTGCTTGTTGAACAAGCTCAATGCCTCGTTCAATAGCACGATAGTTCAAGTCACGCAGCTCTGGTTTCTGCGCAAACTTGTGGCCTAATTTCGCCTCTAAGGCTGACTTGGCCTGATCAGGCGTGATTACATTGGTCGCTGCAATCACAGCACCTAGAATAATTACATTAAAAACACGTGGATTTAATTCGTTCTTAGCAACCTCTAAAGCTGGAATTCTAAGAACTCGTTTTGCATTCTTCGGCAATGCATCTAAGTGATCCTCGATAGCAGCATCATATACATATACTGTATTCTTATCAACATATTGTGCTGTTCTAGGAATAGATCGGCCACTCAAAGCAATCACTATATCTGCAGTTTTAAATTTTGGTGATCCAATCTTCTTGTCAGAAATCTGTACGTATGCTATTGATACACCACCACGCTGCTCTACTCCGAAGTTAGGAATATATATCGCTTCACGACCTTCCTGATCGGCAGCCTCTGCTAAAATTTCTGCAACTGACTGAACACCCTGTCCGCCTTCTCCAGCTAATGCAATCTTAATCGTCACGATTATTCCTCCTTCGCTGGGACTTTTAATTCGCCCACTTTAAAGTAGTTCGCCATGTCGTTCTCAATTCGTCCCCATGTATCCTTAGCGTCAGTACGCCAGTTAGTAGGACAACCAGCTAGTACTTCAACGAACGAGAAACCTTTACCTTTTACCTGGTTCTCAATAGCACGCTTGACGAACTTCTTCAATTGAATAAAGTTAGAAGTTGTTCCTCTAGCTACATATGCACCTTCACCCGTTATAGCCGCTACCATTTCTGGGCCTAAGAACGGTTGCCCTGTCTGCTCAATGTCACGTCCATATGGTGATGTTTCGGTTTTTTGTCCTGGTAATGTTGTTGGAGCCATTTGCCCACCAGTCATACCATAGTTGGTATTGTTGACAAGAAATACAGTTATGCGTTCATTACGGTTTGCCGCATTAACAAGATGCTGGGAACCTATCGCATATCCACCACCATCACCCATATACGCAATCCCGATAACATTTGGATTAGCACGCTTAATCCCCGTAATTACAGGAGTTGTTCTACCATGATGCGCCTGCACACTATCTACTGCAAAAAAGTCCCATGATAATAACGAACACCCGATATCACAGCCGTATACTGTCCGATCTTGAATACCAAGCTCATCAATTGATTCTGCAATAGCACGCAAAACGCTACCATGACCGCAACCTGGACAGAATTTATGAGGTTTTGATTCAATGTTATATGATTTAGGTAACCTTGGCGGCAGACCATTTTTCTCTACAGTCATTTCTTCACTCATTCTATGTCCTCCCTCCTTATTGTTGCGAAATAGCCTTAACTTTTTCTATAACTTCGTCAGATGTGATACCAACACCTGGTCGATACAATGTTTCTGCCTCGAGCTGAAGTCCAAATAATGCTTCTTTAACTAGTTTAGCCATTTGCCCATATGCGCTCTCTACGAATAGTAGCTTTTTCGCACGTCCTGCTGTTCTGCGTAACTCTTGTTCTGGGAAAGGACGTAAGGTAATCGGACGGAAATGCCCTACCCTATAGCCTTCACTGCGAAGTTTATTCACAGCTTCTTGCGCCGCACGAGACACTACTCCATGAGCAACAATTAGTACATCTAGGTCATCATCACAATTATATTCCTGATATTCTATGATTTCTGGAGCTATGCGGTCATATTCCTCTTGCATACTCATTATGATTTCATATAACTCTTCTTCTGTATTAAACGTATTACGAACATGATTATAATAACCCTTTTCCATACCATTACCTAAGCTTACTTCTGGCTTAATAAGCTCAATACCACGTTCCTCTGGATCATACATTACCAGTGGCTCACGCATCTTCGCTTGATATCCATCACCTAAGAGGAATGTCGGAAAACGGTATTTCCATGCGGTGTTAAAAGATTTAATCGTATAGTCAAATAACTCTTGATGGTTACTCGGTGAATAAACAATACGATGCCCTTCACCATTACCACCAAAGGTTGTCAATGTCACCTCTTGCTGTGAATAAATAACGGTAGCAGTTGATGGTCCACCACGTTGTTGAATAATAGCTACAACTGGTATGCGCATCATTTCAGCCATAGAAAATGGCTCCTGCATCAATGTGTTTCCTGGACCCGCCGTTGCTGTGAAACATTTACGACCTGCTAATACTCCACCAATAGTCGTAAATCCAGCAGATAATTCATCTTCAGTTTGCAAAAAAGTCTTGCCAAATTTCGGAGCTAATCGCGTCCAGTAGTGCATAATTTCGTTTTGCGGTGTAATCGGATAACCATACATAACATCAGCTTGAGCTGCTACAGTAGCCCAGGCAATAACCTCGTTACCTGTCATAAACACACGCTTTTCCCCCTGAATGGGCTTTTCTGACATTCTACAAACACCTCCTGTTTACTATAAACCATATACATCTTTAAAATTTCTAATTTCTCACTTCCACCTTCTGTCTTTTGCCTTAGTTCTAGCATCAAAATCTGATTTAGTATGAATATATTCTGAACTCTGGCAGCTGACTTCTGACTTCTGTTGTATAGGTTACATCACCCCTTACCAAAGGGCTGATGGCATCCATCTATGTAAATATCGAACTTCAAAGTGATTCTTATCCTTAGCACCTAGCTGTTGTTGAAATTTCTCATCTGCGGTTGTAGCTATAATTGGTATATTCAGTATAGTTGAAGCTTCCTTAAGAATATCACTTCCAGCTTGAATGAATTCTACATCCGTATGTTCTCCAAGATGGCTATTATTTATTAAACCATCAACACCACCAATGTTTTTCACATATTCAACAATATCATCAACACTACTAGTCATTGGCCTTCCTACATTGATAACGCAATACAGCTTAAGGTCTGTATTGCCAGCTGCACCCTCTAATGTGTCTAGAATCTTTGCTCCTTGGACCCCATAGCCAATATCAAGAATTATATCTCCTTGATGCTGAAGTGCCCAGCGCATTTCAGGCTTCATTAGCACTCCCGTCTCACCAAAACCCATAACCTCTTTCGGATCCCAAGCAATCACACGCAATTGCTCATCCTCTAGCCTCTTTTTCAATGGACGCAACGTATAAAATGGCTCAACTGTATCTAAATCAACTAAGGTCACTTCGTTTCCAAGTGCTTTCAGCTGTAAAGCTCGATTTATGGCAACTTCACTTTTGCCGCTTGCATATTCACCAATATACGCTTCTATAACTCGCTTCATCACCATGCATCCTATCTACTAATATTTGCTACATTAGGCTTCTAAATATATTATCACAAATATTATCTAATCTATATACTTTCAATAGTTCTTTATATTAGATAAAGTAGTTCTTTACCTGCAAAGCTTACTATAATTATTCGATTTATCACTATATAGTAAGTACAGCTGTATAGACTTAATATAACACTTTACTATCTATTTAGTAAATAACGATTCATTGCGTGGTACAGACTCCTAAAAATTTAAGTACAGATTTCAGTCTATTTCCTTACTATTAGCATATTTTCTATATTATATTGTTATAATACACAATATGTTAATAAAATTGTTATAATACACAATATATCGAAAATAAATAAAAATCAAGCACTTTTTAATGCTTGATTTTATTATGTTCAATATTATATTTTTTTACGCTATTAGTAATTTTATTATAATTAAGGCAGCAAATCCTGGAACACCCAGCTGTCCAGCAATAATCGCCGAAATTGGGTTTATTGCAAGTTTAAAATCAAAGGGTGTAAATATGACATTAAAAATTATTATCGCTACAGCTCCTACCGCAACTTGTACGAAAAATCTAATTGCAAATTCTATCGGTTTATGTAGACGGTTACCTGCATAAGCTATCACCAATCCTATTGCAAAAATTGCAGCCAAAATAGCAATTTGATACATAGCCACTTCACCTCCTGCTTCTATTTCAAAAGCCTTCCTAAATACTGGTGGGCAAAATCTCCTGAACTCCAACCTACTTCATATATATGAGGACAAGTAGCTGGCTATGACTGTCTTCCCAGTTTTTCTTGCACTATCAGAATTTAAAAATTTAATGTTGATAGTATAACGGCAATAAAGAAAACTTAGCTTCTGTCGTATGGAAGCTTAGTTGCCCTTATGCAACTTGTGCCTAAGACATTCTCTTCGCCAGAGGCTTGATAATGTCAAGTTTTCTTTACAATTCTAATTGCTCTATTTGCTGTAAGAGGTACATATATTTCCTTTCTGCAGCCAAAATCTTAAAAATTGCCGCATCTATTGCATCTGCATCTATTATATATTCAAATTGCTTTAGCGCTAAATCCCATTCCGCTTTAGACTTTTCCAGCTCATGATATAAATTCGTTTTATCCAAACTGTTTTCCATCAAAAAAACACCCCCACTTTACATTAAATTACATGCAAATAGCAGATGTTTTATGATAGGCATTATTATTCATTTTCTAAAAAGAAGACTCAGTTCACAGATTAATACAACTACCGCTTGCTGTATTACAACGTCCTACGACCTTCTATCGCCTTGGCAAGTGTCACTTCGTCAGCATACTCTAAGTCGCCACCAACAGGTAATCCATGGGCAATTCTGGTAACCTTAATGCCTGTAGACTTAAGTAATCTTGATATATACATCGCAGTAGCTTCACCCTCGATATTCGGATCTGTCGCTAGAATTACTTCTTGAATTCGTTCATCATTAAGTCGAACTAGCAATTCTTTAATCTTAATGTCGTCGGGACCGATATCTTCCATCGGCGATATAGCCCCTTGCAATACATGGTACTTCCCATTGTATTCCTGCATACGTTCAATTGCGATAACATCCTTTGGTTGTTCAACTACGCAAACTATTGAAGGATCACGTTGTAAATCATTACATATGCTGCAAGTGGGTGTATCACTTATATTCTGACACTCCTGACAAAAAACAATATCAGTTTTGACGCTTTGTAAAGCTTTAGAAAAGTCGATTACATCCTTGTCATTCATCTTTAATACAAAAAAGGCCAGGCGTTGTGCTGTCTTAGGCCCAATTCCTGGCAATCTCATAAACGATTCAACGAGTCGTAGCATTGGCTCTGGCAAAAATATCATCGCTGTTACCTTAGAATAATCCTGGCATATTGAAACCTTTGGTAAACTTGCCCATATCCTTTGCTGCCATATCGTCAGCATTCTTTAGCGCTTCATTAACGGCTGCCAAAACAAGGTCTTGCAACATCTCTATATCATCTGGGTCTACGGCTTCCGGTTTAATTGAAATATCTAATACCTGCTTATGCCCATTAACTACACAGGTAACTACTCCTCCACCAGCTGAGCCCTCGACTGTTTTATTAGCTAATTCTTCTTGTGCCTTAGCCATTTCTTGTTGTAGCTTTTTTGCTTGCTTCATCATTTGATTCATATTCATACCCATTATGTTTCCTCCTTTATGTATTAATCTTCTTCAATTTCTACAAATTCTTCACCAAATAACTCAATTGCAGCTTTGATAAATTGGTCAGCATCACCATCTACCCCTGCTTCATTACCGCTAAGAGCTTGGTTCCAATCATTTAGCATTATATTTATAATTTCAAATGGTTTCCCAGTCATCTTGCCAATAACAGCTTCTATTACTTGGCGGTTAGCTGGCTGATCGGTTGTTTCTCGATGTATCGCATTCTGAAAAGCAATCACAATATATTGCTGATAGACAGCTACTGGTTCACCATTTATTAACCATGCGTGCAGTGTAACTTTTTGTTTTTTTATAGATTCGAGTATTGCTTGCCAATTTCCTTTTATTTTTTCAAATACCTTTACGTTATTTTCTTTATGCATATCTCTCAAGCTTGCTAGAGAATGCTTTGATTCCGAACTGGTATTTGCAAGCCTTGGCCGGTTAACTAAGTCATTTGTCCTGGAATTATTGGGTTGTGACGTTGCCCCATGTTTTACTGCTTCTGTTAATGCGTTAACTTGCTTCTGAAGCTGCTGAATTTGCCTGGAATAATCACCCGATTGGTTGTCGCTATTGTTACCATCATTATCGTTATTACTATTATTACTGTTGTAACTTATAGCATTCGATTGTTCAGACAACACTTGTCGTCTACATAACTGTATCAGCATCAATTCGACGATTATTTGAGGTTGATTCATAGAACGAGCCTCATAATCAGTTCTCGCTATTCTATCAAGCATATCTATTAACTCTTGCTCAGTATACATTTGAACAAGATTCTTTACCTCTTCTACATCTATCGCCCAGTGCTTAATATCTATAAGCTCTGGTGTCACCTTCACTAATAACAAATCTCTGCATAGCCCAATCATGTCCTTAACCAATTGCTTAGGGTCTTTGCCATTTGCAATTGCTGAATCAAAAATCTTCAAGGATGCAGCAATATCTTTTTTGGCAATTGCATCGAAGATATTCGCTAAGACCCTCTGATTTACCGCCCCAGTAATAGACTGCACGTATTCAACCTTAACCGTTTCGTCACCTAGAGCAAGCACTTGGTCGAGCAGACTTAAAGCATCCCTAAGACCACCCTCAGCAGCATATGCAATCATCTCGAGCGCCTGGTGCTCATATTCTATTCCCTTTTCGTCGCATATATGTATTAGCCGTTCTGTTATATCTTCATGACTAATTCTTTGAAAATCAAAGCGTTGGCATCTTGATATTATTGTCAATGGTATCTTGTGTGGCTCAGTTGTAGCTAATATAAATATTACATGCTTAGGTGGCTCTTCCAGCGTTTTCAACAACGCATTAAAAGCTTCATTGGTGAGCATATGAACCTCGTCTATAATATAGACTTTGTAGGTTGCTTCAGTCGGAGCATACTTCACCTGATCCCTTAAATCACGTATTTCATCAACTCCGCGATTAGATGCTGCGTCAATCTCGGACACATCTAGCAATTCCCCACCTGTTATAGCAATACAAGTCGAACATTGATTGCAAGGCTCACTTCTTTCACCTTCATTGCAATTAATAGCTTTTGCAAAAATTTTGGCAATACTCGTTTTCCCTATTCCTCTTGGACCAGAAAATAAATATGCATGTGAGAACTTATTTTGTAATAGTGCATTTTGCAAAGTTCTAGTCACATGCTTTTGTCCTGTGACATCAGCAAACGATTGCGGTCTCCAAGCTCTATATAATGCTAAATAGGTCACACGACTCACCTCAACATTAGTGATTTACCTATCTATTATATATGTATGCGTATCAAAAGTATAGTAACTAACTACTTCTGCTATGCACGGTTGACTAATTCTTCTCGATTACAGCAGGAAGCGTAACACAAAAAGTAGAGCCAAAGCCTTTAGATACAACCTTAATTTGCCCACCTAAGTCACTAATAATCCTCTGACAAACTGCCAATCCTAAGCCAGTTCCCGAGTCCTTCGTCGTAAAGAATGGATCAAATATTTTATCAATCATATATGCTGGAATGCCAGGTCCCGTATCTTTAAAATTAAATTTGACAAATCTATCAGCTTCATTATAATCTACGCTAATATTGAGGTTTCCCTTTCCGCTCATTGCCTCAATAGCGTTTTGGGCAATATTCAAAAACACCTGCTTAATTAGCTCCCTGTCAACTCTTATATCCGGTGTATTATTTAAATGATATTCCACTTCGACATCAACCAGCATTGCCTCGCCAGCTATAATAGGTGCTATAACCTCAATTATTTCTTGGGGGTTACATTGTGTAATTGTTAAATCACGAGGTTTGGATAGTAATAGGAACTCACTTAGAAGATCTGTAATTCTATCTAATTCGCTTATCATGACCTCCGTATATTCTATCTCTTTTTTCATGTCATTCTTTACTAGCGATTTTTTCAAAAATTGCAAAAAGCCCCTAATAGAAGTAACTGGGTTTCTAATTTCGTGGGCAGCTCCTGCTGCAATCTGCCCAACCATCGCCAATCGTTCATTATGCTGAATTTGTAGTTCAAGGGATTTAACATCGGTGATATCTTTAATAAGTACACAGCAGCCTATTATCTCTTTGTCAGTATCTTTCAACAACATCGTTTCGATGACAAAATTATGCTTCTTGTCTTCTACCTTCCAAGTGACAGTGTGATTTTGAAAGGGAATTCCTAGCTTTAATGTTCTCTCTCCAAAATAATATTCAGGCGGAAAGCCACTTAATCGCTCTTGTTCCGTATGATTATACAATTGTTCTTGCTTACTCCCATAATATTTAGCAGCAAGCTCGTTAATTTCGACAATCTTGCCTTCAATATCAAAGACTATAAATCCCATTTGCATTTCAAGTATCATTTGTCTTCTCGCTATTTTGACGAGATCATCCTTTTGTTTATAACTGTCTGTGTCACCTCTCAATTAGTTAACCCCCTATCCTCCAATATTTTGGCATTATTTCAAGTTTTCGACAGCGATTGTAATATTCCTTTAATTTCTATAATTCTCTATTCAATTATTTCTCCCTTAACAATCAATCTATGGGTAGCGTCTATCACAGGATGGCAAGTTATTAAAGTTATTTCTCTTTTATCATTATCACTATTTAGCACCCATGTTTCATCAGGTAAAACATATATTTTTTCTACTACTATATAGTTATATGAATTTTTTCCATTACTTACTTCTATCAAATCACCTTTTGCCACTTCATCTAGTCTATTGAAATTTCTACCGTAGGTACGGCTTCTATGCCCTGCTACGGCGTAATTACCAATTTCACCAGGCCGCCCAGTATGTTCCATGCTGGCTACTGATATTTGCATGTTACTTTCTGTGGCTCCTTTTAGGATTGGTAGGTGCAGATTTATTGCTTCGATAGTGAGCATTCCATCTAGATTTTTATTTATATATTTTTCTTTTTCTTCTTTCTCTCTTGCTTTTTTGTCTCTTTCTTCTTTCTCTCTTGCTTCTTTGAGTCTTTCTTCACTGGCTGTATTTTGAATGTCATATTGATTTGCCGGTTGTTGCTCTTCAATATATGGCTCACTGTCTTCGCCTTCCTCTACAATCCCTTGGTCTATGATGCTAAGACTAGCTTGCCATTCTTCAATTAACTTTTGTTGCTTGTGGATGCTGTATATTTCAGTTGCTTGTGGATATGAAATTATAACTATCCCCAAAAATATTAGTATAAACGAAATGATTCTCCTCATTTTTATCTCCTCTTGTAAGATTGGGATATTAGATTTCTTAGGTATCACTAAAATTGTTCTATAATATATAACAGGCAGAGAATAACCCCTACCTGTTACGTTGTTGTTATTTTATTGTAATGCTTTATTCTTACACTATTTTCTTTTTTCTAGCGAATAACCCTAGAGCAATTAATATTATACCTGTGAGATAATATGGCAATCTACTGCCCTCACCAGTCTTCGGTAATTTGTCGATAGCATCCATTTGGATATGTGGCATTTTAATATCATGTTTGATGATATCCCACTCAACTGAAATTGTTTCACTAATATAAGTTTCGCAGGTTTTTCCTTTTGCTACTATATAATAATCTGATTCCGGAAATACTAGCCAACCATAGTTGCCATGATCGCTTGTTTCATCACTCCAAACAAGATCATGTGTACTTACTTGTGGGTTTTTGTTGTGATTTGGCATGAATCCTTCTACTATTGGTAGTTCAACAAGTGTGCCCGGAACTATACCTTTCGCTCTATTACGTTCTGTATCAGCAAAGAATAATGTAAGTTCTACATCACCTGCCGGTTTATTAGTTTTACAGTCTGTAACTGTGCCGTATGGGTCAATTAGTTCTTCTTCGACCGTCACATTACCATCTTCATCGACTGTTATCGTAACTTTTCCAACTACTAATTCCTTGCCTTCAATTTCTGTTATTACTACAAATTCATGTGGTACATTTGGTTCTAGTTCGTCTGTATCAACTATCCCCGTTTCAGGATCGTAAGGAACTCGTTTGTTATCTCCATCGTTACCGTTATTACTGCCATTATTACCTACCGGTTTTTCAATTAATTTGATCGGTGTTATCACGTCTTTTGGCTTAAGAACTGGTTTACCGTCTTCTGTCTTTTCTACTTTTGTTGGCTTAAATGGTTCTTCTGGCTTCTTAGGCTCTTCAGGCTTTGGCTCTTCTGGTTTTGGTTGTTCTGGCTTTGGCTCTTCAGGTTTTGGTTGTTCCGGCTTTGGCTCTTCAAGTTTTGGTGGTTCTGGTGGTGTCCCACCGCCTCCTCCGCCACCGCCAGTATAGATTTGATTATTAGTCTTCTCTAATACCATTGGCTCCGTTTGGTTTTCTTCTATTGAAAACTCAATCGGTGTTGCATCTAATCGATACCCGCTTGGCGCTTTAGTTTCAATCAATTGATACTCTCCAACTTCAAGCTCAATATGAATAACGCCGTCTTCATTAGTTGTCAAATCACTTTTATCTATACTATCTACTAGCTGGTACTGATCTGTATCATCTTTCTTTTTGAGTTCAAATTCTGCTCCCGCTAGTTTACGAGTTTTGTTGCTGTTATATTTGGTCAACTGAACTGAATGATCTTTTTTCTTATTATAGATAGTTACTTCTTGACTATAATTATTATCGCTTGCAATTAATTCAACAGTGACTATTTCTTCGCTAGGTGCATATTCATTAGGTGTGCTCGTTTCTTCAATAGTATATTGTCCATAAGGAAGATTACTAAATATCGCCTGACCGCTTGAATTAGTTGTTTTGACAATACCATCGCCACTGTTATTTCCTTCTTTGATAGTAAACTCTACATTCTCAATTGGCGTATTATCATCAGCATCTAATTTAATTACTGTGACGCTACCTTCACCACGGGTGTTATCTACCATTACTTCTGTTATAGTTGTCTGATTTTCTTTTATTTCAAATTCTGCTGATTTAAGTTCGTCTTCATCAGTAGGTAGTAGATAATATTTTGGTGCTTCAATTTCTTTAAAATAATATTTGCCTGCTGGTAAGTTATTAACTGTTAATTCACCACTGGAGTTAGTTGTAAACGTGTTTGTTATTTCATTACCACTACTTGTGATATATGATGCACCAATACTATTATTTGATTGATCTTCAGTAATTTGACTGTCATCTGATGCTTTATGCAATGTGAATACTGAGCCTGATAACTTGATAGAACTATCAGCAGAGTCAGTTTTCGTTAGTTTTACCGCTTGGTGAATTGCTGCATTTGTGATAGTCTTAGCAATTATACTTTCGTTGCCACTTAAATTGATGTTATTATCATCACCAATAGTAATTGTTGTATCCTCACCTGCCACATAACCATCCGGTGCAGTCGCCTCTTTAATAGTATATGTTCCGTAAGGAATGTTGAAAAATCTAGCAATACCATCAATTGCAGTTGCAATAGTTTGTGCAATACTTGTACTCGTAGAATCAATTAATTCAAATATTGCACCGGCAAGAGTTTTATTATTATCATCTTTATCTACTTTCTTGACTTGGATATCAGCTAATTTTGTATTTTTAACTGTAATACTTTCTGTTGCGTTTTGACCTGCTGTTATTGTAAATGATCTTGGTGCATTATCTAATTGATAATGTTCTAATGTTTCTAATTCAATGAATTGATAATTTCCAGGTAATAGTTCATCAACAAAAATTTTACCCTGTGCATCTGTCGTATATTCCCCAATTACTTGTTCAACTATTGCTCCATTCATTTTTTCCAATTTAAATTTAACGCCAGATAGTACAATATCGTTATTATACTCATCTTTATGTGCTGCAATTTTAGTAAGTTCTACCGATTGTTTAAACTTTTTATTAGTAACTGTTACACCATTTGCGTCTAAATCGGCATCTAATGTCACTTTTTTACGCTGTTGATAACTAGATGAAGCTATATCATAAAATGCCGGAGCTTCAGTTTCTATTAAATAATAATCGCCATATCCTAATTTTAAGCTGAATTCTGCTTCGCCGTTAGCATCTGTAATAATTTCTTCAATCAGCACACCACCGCTAGCAGTATTCCACAACTGGAATTTAGCACCTGCTAGATTTATGTTATTATCATCACTGTCTTTTTTAATTATTTTGATTTTGCCCTTAGTTGCAGATGCTCCACCAAAATATTTAAATGTAACACTATAATTTTCTGTAGCATCTTTGAAGCTATCGCCACTATCATCACTAGAATTATATTTATAACTTAAAATTGCTGTATTCTGAATATTTGTATTATTTGCACCAAGATAATAACTATCATATTCTATATTGTAAGCTTTGCTTAAATTCTGTTTAAATTTAATTTTAAACGTCCAATCATCTGAAGGTGTACCAAATTCCACATCGTATAAATCCCCACCAGGTAAATGTTCCTCCCCTTTAATTGGTGTTGCATTTTTACCATCATTATTTGTAAAATTCATTTCTGTAATTTTAAACGAATCTTTATATATCATTTGATTTGGGTTATCATCAGAATCTTTTCCGACTGTATCTGTAATAGTTAACGGATTATTTGGATAATCACCCAATAATGTTGATTGGCCCCAATTTAATTTAATTAACCAGCTAGTTTTAGCAGACCCACTACCAGTCTTACCACCATCTTGTTCAAACGATTTATCTACTAGCTTATTCGTATGTTGAACTTCTACTTCTTTTGCCCAATTACTACGAAGTACAGCATTATCAAATAATTGAGCTTCATTTTTCACTTTATGATTGTTCGCTTGTGGTTCATAATAATTATATTCAGTTTTTGAAGTATAAACAATTCTATAAGGTGAATTGATTGAATTGATAAATTCAATAGTAAATGTATTAGCTAGTGTTACAGGTGTTAGTGTATAATCTGTTCCTTCGACTAATGCTTCTCCAATTGTTACACCATTACCCCCACCTGTTAAATCAAGATTATAAACTTTAATTGAATCACGATCTATAATTTGTGATACAGGAAGTGTATCTTTGAATGTCGGAGTGGTAATATTATCAAAGTTGTAGTTGATACCTATCTCCCACTGAAAAATCTTATCTCTATAATTATAATAGCCATCTTTATAACCGTTAGCTTTTTGTTGATCATTAATTTCTACTTGGCTATTTATCCATGGCGATGTGTATGATGTAACATTTGTCTCCCATGAAACTTGTGCCTTATTTTCATAAACCGGCGATGTAGGGTCGTCTGCATCTTTAATATCATAGTCTGTTGTATATGTGATAGTAAATATATCTGTTGAGCCACCTGTATTAGGTATACTTAAATTAAATCCGTCTTTCCCATCAATTCCGGATGGTGTTAATGTATAGTCACTTGTCGTTAAAATTGTACTTCCTTTCTTCACGACAAAAGTACCATCTTTAATTTTTAAATTACCATTAGTAAATTTGTCCTCCAATAGAATGTTCTGCATATTGTAGTTTGCTGAATTTATGGTTATTGTCCAATCTACCGTCTTATTTTGATAGTTTAGATTAGAGTATGATTTTTTTAATATATTCTGATCATATGAAATAGTTTTCTTTCTATCACTTACAACATCCGTTCTGTCACTTCTAACAACTTCATTAATAATAGGCGAGTTCTGGTAGATCACCTTGTTAGAATCACTAAGTTCAGTAGTATATTCAATAGTAAATTCAGTTTCTATTTGCTTATTTAACGTTAGAATAAATCCCCGTATAAATCCATCAGTGGTAGTTAGTGCGATACTATAATCATCACTAGTAATGTCAGCACCGCTAACAGTTATATCGTTGACATTCCCCTGTAACTTATGTCCCGAAGACCAAGTATCTGTTATGGTTGTACCGCTTGCTATTGTCTTCTCATTAGCATTAACCACTATTGTCCAATCTGTTGTGCCTCGTGCAACGCCTGAACCGCTTACGGCATTTCCGGTTTTCTCTAGCGGTTTACCGTAAGTAATAGTAACTGATTTATTGATAGGCGATGCACCTGGGAATGTAGCATTGTTCTTAACAGTTTGGCTTGCATCTTCTGTATCACCAGGTATTGTTACATAAGTTATTTCATAAGCGAATTGTTCAGTTAAATTTAACTCAAATGAATTGTTTGTTTCACTACCTGTCAATTGAGTAAAGTTACTTGTTACATCAGTTTCGTTAGTTCTTGTTTCTCCATCATTACCTAACTTATATTTTTTGACTACTAATGAACCTGCCTTGAATTTATGATTATTACCTTTATTATCTGTTAATGTGTCTTTAAATTTCTTACCCCCAGTTCCTAAGTCATTCATTTCAGTATTTATATTTACTGTCCATGTTAACTCCTTCACATTACGCCCACTAGTTGGATTAACAGCTTTAGTTAAAGCCGATCCTCCTGTCGGTTTAAAATATATCGGAATATTTATACTTCCGCTATTTTCTTTACTGTTAGGTAGTTCCAAATTGTGTGATAACTCGGTATTACTTGGATAAAATTCTGCTGTAATACCAAAATAACCTTCATTGATTCCTAATCCTCCAATATCTTCACCATCAATGTTCTTTTGTCGTATATTCTCATTAAATAATATTATAACCTTACCATTTCCATCCACGCTAAAGTTTGCATACTCTACATTGTTCTCATCTCTAAGAGCACCACTACCCGATACCGCTTTTAAAGGATTAGGTAATTCATATTCTAAAGTCGCATCATTCCCATAATTATGTCCATGTTCAAGTGAAAAATAAAATGCTACCCATAACTGGTCTCCTATCTTTGGGCGATAATCTGTTATAGTTTGAATCTCAGTGCCATTAGCACCGCCTTGTTTGGCAATTATGGTATGGATGGCCGACGGAGATACAACCATCTCAAAGCCACTGCCACCGCCTAATGGCATCATCATATTCAGAGGCATAATCCCCATGAATTTATCAATTAATCCTTCCTTCTCCTTTACTCCGTCAACCACTATAGTTCCTGAGAAGGCTTTAACTTCTACATATTCTGCTGAATCAACAACAAGTATATATTCTTGCCCTTCTATATCTTCTACATTTACTACATCTGCTACACCATCTGTGCCTTCTCTACTTTCTATATCTATTCCGTCGACCGCTCCTGTATTTTCTGTACTTTCTGTACTTTCTGTACTTTCTGTATTTTCTGTATTTTCTGCATTTTCCGTATCTGCTATATTCTCTATACCTTCCGCCTCTAATCCATCAAATGTTTCGGGCTTACCAACATCTTCAAATTCGATTTCTTCATCTGGGTTATTTCCAAAATTCGTAAGGTGTTCTTCTTCTAGCTCTTCATCAGATACTATAGGTTCTTCTTCTAGCTCTTCATCAGATACTATAGGTTCTTCTCCTAGCTCTTCATATAGCTCATGATTTATTTTCACAGTAACTGTGCCATTATTGTCTATACTATATCTACCGATTGTCGTTCCATCATTCGCTATTAGTTGTTCTTCTATAGTAGATTCTAATGTGAATTTCCCTATATAATTGAATTCGTCTGCCATATCGGTCATATCTAAATCAAATTCCCAGTCCAAATAAGCTTTATCATTATCTATCCATTCATCTACCACACGGAAGCTGTCCTCAGAGTGCGCAGAAATATTAGAGGTGATTGGCCCTAATAGTTGAAAAAACATAGTTATAATTATCATTATGGATATTTTAGTGTTCAGTCGACCTTTGTTTTTCATATAATTCCTACCTTTCTTTCTAGGTAATATCAATCTTAAATTATCATGAATTTCAACCATCATTATAAGATAGTCTGCTGAACAATCTCTGAACATGTTTAGAACAATACAAAATAGTTTTATCATTAAAATTCATTCTAACTGAGTGTTTAATTGCATATATCAATTAAACTTATGTATCAATTTATTATGAGAGCTTAATTAATATAACTAAACGCCAAAAAAGGGTAGATATTCGAAAATATCTACCCTCAATGCGGTAAAGCCATTAATATAATATTAAATGTCGTGCACCTGACTTCGATGACTACCACCCGTGCGTAACCTATACAGTTAGCTCAGACCAGGCGACCCTGCGGCACACGGAAAAATTCACTTACCGCTGCTTCCTTCCGGACCTGACGGGGTTCATGAGATCCCATTGCACAAGACCCAGCCGTCAACACCACTTGCATAGGGCAGACCACACGTGATAGCACCTCGGACAGGCGTCAATCCCGCTATAGCGGATTGCGGGTTACAGGGCACCGCTACCTCCCCATCTAGCACGACAAACTTATAAACTTTTTCTGTGGCGGAGTGGGAGGGATTCGAACCCTCGAGACGGCTCAACACCGCCTACACGATTTCCAATCGTGCTCCTTCGGCCAACTCGGACACCACTCCGTAAGGCGCACTTTTTATAATACTACATCTAGCATAATAAATCAACTGGAATTGAGTTGACGTATTGTTTTAAATTACCAAAAAAAAGTTACTAAACTATGTTGACTTCTTATATCAATCCATGATAATATATTCATGTCGCCGAAAAATATGTAGTGAATCTTAATTTATGGAGAGGTACCCAAGTGGTTGAAGGGAGCGGTCTTGAAAACCGCCAGGCGTGTCAAAGCGTGCGTGGGTTCGAATCCCACCCTCTCCGCCACATAAAACCAACTCACTATGGGTTGGTTTTATTATCACTACAGGATATTTTTCGATATCAATTAACGTGGAGTGTTGGCCGAGTAGGCTGAAGGCGCTCGCCTGCTAAGCGAGTATACGGCTTATACCGTATCGAGAGTTCGAATCTCTCACACTCCGCCATATGTGCCCTTAGCTCAGCTGGATAGAGCGTTTGACTACGAATCAAAAGGTCGGGAGTTCGAATCTCTCAGGGCACGCCATTACTACATCGAATATTCTTCGATAAAAGATTCGAACGAAAAAGAGTTCGTCGGATACACGCAGAATTAGGAACGTATGTGACGAAATGATGCGATGTAGAAGTCACG
>Ga0265293_10004703_pt1 | contig 23754 bp, 21 predicted proteins | sample Munlanlewell138R_FD_192505 | JGI IMG/M metagenome (GOLD analysis project Ga0265293, IMG submission 192505) | Leachate microbial communities from a municipal landfill in Southern Ontario, Canada - Leachate well 138R | ecosystem: Engineered > Solid waste > Landfill > Unclassified | place: Canada... | reverse complement strand
CGGCTCGATGCCGCCTTCGTCGGCGGCTCCCGTGGACTTCCTGATATACTCGACCTCCTCGCCGCACGGGTGCAGGGGAGGATCGTCGTCAACGCCGTCATGATCGGGACGCTCCATGAGGCTATCCAGAGCATGCAGCGCCTCGGCATATTTGAGGAGGCCGTTCACCTGCAGGTCTCCCGGACGAGTGCCATCGCCGATGGGATGATGTTCAAACCCTCAAATCCCGTCTATGTCATCGTCGGGGGTGCCGGATGCTCGTAGGTGTGGGGCTCGGACCCGGCGACCCGGAGCTCCTGACCCTCCGGGCGGTCAGGCTCCTCCGCGAGGCCGTGGCGGTCTTTGTCCCGGGGAACCTTGCCCATGAACTGGTGCGGCCCTACCGGCCGGATGCCGTCATACTCGATTTTCCGATGACAAGTGATGAGGACTACATCCGGGAGTGTCTCAAGAGTAACGCCGATGTTATAGCCCCGAAGGCAGAGAAGGGACTCGTGGTCTTCGGGATCATCGGAGACCCGAACTTCTACTCAACCTTCTCCCGCCTCTGCGAGATCATAAGCGAGCGACATCCGGACGTCACGTTCGCAACAGAACCCGGTATCAGCTCAATCACCGCGTTCGCCTCGGTGGCAAACGTCCCGGTGGCAGGGGGATTCTTTGTCTCGGACGGAAGTGACCTCGGGTCGCGGATCGTCATGAAGGTCCGAAAGCCCGCCGCGCTCGCGGCCGACCTGAGGGCGGAGGGCTACTCTGAGTTTGTCCTTGTGGAGCGGATGTACATGCCTGAACAGAAGGTCTACCAGGGAGACGACCTCCCCGAGGAGAGCGATTACTTCTCGATCCTCTTTGCGAGGCGAACGCATGCATAAAGTCTACATCGTGGGTGCAGGCCCGGGGGCACCCGACCTCATAACGGTCCGGGGGATGGAACTCCTCCGGCGGGCCGACGTCCTCATATACGCGGGCTCGCTCGTGAACCCGGCGCTCGTGGAGGAGTCGGGGGCGTGGCTGAAACTCGACAGCTGGGGGATGAAGCTCGATGAGATCATCGATACCATCGATGAGCACGTCAGGGCCGGCGAGGTTGTCGTCCGGCTCCACTCCGGCGATCCGGCACTCTACGGGGCGATCGTCGAACAGATGGCCGAGCTTGAGCGGCGCGGGATCGAGGCCGAGATCGTCCCCGGCGTCTCATCGCTCTTCGCCGCCGCGGCTGCCCTCAAGACCCAGTACACCCTCAGGGATGTCTCAGAGAGTCTTATCATCACCCGGCCGGCGGGGGCGACGCTTGAAGAAGACCTGATCCCCGAGTTCTCCCGGCTCGGGCAGACGATGGTGATATTCCTCGGGACCGAGCACATGGAGGATATACTCGCCCGGGTGGAGTGCCCCCCCGATACGCCGGCGGCGGTCGTCTACCACGCCTCATGGCCTGACCAGAAGGTCATACGCGGGACGGTATCCGATATAGCGGAATCCGCCCGGGCGGCGGGGATCGAGCGGACGGCGCTGATCATCATCGGGAAGGTGGTCGAGGGGGCGACGTCCGGGTTCGGGAGGTCGGTCCTTTACTCATGACCGGGACCATCGTAATAGCGCTTGATCGGTTCCTCCCCGATGCCCGCCGGATAGCGGACGTGCTCGGCGCCGATGTCACGGTGTATGGGCCGGATGTGTTCCGGAAGGCGTTCGCCGGGTACAGCCGGATCGTCGCCCTGATGTCGGCCGGGATAGCGGTCCGGAGGATCGCTCCTCTCCTCGTCGACAAATGGCGAGATCCAGCGGTCGTCGTGGTCAGCCCGGACCTCCGCTACGCTGTCCCGGTCGTCGGAGGACACCACGGCGGAAACGATCTCGCCCGCGACCTTGCCTCCCTCGGGATCGAGCCTGTTATCACGACCGCGACCGAGACCCGTGGCCGGGAGTCGGTGGAAGGGCTTGCTGCCCGCAAGGGATGCGATATCGTGAACCGCGACTCCACCCGCGCGGTGAACGCCGCGATACTGGACGGCGATGTGCCCCTCTACGCCATCCCCGGCCCTGGGATCGTCGTCGCGGGGCCGGGGGTCTCCTTCCTCGCGAGGAGGGGGGTCTACACCGTCGGCGTCGGGTGCCGGAAGGGTGTCTCAGCGGGGGATGTGGTCGCGGCGATCGGGGCAGCGCTCCGCGAGGCCGGCGTCCTCCCGGACGAGATCCTCGTCTACGCGACGACCGCGAAGAAACGCGGGGAGATGGGACTCATCCAGGGGATCTCTGACCTGGGTGGTAACCTCGTCTTCCTGGACGACGATACGATTAACGCTCTTGAGGTCAAAACACCTTCAAGGGCTTCCCTGATCGGACTCGTCGGTGTCGCGGAACCAGCGGCCCTGGTGGTCTCGAAGCATAAAGATCTGGTGTTTGCCAAACAGGCCTATGGAAGTGTTACTGTTGCAATCGCGCGATAATGGAGGAAGACTATATATTGTCAGCACCGGTCCCGGAAGCCTGCTCCAGATGACGCCCCGGGCACTGGATGTTCTCAAAGAGGCTGATTGCGTCATCGGCAACAAATTTTATCTGGATCTGGTTACACCTACGCTGGCCGGAAAGGAGGTCATCACGAGCAGCATGGGCCGGGAGGTCGACCGGGCGAAGAAAGCACTCGCCCTCGCCGAGGACCGGGTCGTCGCCATGGTGAGCGGCGGTGATGCCGGGATATACGGTATGGCGAGCATCGTTCTCGAGGTGGCAGAGCGATCGGGGGCGACAGTCCCGGTCGAGGTCATACCCGGCATAACAGCCGCGGTCTCTGCGGCCGCGCGGCTGGGATCCCCGCTCTCCGGCGATTACGTCACGATGAGTCTCTCCGACCTCCTGACACCCTGGGAGGAGATCGAGCGGAGGCTCGACCTCGCGTTTCAGATGCGGGTGCCGGTCGTTCTCTACAACCCCCGTAGCCGGGGGAGACCGCATAACCTGGGTGTTGCGATCGGGATCGCCCGCCGCCACCTCCCGGCCGAGACACCGGTGGGGGTGGTCAAGAACGCCTACCGCGAGGGGGAGGAGCGACTGATCACGACGCTCGATGAGTTTGATGACCACTTCACCTTTGTGGATATGCACTCGATCGTCTTTATCGGTGGAGAAGAGACAAGGATCTGGAGGGATGAGGGATATGAGAGAGGTATCATCACGCCCCGGGGATACCACCGGAAGTATGTATACTGACCTTGCGGCGGTCACCCCTGAGGCCTACGCGATAGCGAGCACGAGCCGGAACCTCGCCCGGGAGCGGGTGGGAAACACCACCCCTGAGGACCGGATCCGGCAACGGTGCTCGGTAGCTGTCGGTGATTTTGCTATGGCGGACCTGATGCGGTTCGTCAGTGATCCGGTCGCGGCCGGCCTTGCCGCGCTCGGCCGGCAGGCGCCGATCATCACCGATATCAGGATGGTGCAGACCGGCATACTGAAGCGCGGACACGAGAGTGAGATCCTCTGCGCCCTCGATTACGGAGAGGACATCGCTCACGAGCGTGGGATCACCCGGACGTCCGCGGGTTTTGTCGCCCTGCGGGACCGGATCGAGGGTTCGGTCGTTGTCATAGGAAACGCCCCCTCGGCGCTCCTCGTTCTCTGTGATATGATCCAGGAAGGGATCCGCCCGGCGCTCGTCATCGGTATCCCGGTCGGGTTTGTGAACGCGGCGGAATCGAAGGAGGCACTCCGTGCCCTCGATGTGCCGTCGGTGTCATGCATCGGCACCCGGGGCGGCACGCCGGTAGCGGTTGCGGCGATAAACGAGATCATCACGATTCTTGCCGAGCGTGCTGGTTATGAAGGATCCAGTTACTGATTTTGAGTATCCCGCCGAGTGGGTAGCGGCATGCCGGTCGCCTGCCCTCCTCCCCGATGTCAGGCGGGGTTTTGCTGTCCTGACGGCGTCGGGGAAGGTCCTCCGCCGGGGGTTTACGACCGGGACGACGGCGGCTGCGGCCTGTAAGGCGGCGGTCCTCTCGCTTGCGGAGGATGGAGGGGTCAGGGGAGTGGGTATCACCCTCCCCTGCGGCATCGCGGTCAGGATCCCGGTCGACGCCTACCGCGGTATAGCGTCGTGCTGGAAGGATCCGGGGGATTACCCGGAGGATGTGACCGCGGGGCTTGAGTTCGTCGCGACCGCCGCGCCCTCGATATCGGGATCGGTCCAGTTCGTCCCGGGGGAGGGGATCGGGAGTTTTGCCCGGGATACCCCCCGCCACCGCCAGGGGACGCCGGCGATCAGCGAACCGGCGCTTGAGTGCATAAAGCGGTCGATCGCGGAGGGGGTGGCGGAGGCCGATCTCCCGGGTGTAACGGTCATCCTGACGATCCCCCGGGGTGCTGAGGTTGCACAGAAGACACTGAACCCGAAGATCGGGGTGCAGGCCGGCATATCGGTCCTCGGGACGACCGGGCTCGTGGAGCCCTGGGACGATCACCTGATGGAGGGGGTCCTCGACCGGATCGCCCGTGCTCCTGACGGCGTCGTGCTGACGACCGGGCGACTCGGTCTCCGCTACTCCCGCCTCCTCTTCCCGGAGCGGGTGGCGATCCTCGTGGGAAGCAAACTCACTGAGGCTCTCCAGGTAATGGATGGGGATACCACGATCTGCGGACTCCCTGGCCTGATCCTGAAGTTCATGAACCCGGATGTGCTCGACGGGACCGGGTGCGCGACGGTCGAGGAACTCTCGATGACTCCTGGATGGGATGATGTGGCCCGCCGGGAGATCGCAGCGTTTCGGGAGCGCTACCCGCGCGTCCGGGTGGTGCTCGTCAACCGCGCCGGGAAGGTCATCGGGGAATCCCCGTGAAGATCGTGGGCGTCGGTTGCGGACCGGGGATGCTGACCGAAGAGGCGGCCGCGGTCATCGAGGAGGCGACGCTCGTGTACGGTTCTCCCCGGGCCATAGCGCTCGCCCGGGCTCTCATCCGGCCGGACTGCGAGGTGCACGATATCGAGGACTACGGAGCGCTCCGGTCACTCCCCGCCCACGCGGTCGCTCTCTCGACGGGGGATCCGATGCTCGCAGGGCTCGGCTACCTCCCGGGCGACGTGGTCCCCGGTATATCCTCTCTCCAGGTCGCCTTCGCCCGCCTGAAGATCCCGCTCGTGCGGGCCGTGGTCGTCACGGCACACGGGAAAGACCATGCCCGGGCGATCACCGATGCCCATGAGGAGATCCTGCGGGGCCGGGTGGTCTTCCTCATCGCTGACCCGGCCTTCGACGTCAGGGCACTTGCGGCCGCCCTCCCGCCCGGGGCACAGGTCGCCGTCTGCGAGGATCTCGGCTACCCGGAGGAGCGGATAGCGGTCGGGACGGGGGCAGAGCCGCCGGCGGTCCGGGGGAGTCTCTTCGTTGTGGTTGCGGGGGAGTTTTAGCGGGTTATGGGTCAAACATCTTCTCGATCCGCACGCGCCGGCCGAGCATCTCCTCGTACCACTCCTGTTGCTTCAGGGCCTGCTTCATGCTCCTTATACGGTGCCGGACCCGCGTCCCGGTCGCCGTATCGATAAGTACCAGCCTCGACACCCCGATCACCCCGTTCGTGGAGGAGTATATGTCCCCGGGATTTTACGAATGTTTCCTTCTGGTACTGCCACTTCTGTCCAGCTATCGCGCGTTCCCCCTATCTCACCCTTGAGCCAGAGCTCGCCCAAGGTGTGAAAACGCCCCGCCTCACCCGCTCCCCACCCCCTTGAGCATCTTCTCGATGGCCCACCGGCCCCGCCCGAGCTCCTGCCCGAGTATCGCGACCGCATCCTTCTTCGTCATCCCGGCATCCCGGAGTTCCGAAAACCGGGCCTGAAGATGCTCCATCTCCGCACTGGTCCAGGGCTTCCCCCGGTTCGGCGGATCCCCGGCCTTCTCGGGAACCCTGAGCCCGGGGAGGAGGTACCCCGGTTCTATAACCCCGATATCCTCCGTCTTTGCCGCGAATACCGGCTCTGATACCTCAAACCCGGTCGCCCGGCGGTTCAGGCCGATGGCGACTCTGGCAGTCGAGAAACCGCCGAGGAACATATCGCAGACCATATCCCCCTCGTTGCTGCTGTACTGCATCATCTTTACCAGGAGTTCGGTCGGCAGTTCGTTCTTGTTCTTGAGCCTGCCCGGCTTGTACTCCCGGTTGATGGTCCAGACATCCTCCCGGTCGCGGTAGTTGAGCGATCCGGCGCCCGGTCCCTGCTCGCCGGTGCCGTACCGGCACTCGAGGTTGAACGTCCGCCGGCCCCCCGGCTTTTCGTAGTAGAGGATGTGGTAGTGGGAGGAGACGTACTTCCGGCGGGTGTAGACCCCGAAGTTGTAGTGCCAGATGATGTGGTTGACCTCAGTGAGCTCCGTCTCCCGCAGGGCGGCGAGGATATGGTAGAGGTTCGTATACCCCGAGACCACGTAGAGCGAACCCCCAGGCCTGAGGATCCGTTCAGCCTGCTGGATCCACGCTCGACTGAACTCTCCATACTCATCGGCCGGAACCTCGACGTAGCCCTCGACGACGAACTCCTCGTCCCGGTTGTAGTGCCGGTGGAGCCGGTCACCGTCGATACCATAGGGTGGATCGGTGATGATCAGGTCGACGGCGTCATCCGGGATATGCTCTGCTGCCCCCGCCACACAGTCGCCGTTATAGAACGTGTTGCCGTTGATCGTTACGGACCGCATGGTCTCTTCCAGCCTGATCAACATTAGGGGATGCGTCCATATCAACCCCGCCCGCCTCCACAATGTTCATATCGGGGCCGGCCATAATTACGCCCCGCCAGCCGGCAGGAGAGGTTTTTGATGCACAAGAAGGATATCGATCTCATGCGGCGAGCGCGTAACGTGGATGGATTGATCCGGGCGCTTGAGGATCCAGATGAGAATATACGCCTGGCAGCGGCCGAAGCACTCGGTTCTGCCGGCGATGAGCGGGCTATGGAGCCGCTTGAGCGGCTGAAGTTCTCGGACACCGACGTGGATGTCCGTCGCGCCGCATCGTCCGCTCACACCCAGGTGGCGGGAAGGCTTGCAGCAAAGAGAGCTGTGGAGAGGATGCGCCTCGGGGCGTAGCCGTCCCCGGCATCACAGGACAGCGAATTGGAGCCAGGGGGGTGTGGGGTTGATCCCGACCACGGCGACGTTTGCCGGTGTACCGATGATGGTGCCGTCCCTGCCGGAGCAGGCAGGTATCCATCGATGCACCCATGCCCTGGATCGGCGGGGTCCGGGGCAGGGGCGCCGGGGTCTTCCCACTCCGTTCTCGACCCCACGAGATAACGATACCGATCAACCCGGCCCACCAGGTGCAGAGGAGCCCGGAGTCCCTGCACGGCTCCGAAGTATCTTGTAGGTCTCTCCGGCGATGAGCACCGGGAGTCCGAGGAGGACGAGCAGTCCCCAGTCGGCGAGGGTCAGGGGTGCGGTCCCGAGGAACTCCTGGAAGACGGGGGTGTAGACCACCAGAACCTGGAGAGCGATGCTCCCGAGGATCGCGTAGAGCAGGGCGGGGTTTGAGAAGAACCCTACCCGGTGGAGCGGGGACCGGAACGACCTGAAGTTCAGGACGTTGTAGAGCTCAAAGACGATCAGCCCGGTAAACGCCATCGTCCGTGCCCGGTCGATATCGACCTCGTAGAGTCCTGAGAACACATAGAAGGTCAGCAACCCGAGCCATGTGCCGATGATGAGTATGACGAGGAAAGCGCCCCGGGAGAGGATGGTCTTCTCCGGGTCTCGCGGCCGTCTCTGCATGACATCCCGTTCAGCGGGCTCAAGACCGAGAGCGAGCGCGGAGAGGCCGTCGGTGATCAGGTTGATCCAGAGGATCTGGACAGGTATGAGTATCAGCGGCAGGCCCATGAGGAGTCCGCCGACGATCGCGACGATCTCACCGACGTTCGAGGAGAGGAGGTAGAGGGTGAACCGGGCGATGTTATCATACTCCCGCCGCCCTTCCTCGACACCGGCGACGATGCTTGCGAAGTTGTCGTCCACGAGGATCATGTCGCTTGACTCCTTTGCGACATCCGTCCCCTTGATCCCCATCGCTATCCCGATGTTCGCCTTCTTCAGTGCCGGTGCATCGTTCACCCCATCCCCGGTCATCGCGATGACCGCCCCTTCCCGGGAGAGTATATCGATCACCCGGAGCTTGTGCGCGGCCGTGACACGGGAGAGGACCTTCGTCGTCGAGAGTCGCTCCTCGAGTTCGTCATCACTCATCGCCTCAAGGTCGGTTCCGGTGAGCGCCCCCTCGCTTGAGAGACCGAGATCCTGCGCGACAGCGTAAGCGGTCTGGGGGTTGTCCCCCGTGATCATGATGACATCTATCCCGGCGCTCTTGCAGAGCCGGATCGCCTCCGCTGCCTCGGGGCGCGGGGGATCGAGTATCCCGGCAAACCCGAGGAATATCAGGTCTTTCTCCACGTCATCCGCAGTCCAGGAGATGCCGTCATGGAGCGGGCGGTACGCGGCACCGAGCACCCGGAGCCCCCCCGATGCGTACTCTTGCAGCCCCCGGTGGAGGGCGGCACGGAGGTCGTCGGTGAGGGGCACGACTGCCCCACCCACGAGCGCCCCCGACGACCGGGCGAGGAGCACCTCCGGCGCCCCCTTCACGTAGGCGACATCACCGCCTTCCTCCCGGTAGATGATCGTCATCCGCTTCCTCGTCGAGTCAAACGAGAACTCCCGGACAGCTTCGGGAGCACCTTCCCGGGTGAGGCCGGCCTTCGCCGCCGCGACGACGAGCGCTCCCTCGGTCGGCGTGCCGAATATCCGCCACTCACCCGTTTCATCGGTGGCGAGGGTTGCGTGGTTGCAGAGGAGGGACGCACGCAGGAACTGCCGGATCCCCGGATCCGCCCGGGGGTCGACGACACTGTCGTCGCGGAGGAACTCCCCCTCCGGGGCGTAACCGGTCCCGGTCACCGCCACATCGCTCTCCGGCGTCTTCACCCGGACGACCACCATCTCGTTCCTGGTGAGGGTTCCGGTCTTATCGGTGCAGATCACCGAGACCGCACCGAGGGTCTCTGATGCCGGGAGGCGGCGGATCAGGCAGTTTCGCCGCAGCATGTTCTTGATACCGATGGCGAGCGTCAGCGTCACGACCGCCGGGAGTCCCTCCGGGATCACCGCCACCGCGAGCGAGACGCCGACGAGGAACATCTCCAGGAGTTCCCGCTGCTGGAGGAGGCCGACGACGACCGCGAGCGCTGATATGGCGAGAGCGATAAACCCGATGTCGCGGCCGAGTATGTCCATCTGCCGGGAGAGCGGGGTCGCTTCAGCCATGACCCGCTGGGAGAGCCCTGCTATCCTCCCAAACTCGGTCTCCATCCCGGTGGCGACGACCACCCCCCGCCCCCGGCCGTTGACGACCGTCGTCCCGGAAAAGACCATGTTACTCCGCTCGGCAAGAGGAGTCCCGACCGGGAGCCGGCCCGGCGCCTTATCGACGGGCACCGACTCCCCCGTCAGCGCCGCTTCATCGACCTGGAGCGACGTCGCCTCGGTGAGCGAAAGGTCCGCCGGCACCCGCTCCCCCATCTCGAGGACGACGAGATCTCCCGGCACAACCGCGGAGGCATCGATCTCCTTCTGCACCCCGTCGCGGATGACCACGGCCCGCTGGACGAGCATCTTCCTGAGCGCCTCGATGGCCTCCCCGGCCTGCCACTCCTGGGTGTACCCGAGGAGGGCGTTTAAGAGGACGATGATGAGGATGGCGGCAGCGTCGTGCGGTTCACCGACGAGAAACGAGACCACCGCAGCGGCGATCAGGATGCCGATGAGGATGCCCTTGAACTGCCGGAGGAAGACCTGAAGTTTTGTCTCCCGCGCTTCCTCCCGGAGAGCGTTCTCCCCGTAGCGCTCCAGCCGCTCCTCTGCCTCTCTTTCGGAGAGGCCGGCAGAACCTGCACCGAGATCCTGCAGGGCCTCCTCAGGCGTGAGATTCCACCAGTCGGGCGGCGTGGACATGTATTCAGGGTCTGGCACAATCGCATAAATACCCAGAGGATTTCCTCCGGCAGTATTATACCGGATGGCCCTGATCGAGGTGTCGGAGGAGATAGATATGAGCAAGATTGCCGTCCTGATCACGGATATGTTTGAGGATATCGAGTACACAAAACCCGCAGAGGCCTTCCGGGAGGCCGGCCACGACCTCACCCACGTCGGTCTCTCTGCGGGCGAGACGGTCCATGGGAAGAAGGAGCAGACGCCGGTCACGATCGACCAGGCTGTCTCTGATGTCACGGTTGATGAGTTTGACGCGCTCTTCATCCCCGGCGGCTACTCACCCGACAAGCTCCGGGCTCATGATGCCCCCGTAGAGTTTGTGCGGGAGTTTGTCGAGAGCGGAAAGCCGGTCCTCCTGATATGCCACGCGCCCCAGCTCCTGATCACGGCGAAGGTCCTCGAGGGTCGGAAGATCACCGGCTGGAGATCGGTCGCCCAGGATATCAGGAACGCCGGTGCAGAGTACATCGACCGGGAGGTGGTGATCGACGACAACCTGATATCGAGCAGGAACCCGGACGACATCCCGGCGTTCATCACGGCATCCCTTGAGAAGCTCAAGGAAATCGCGGTTGCAGCGCCGCAGTGAGCGGCCCGCCCGCACAAACCCTTTTATTGATGTGGGCCGCACAATCTCTTCTTGAATGAGGTTCACGGGACCAACGTGGGGCAGGCTTGCGATCATCGCCCTGATCATGGGACTCTCGGCTCTCTTCTTCGCCGCCGTGACCCCACACGCCGATCTCTTCTACCTGGCACTTATCCTGGCTGCGTTCTGGTACCGCAGGCGCGGGGTATACGCAGGGGTTCTGGCCGCGGCTCTCTACGTCGCCCTTGAGTTCCCACCCGGACCCGGAACCTTCGCGCGAGCGGCCTTCTTCATCGCCGTCACCTACCTCCTCGGCTACCTCTTCGAGAATGCGGGAGAGCAGCCGGGGGCCCTGCACCTCCGTATCGGCGAGCCCACGCTGGCTGCGTGTGACCCGGATACAAAGCGGTTGATCTCCCGGTTGTCGAGTCGGGATCCGGAGGTCCGCTACCAGGCGGCCACGTGCCTCGGTGATGCCAGGGAGCCGGCCGCCATCGGGCCGCTCGCGGCTCTCCTCAGTGACCCGGAGAGCGGTGTGCGCTGGAAGGCGGCGGAAGCGCTCGGGAAATTGGGTCCCCCTGCTGTCGGGCCGCTTACGGAGAGCCTGAAGAACGGGAACATAGATGTCAGGTGGATGGCCGCGGTTGCCCTCGGCGATATAGCAGATCCAGCGGCGATCCCACCGCTCGTTGCGGCGCTCAATGATGAGGATACCTACGTCAGGAGCAGGGCTGCCCTCGCACTCGCCGCCATAGGAAAGCCCGCTGAAGAGATGCTCATAGCCACCCTCTCGACCGGGTGCGAGCAGGTCAGGTGGGGAGCGGCGCTGGCCCTCGGGAGGATCGGGGGGGATGATGCCATAAGTGCCCTCATCGGTCTCTTCAGTGACCCGGATGATGACGTGCGACGGCGGGCGGTGAGTGCGCTCGGGGATGCCGGGGAGGCAGCCATCCCTGCCCTCCTGGAGGCGATCCAGACCGGGGGGCCGTATGTCCGGGAGGGGGTGACCGCCGCCCTCAGCCGGATCGGAAGACCTGCCATATCCGCGCTTGCTTCGGCGCTCTGCACCGATAACGACCCCCGGGTTCGCCTCGGAGCGACGCTGGCCCTCGGGAGGATCGGCGGACCGGCCGCTGCGGATATCCTGATCGAAGCCCTGGAGGACGAAGATGAGGACGTCCGGCGGACCGCGAAGGAGGCACTTCGGGGTATCAGAAGACATAACTCAGGAGAGGGTGCACCAGAATTACATGACTGATGAGAACCGGATCGATGAACTGATCGCCGACCTCCGGGAGGGAGAGATGGCGGTGCGCCGGGCGGCGACAGATGAACTTGGAGAGAGCGGGGAAGCGGCGATCGCACCGCTCATTGACGTCATGTTTGAGAGTGATAACGACGTCAGGTGGTACGCCGCCCGCGCGCTGGTGCGGATCGGTGAACCCTCAGTCGAACCCCTCCTGCAGGCGATGCATGCCAGAGAGAATCAGAACTTCCGGCGGTACGCTATGGCTGCCCTTGCAGGCATCGGAGCGCCGGCGGTCGAGTCCCTCATCGGTATCATCGAGGAGGGGGATCCAGACCTCCGACCGTTCGCTGCAATGGCGATCTGTAAGATCGGGGAGCCTGCGGTCGATTCCCTTCTCCGGATGATGCAACACCCCGACCCGGCGATGCAGGAGTGTGCCACCCTCCTCCTCTGGAAGATGGGGGAGCCCGGCGCCGCCGAGGCACTCACCGAGGCGCTGGAGACCGGGAAGCCGTGAACCTGGATTCCCCCGGGAACTCTTTTTTTGTACTTCCGCTATGCCCGGACTCTTCTACCCCATACCCCTGCCACCGGGCGTGGCCTCTAAATGCGTAAAGGATCTATAGTTCACCCATGGAGGTCTCACCTGCTACCGCCCGTTACTTCGAGGAACTGCTCTCGGGGCTCACTGTTGCAATGGATCTGGCCGCAGCCGCACGGTCCCGCGGACTTGACCCGACGACTGAAGTCGAGATCCCGGTAGCCAGTGACCTTGCCGACCGGGTGGAGGCGCTCCTCGGGTATACGGGGATCGCCGCCAGGATCCGGGAACTTGAGCAGGAGATGTCCCGGGAAGAGGCGGCGCTCCGCATCAGCGACGACTTTGTGGCGCGGAAGTTCGGCGAGACCACGCCTGAGGAGATACTCGACCACGCCATAAGGGCATCGATGGCGCTCCTGACCGAGGGTGTCGTGGCCGCACCGACCGAGGGGATAGCAAAGGTCAGTCTCGGGAAGAACGATGACGGGACCGATTACCTGAAGATCTACTACGCGGGCCCCATCCGGAGCGCCGGCGGGACGGCTCAGGCGCTCTCGGTGCTGGTAGGCGACTACACCCGCCGGGCGCTCGGGATCGGGCGCTACATCCCCCGCCCTGAAGAGGTTGAGCGCTACATCGAGGAGATACGGCAGTACAACAGCATCATGAGCCTGCAGTACCTCCCGAGCGAGAAGGAACTCCGGTTGATCATCGAGAACTGCCCGGTCTGCATCGATGGCGAGCCGACCGAGCGGGAGGAGGTGGGCGGTTACCGGAACCTGGAGCGGGTGGAGACGAACACCGTCCGGGGTGGCATGGCGCTCGTCGTAGCCGAGGGACTCGCCTTAAAAGCCCCGAAGATCCTCTCAAACGTCAGGAAGATGAAGATGGATGGCTGGGACTGGCTCGAAGAGTTGATGAGTGGGGGCGCTTCGGCGAAGAGTGATGATGACGATGCGAGCGCTGCCATCAGGCCCCGGGATAAGTACCTCCGGGACTTGATCGGCGGGCGGCCGGTCTTTTCCTACCCGATGCGCAAAGGAGGGTTTCGGTTGCGGCTCGGCCGGTCCCGGAACACCGGGTTTGCGGCCGCCGGCCTGAACCCGGCGACGATGCACATCCTCGGTGATTTCCTCGCGGTCGGGACCCAGATGAAGATAGAGCGGCCGGGGAAGGCGGCCGGGATCGTGCCGGTGGACTCGATCCAGGGACCGACGGTGAAGCTCCGGAGCGGGGAGGTGCGCCGGGTCGACGATGCGGCCGAGGCCAGGCGGATCGTGGGTCAGATCAGTGAGATCCTCGATACCGGCGAGATCCTGATCAGCTTCGGCGAGTTCATGGAGAACAACCACCCCCTTATGCCGCCGTGCTACTGCGAGGAGTGGTGGCGGCTCGAGGGGGGAACACAGAGCCCGGAGAGCGAACTTGAGGCGATCGAATTCGCCCTTGAGGGCGTTCCCCTCCACCCGGAGTATACCTACCTCTGGGATGATGTCGCCCCCGCCGATATCGTCATCCTCGCAGATCGGATCAGTGCGGAGGGGCAGGTCGGTGAGGGGGGACTCACCGTGCCGGATACCTCCGAGGTGAAGGCGATCCTTGAGGAGCTCCTGGTCCCCCACCACCTCTCCGGGGATAGGATCGCGATCCCTGAGTACCTGGTTCTCCTCGCCTGCCTCGGGCTGACGTTGCAGCTCAAGAAGCGGCCGGCGTGGCAGGACGCTTCACTGGAAGATTCCCTCTCCCTCGTGATGCACCTCTCCGGCTTTGTGATCCGCTCACGGGCGGGAACCCGGGTCGGCGGCAGGATGGGGCGGCCCGGGAAATCAAAACCCCGCGAGATGCGACCGCCGCCGCACTCGCTCTTCCCGGTCGGTGATGAGGGGGGTTCCAGGCGATCGTTCCAGGCGGCCTGCACCTCAAAGCCCCGGTCGAACATGGACGGCGGCATCATCGAGGCCGATGTCGGCGAGCGGCGCTGCCCTGCCTGCAGCACATTCACCTACAAAAACCTCTGCGAGTGCGGCACGCACACGGTCCCGGTCCTCCGGTGCCCGAAGTGCGGGCAGGAGGTCGGAAAGGATCTCTGTCCCCGGTGCAACGTGCCGACGGTCTGCCTCCAGAAGATCTCTCTCAATATCAAGGACGAGTATATGGCGGCGCTCGATAACCTCGGGATCCGGGACTCGGCGGTCACGCTCCTGAAGGGTGTGAAAGGGCTGATATCACGGGAGCGGCCGGTGGAGCCGATCGAGAAAGGGATCCTCCGGGCGCTACAAAACCTTTATGTTTTCAAGGACGGCACCGTCCGCTACGACATGATCGACCTCCCCCTGACCCACATCCGGCCCGACGAGGTCGGTGTCCCGATCGAGCGACTCCGTGAACTCGGTTACACCCATGACATCTATGGCCGGGAGCTCACCGAACCCGGCCAGGTGCTGGAACTCAGGCACCAGGATATCCTTGTCTCGGAGGACTGCGGTGAATGGCTGGTGCGGGTGGCAAAGTTCATCGATGACCTCCTGGTGAAGGTCTACGGGCTCGAACCCTTCTACCGGGCAGAAAAGCCGCTCGACCTCGTGGGCCAGCTCCTTATGGGGCTTGCCCCGCACACCAGTGCCGGGGTTCTCGTCAGGCTTATCGGATTTTCGAAGGCGGCGGTCGGCTACGGCCATCCGTTCTTCCACGCCGCGAAACGGCGGAACTGTTTCGCGGGCGATACTGAGATCACCGTATCGGACGGCCGGCGGTGGATCTCGATGCCGATCAGGCAGTTTGTCGTGGAGAACTTCGATCTCGCGAAGCCCGGGATAGATCGTATGGGGACGTTCTACTCTGACCCCATGCAACCGTTCTATGTCAGGAGCATCGACACCCAGGGGGTGACCAGCCTCAAGAGGGTCACCTCGGTCTCGGTCCACAGGGCCCCGGCACACCTTATCCGGTTTACGACGAGGCGGGGGAAGGTCCTCTCGGTCACCCCCGACCACGCGATGCTGGTCTGGGATACCGACTACCTGCGAAAGATCCGGGCGCTTGAGGTGAATATCGGTGACTGTGTTCCGGTCGAGGAGGGCGGACTTATCATCAGCGATGAGGTCGTCGCACGGGAGACCGTCCAGGCGCTCGACGACCGGGTCTACTGCCTCACGGTTGCAGAGAACCATACCCTGGTTGCAAACGGTATCTTCTGTGGTCAATGTGATGGGGACGAGGACTGCGTGATGCTCCTCCTCGACGGACTGATCAACTTCTCCCGGTCCTATCTCCCCGAGACCCGGGGCGGGACGATGGACGCACCGCTCGTCCTGACAACCCGGATAGATCCGGCCGAGGTCGATAAGGAGTGCCTCAACGTCGACGTCTGCGATCACTACCCGTTAGAGGTCTACGAGGGTTGCCTCACTTACACTAACCCAAAGGATCTCGGTGAATACGTCGACCGGGTGGAGCGGAGGATCGGGACCCCGGCCCAGGTCGAGGGGTTCTTCTTCACCCACCCGACATCCGATATATCGGCGGGACCGCTTGAATCGACCTATACGAAGCTCGGGACGATGCTTGAGAAACTGGAGGCCGAGCTCGAGCTCGCCGATAAGATCCGGGCGGTGGATACCGATGATGTTGCGGAGCGGGTCCTAAACACCCACTTCATCAGGGACCTCCAGGGGAACCTCAATGCTTTCTCAAAACAGAAGGTCCGGTGCACGAGGTGCAACGCAAAGTACCGGCGGATGCCGATCGCCGGGAAGTGCACCCGGTGCGGGGGGAACGTCATCCCGACAGTCCATGAGGGATCGGTGAAGAAGTACCTGGAGATGTCGCGCGACATCTGTACGACCTACGCGGTATCTGAGTATACGAAGCAGCGGGTGGAGGTGCTCTGCATGCAGATCGAGTCCACCTTCGGCGAGCCCCCGGAGCGGCAATTGGGGCTTGCAGACTTTATGTGAGAGTATGGAGACATTTCAGGCTGCCGGGATCCTCGAGATCCTCAAAGAGGGTGGAGCTATCCCGCTCACCCCCCGCCGGCCAACGGTCAGGCCTGCCCGGGTCGGGGAGAGCGTCCCCGCGTATTTTGTGACGACGCCTGCGTCTCAGCCTGATCTGACCTTCCTCTTCCTCCACGGCGGTGGGTTTACCGGGGGCTCGACCGCCGGCCACATCGACCTCTGCGCAGGGCTTGCGGATGCGGCGAGAGCGGAGGTCTTCTCGATCGACTACCGCCTCGCGCCGGAACATCCCTTCCCGGCGGCGGTGGAGGACTCCCTCGCCGCCTACAGCTACCTGCTCCGCATGGGTCGTTCTCCAGCCGGGATCGTGCCGGTCGGTATATCTGCGGGAGGGACGCTTGTGCTCTCGATGCTTCTTGCCGCCCGCGATGCCGGGGTCGCGATGCCGGCGGCGGCGGTCGCCCTCTCCCCGGCGGTGGATATGCTCTTCCTCGGCGAATCGGTGCTCTCTCACCAGGAGACCGACTGGCTCACGCCCGAGCATCTGACCGGGATCCTGGAGGACTACATCGCCGGCCACGACCCCGCCGATCCCCTGGCATCCCCGCTCTACGCGGACCTCCGGGGACTGCCGCCGCTTCTCGTGCAGGCGGGGGGCGCCGAGATCTTGATCGACGGGATAGAGGCGTTCGTGAGCGCGGCGGAGCGGCAGGGGGTTTCGGTCACGTTTGATTGCGTGGAAGGGATGTTTCACTGCTGGCAGCTCTTTGCCGGCATCCTCCCGGAGGGTGCGGCGGCGGTGGAGCGGGCCGGGGCGTTCGTCCGGCGGTGGGTGCCGGGGGAGTAGGGGGCCATCAAGCTCATTAGTTCTTACATGTAATAGGTACAGGCGCGAGTGTTACCGAGAGGCCAAAGGTGATCGACTCAAGATCGATTCTCGTAGGAGTTCGCAGGTTCGAATCCTGCCACTCGCATCTTTTGAGTTAATTTGAGGGATTAGCCCCTGATTATCTCGTCCTTCCAGAGATCGCACTCCCGGTCAAATATGAACACAAACTCCCGGCCGCGCTTCTCCTTTCTGATGCAACCCAGTTCAGTGAGGTGGAGGAGATCGGTCCTCGCCGTCTGGTAGGCGACGCCGTAAGTCTCCATGACCTCCCGGATGGTGAAGTACCTATCAGCGTGCTCCATCATGCGCCGGAGGATCCCCGCCTGCCTCTGGTTGATCTCCCTGATGTTCTTGATGACTGCTTCCGTTCGATCCTGCTCGCTCTGTTTCTTCTCGATGTAGGTTATCAGGTCGCCTCGTGCCTCCTCGATACACCTGATGTTGTAGAGGATGAAATAGGTCAGGTCCATCTCGTCGTACTCGGTGCGGAGGTATGCGAGAGCGTAGTCCCTCTTTGACCGGAGGATGATCCGGGAGATGGGCATGTATTCAAAGAGCCAGTAGCCCCGCGAGATGACGTACCAGTAGAAGATGCTCCGGGCGGTCCTCCCGTTGCCGTCCTCGAAGGGATGGATATAGCCTATAAGGAAGTGGAGTATGATCCCTTTTATGATAGGGTGGATGAATCTTTCAGCTCCTTCGTCCGTGTTTGCGAACCGGCACAACTCCTCGATCATCCCCGGGACTTTTGAGTGATCCGGAGGCGTGTGGTAGACGGTGCCGGTGGCAGGGTCGACGACCACGATCTCATCGGTCTTCCGGAGCCAGCCGGCGGCAGCATCGTCGAGGGTGCCTTTCGTCACAATCCGGTGGACCCTGAGGATGAACTCCGGGGTCAGCGGTTCGTCCTTCATCTCCAGGATTGAGCGCATAGCCTCGTAGTTATTGACGACCATCTGTTCGGACCGATTCCTCGGCTGAATACCCTTTCTGAGCATCTCTTTTGCGGCCCTGCGGGTGGTCGCCGCCCCCTCAAGGATGCTCGAGGCGATGGCCTCCTCCATGAGCGAGTTGATGATGTAGGGCCGGTCGACTTTGAGGGCTCTACCCTGGATCCGGATGATGCCGGAGAGATACCGGTCGAAGGTGTGCAGGCTCCGCAAGGACTCAGGAGTGGCCGAATACCTGAGGTCCAGGTGGGCAAATGGGATGGGTTCGTAGCGCATCACCCGGAGCATCTTCATGAACGCCCAGGCTGCAAGCCTCCTTTCTGGATCAGGAATACGGTAGGCAAGCTCATCCCAGGCAAGATAACGGTTGTTGTAGTCAGCTACGGTCTCCCGAAAGCCGGGATCCTCTGCGAAGGTCGCCATCGCCCGGGGGTATTCCCCGCCCTGGATCCGGGGTGGTCGTTCGGGGAGTTTTTTCATGGGTTCAATCCTGCAAATACTAATTTAGTAGATATTAGTATTTTATTAGTATTTCGATCCGGCGATCCGCAGACTACTATTGGAAAATTTAGTACCGGGATGGATTACAGGTCTCCAGACCGTGGTGGTAGTGGAGCACCTGCGCGCCCATTCGGATCACGATCTCAGCGTGCGATCCCGGGCTCCGGAGGAGAGGATCTAAGACGCCGTGGCCCCGGCGCCCCCCACCTCTCCGGGGCAGCCCTGACCGCCCCGGCTACTCCTGTGATACTCCTTCCGGGAACGCCTCCCGTCGCCTCTCGATCCAGGCCTGGGTCCAGACCCGCAGGTCATCGATGGTAGCGGATCCCTGCGCGTCACGCATCGCACGCAGGTGCTCCTCAAGTTCATCGGCCAGCCCAAATATCAGGGCCTCAGATGCTTCCTGAGAGAGAGAATCCCGTGCCCGCAGGCAGGCGCTACCCAGGTCGAGGAAGTGCTTCAGCTCACCCGTCGCCTCGAGGATCGCGGTGAGGTCCAGCCTGACAGTACGCCCCATATGAGAGGGGTAGACTCGTTGGTAGATAACCTCATCCATTTGTTCCTCCTCCCGGCCCGCTCACCGTGACCCGAATTCTGCCGGCCCATGGACAATCTTTAAGTAGTCATGGTGCCCTCTGCCCACCGGGCACACCCCAATTTGATAGATACTGGAGATGAGAAGAATGCCAGAAGGAAGATCAGAGGTCATCATGGAGCGCAGGACACGGGCCACCGGCGAGGAGTGGTTCATGTCAGCACATGATGCTATGGGTAAGAAAGTGGTCAACCCGGAAGGGGATGACCTTGGAGAGATCTCAGATATGCGGCTCGTGTTCCCGGCAGGCCAGGTGAAATATATGGTACTCAAGCATGGTGGCGTGCTCGGCGTGGGGGGGAAGCGGTTTGCTATTCCTCCCGAGGCACTTGCCTACCACTCCGGAGATAAAGTGTTCGTCGTAAACATCGAAAAGCGGCGGCTTGACGATTCATCCGGCTTTGATGAGGATAACTGGCCCCGGGAAGCGGACTGGAACCTGATCAGGACAGGCCGGCCCACGACGGAACCACCGAGCAGGGAAGAGGCAGAGGCCATAGCGCGGTCAAAGACCCCGCCGCCCGAGGTCGTGACGACTGAGCGGGTTGAGACACGGGAGCGGCCCCGGTAGGGGATGAGATCCCTCACCCCTCACCCTGTCGCGACCTCGACACACTCTTTTCGCGTTCCTAGCCGGGCAAACGCCCCGCACATCCCCGGAACGTAGGCAAGCGCTTTTCCCGAGTCCACCATGATCGATGCGAACTCGTCCATCCGTGGTGAGACGACCATGCAGGTATCCGGGATCACCCGGGCACCGGTTCTCTCGATCATGGCCACGAGGTCGGAGTTCTTCTCCGCGACTCCCCGGGATACAAAGATGTAGAAAGGTTTTGTCGTCGTCTTCCCCCGGAGGAGATCCGCAAGCTCCCTGAGCTCGTCGGCCGAGCAGTGCGGGCAGCCCACCGCAACCGCCTCGACCTCCCTCTCCACAAAGAGTGCCTCGACCTCGTCCCCGGTCACCGTCACCCGCTCAAGGTCATCGGTCTCGAATGAAAAGACCCGGGCTTCGGGGGTGATCTTATCGACATGGAAGAGCGCGACTGCGCCGGTCGCCGCCATAGCGGCCCCGAGCGCCTTGAGCTGGTCGCGGTTCGGCCGGATCCCCTCGATAATCGGGATCCGATTCCCTGCTTTCCCACCGGCGACGTGCCCGATCGCACCCCAGTGGTCGGCTCGCGGGCCCACCCCTTCCTCGACCTCGACGACGATCTGCGGCCGCCGGTTTGCGACGATATGGAGTCCGTAGTACGGCGTTTTTCCGATGATCGCCGCAGCAAGCGCGCTCGGACCCCCCTCCCGGTTTGTCCGGGCCCCGATGACCGAGTTTGCGTAGGCGACCGCCGAGGACTCGGACCAGGCCAGGTGCTCTCCATACTCCGTAATATTGAGGTAGTAGGGGGTGCAGGTGCATTCCAGTTTGATCCCGAGCCTCCGGTAGGCCTCGACGACCTGCGTCTGGTTCCGGGCGAACACTTCATCGATCCCGAACTCCCGCCAGCCCTCCCGTGGCATCCCGATCGGGTTTAAAACCGTCGGGACCGCCACGCGGGCGTCGAGACTCTGCAACCAGGCAAGCCCCCACTTCCCGATGGTCTTGTAGGACGCACCGCTCACCTGGGCGCTTGCGATCGGCACCAGCCTCTCGGCCTCGTAGACATCCCCGAGCGCGACCAGGATCTCCATCATTTTCTGCGGCGTCTCGCCGAACTCGCCGGCGAGCACCTTCTCATCACTTGTATCCAGGTACATGAACTTACAGCCACTCCGCTCTCTTCAATTCGTCCTCCCTCCCCATAACGATCGTGGCATCGACCCCGACCTTCACGTTCGTCCCATCACCGAGCCGCATCGGATCGAGTGATGATCCGCGCACGCCGGAAATGACCATGATATCGGCATCACCCCGGACCCTTGTCGCGATAGCGTACTCGACGTCGTGAGGGTCGTAGATATCGATATCCTCATCCACCACCACGACATGCTTGAGGGAGGTGTGGGCCGCAAACGCCGCCATGATGGCATTCTTTGCATCACCGTTGGTGTTTTTCCGGATCTGCACCACCGCATGGAGGTAGCCGGCCCCGCCCTTTGTGAGGAGGACGTTTCTGACCGTTGTCACCTCACTGACCGCGCGGTAGATCTTCGGCTCATACGGGGCTCCCATCAGGAGTTTGTGCTCATCGCCGGCGGGGAGGATCCCGTGGTAGATCGGATCCTCCTTGCAGTACATACGGGTAAACTCGATCACCGGTTGCTGCCGCACGGGATCGTATGTCCCGGTGATATCGACGAACGGTCCCTCGCTCGCCACCTCAGCCCCGATGTAGCCCTCAAGCACGATCTCGGCATCCGGGACCCGGACACCGTTTGCACATCTCCGGACGGCGACCTCCCCCCCCAGGAGTTCTGCCGCGTAGGCGAGTTCTTTTCCCTCCGGGACGCGGGTAGAGGTCGCAAATGTCACGAGCGGATGGGTTCCGACCGTGACCGCGACCGGGAGGTTCTCGTCCGCGGCAAGCGCCTCCTTGAGGAGCGTGTGGGTATGCCTCCCCTCCACGAGGCGTGCCACCACCCGGTGGTCATCGAGGACCATCATCCGGTGGATGGATGCATTCTCGACACCACCAAAGCACGAAAATACCACCCCTGCCGTGAAGTACCGGCCTGCATCCCCGGGGTAGTGCTTTATGACGGGGATACGAGAGAGGTCGGCGGGAACGCCACCCTCGCACTCCCCGGCATCTACAACGCGGCCGCTGTAGGTCGCGGCCGCGAGGTGCCGGACCAGGTCACGCTCATCGAGGCCGAGCGCTGCCGCAAGCGCCCCACGGTTCCCGAGCAGGTTCATCACCGCCCGGTGACCGTCGAGGTCATGGAAGAAGAGGATCTTGTCGGTCCTGCTCGCCATACGGGGAGCCTCGTAGATGGTCGAGCAGGGTTCTTCGATATCCTCGACCCTGCCCTGCTCCCGCATCGAATCTATAAAGTCACGCACGTTTCATCCACTCCATCGAGATCCCAGGGTATGTTCGACCCCCAGGTGGTCGAGCACCCGGGCCACCACCATATCGACGAGGTCGTCGATAGTCTCCGGGCGCTGGTAGAAGGGCGGGCTTGCGACCATAACGGTCGCACCCGCTTCGTCGGCAGCAAGCATGTTCTTTAAGTGAATCCGGGAGAGTGGCATCTCACGGACCAGGAGGAGGAGCGGCCGCTTCTCCTTGAGGCAGACATCCGCCGCCCGGGCGATCAGGTTATCGGCAAACCCGTTGCTGACCGCCGAGAGCGTCTTCATGCTACAGGGCACGATCGCCATAGCGTCGTAGCGAAACGATCCGCTCGCGATATCGGCTGCGAGATTGCTGTTCTCGGCATAGATAGCGTGAAATCCCGAGAGGTCTTCACCCTCGATCCCGGCTATCTGCCGGGCGACATCCGATATCACGATATGCACCCGTGCCTGATCACAGAGCACCTCGAGCAGCCGGCGGGCGTATATGACCCCGCTCGCACCCGTGACCCCGATGACAAATTGTTTCTCCATGGTTACGTCACTACGAGTTTATCCTGTTTTGTCGCCCGCTTCACCCGGAGAACCTCGATAGCCGCGGATTCAACCATCTCCCGGTTGGGCTGTGTTGTATAGACACCGAGTCGCCACTGCTGCCGCCGGGTATCGTTGAGGGTGCTTATGAGCGGCGAGACCGCCTCGATATCCACCATCGCGTGGCTGTTCCTGACCCGGACCTCCATCGAGAGGGCTCGCGGAAGCGGCGGGATATCGACAAGAACCTCCTCTTCCGGGATATTCGCGGTCTCGGCGATGGCAGTGGCCAGTTCCCGTTCCCTTGCCGGCCCGAGATCCTGCTGGAGGGCAGCGGCATTCACCCGGTCGGAGCCGACATAGAGTGCTCGTTTGTAGAGGTTGCGGGCGTAGACCCGGCGGGCGAGGTCGCGGGTGATCGGGTGGGGTGAGTGTTTCAACCGCTCCATGCAGGCGGCATCATCCATCCGCACGAGTTCCTGCGGATCTGCGCCCGGGACATTCAGCACCTCCTCCCTGAGCGCGTGGACGAACATGCTTGATGCGATCCTGCTCACGTGGTGGAAGTAGACCGCCGGCCGCATCAGGGTCCGGGCGATGAGGAGCGACTCGGCGGCGTTGATCCCGCCCTCATTGAGTGCGATCCCCGACCCGGCGAGGATCGAACACCTGATGAGTCGGTGTGCGTCGACCGTCCCGTAGGGGACGCCGGTGTAGTGTGCATCCCGCATCAGGTAGTCCATTCGGTCGACGTCCAGGCTCCCATGGATGATGCCGGCGAGGCGGTGGTCACCTGATATGATCGCGCAGACCTCAGCCGGATCGAGTCCTTCGTCCTCAAGGGTCCCGGCGATCGAGCCCTCTCCAACGATCCCCTCGATCTGGTGATGATACCGACCG
>Ga0265293_10004702_pt1 | contig 23763 bp, 40 predicted proteins | sample Munlanlewell138R_FD_192505 | JGI IMG/M metagenome (GOLD analysis project Ga0265293, IMG submission 192505) | Leachate microbial communities from a municipal landfill in Southern Ontario, Canada - Leachate well 138R | ecosystem: Engineered > Solid waste > Landfill > Unclassified | place: Canada... | reverse complement strand
GCATAGAGGTTTTAGGATTAGATAAATCATAATCTCCATCTCTTATTATATATACAATAGCGCCTTGACTAATTAATTCTTCTTCTAAATATTTACTTATTAATAAATTAATATCTTTTTCATATACATCTTTATATACAGCTCCAGGATCAGGTCCACCATGACCAGGATCAATATAAATTACTTTCCCTAATAAAGGCAAACTATTGATATGAGCATATACTTTTGAAAAAGAAAATACTAATATAATAAATATTATTAAAACAATGATTTTATATTTTTTCATAAATAACACCTAATTAAATATATGAACAAAATAAAAAAATAATCATTTGATTATTTTTTATTTAATTATTATTTTATGTAATTTCATCTACATTAATTGTCATTTTATAAACAAAAAGCACATATAAATATGCTTTTTATCTCTTACTAAATTGTGATGCTTTTCTAGCTTTTTTAAGTCCATATTTCTTACGCTCTTTAATGCGTGAATCTCTTGTTAGCATTTTGTTTTCTTTTAAAACTTTTCTAAAGTCCGGATTAATTTCTATTAACGCCCTAGCAATTCCTAAACGAATTGCTCCTGCTTGACCAGATGCTCCGCCACCATTAACATCTGCTACTACATCATATGATGATACAGTATCTGTTAGTTTCAATGGTTGAGTTAAATCTATGATTAATAATTTATCAAAAAAGAAATCATTAACATCTTTACCGTTAACAGTAATATTCCCTTTACCTACAGTAACTTTTACTCTAGCAACTGCACTTTTACGACGGCCAGTTGTAAGATAAGTTTTTTCTTTTACCATAAATTAATCCTCCCTCAATTCTTCTGGTTTTTGCGCCATATGAGGATGTTCATTTTCGGCATAAACAAATAATTTTTTATACATTTGTCTTCCCAATCTTCCTTTAGGTAACATTCCTTTTATAGCTCTTTCAACCATTTCTATCGGATATTTTTCTTTCATAACTTTAGCTGTTCTTTCTCTTAATCCTCCAGGATATCCACTATGATTATAATATATTTTTTTATTTATTTTATTCCCTGTTAAATTAACTTTTGAAGCATTAATAATAATAACATTATCCCCACCATCAATATGTGGAGTAAATGTTGACTTATGTTTGCCACGTAAAATATAAGCTGCTTTAGATGCAATACGTCCCAAATTTTTACCTTCAGCATCCATTACATACCATTTACGAGTAACATCTTCTTTTCTTTGCATAAATGTATTCATGTTATCTTCCCTTTCGTTTTTTTAAGTAAACTTTCCCAGAGTTTACTAAAATGGGATTGAATTTAATGTACCAGTTAAAATTGTACTAAAAACAACGACTAATGTCAATAAATTATATGATTTTATAAGGAAAAATGACTATTTAAAGCTATTTTCTATCTTATTCATTTTTAAATTCAAATAAATACTTATAATCTTTATAATAAATTTTAATAATATCAATTGGACAATTAGATTAATAAAGTCTTTGGCAAGCACATCCATAGGCATTTTACTTCATCTAACTCTTATTCTTTTCCCTAATAATACACATTTTTTAAATATAAACCTTCTGGATTTGCTGTTTTACCAGCTTTTTTTCTATCCTTTTCTTCTAATATTGTAATAATATCTTCACTTTTTCTTTTGCCTTCTCCCACTTCTATTAAAGTCCCTACTATATTTCTAACCATATATCTTAAAAAACCATCGCCTAAGAAACTTATTATTAATTTGTTGCCATCTCTTTTTATATCGGTTTGTGATAATACTCTAATGCAATCTTTATCTTTTTCTTCTTTATCAAGGGAAGTAAAAGAGGTAAAATCGTGTTTACCTTCCAAATATTTTAAAGCTCTTTCCATAGTTATTAAATCTAATTTTCTGTTATATTGATAAATATGGCTTCTTTCTATTGGATTATAATCTCCTTGATTAATTATATAGATATATTCTTTACCTACTACATTAAACCTCGCATGAAATTTATTACTTACTTCTTTTACTTCCTTTATATAAATGTCATTAGGTAGTAATGAATTTAGTGCTTTTCTTAAGTTATCAGATTCAATATCTATATTTAAATCAAAATGAGCCACTTGATTTAAAGCATGTACCCCCGCATCAGTTCTACCAGATGCGATAATGTCTACTTTTTTATTTTCTATTTTCTTTAATGTCTTTTCTATTTCTCCTTGAATAGTTCTCTTTTTTGGTTGTTTTTGATAGCCATTAAAATCAGTTCCATCATATGTAAATGTTATCATATATCTTTTCATATTACCTCACCTACTACACATAATAATAACATAAAAATGCTTACTATTACTACAATAGTATCGTTTTTCGTCCATTTATCAATATCGCAATCAGTTCTTTTGTCAGTATATCCATAAAGCCTTACTTCCATTATGTTGGCTAGATCATCCGCCCTTTTAAAGGATAAAATAAACATGGGAATAAGCATTGATGACAGAGCTATTATTTTACCTTTAAAATTATCATTCCTAAAGTCCACGCCCCTGCTTGCTTGTGATTTTAATATTTTTTCAGCTTGAGTAAATATAGTAGGAATAAATCTAATGGTAAGAGATATAATTAAAGCTATTTCAGAAATAGGTAGCTTTAATATTTTTAAAGGATATAAAACATTTTCTATGCCTTTATTAATAGAATTTATTTTGGTAGTAAAAGTCAATAGTGAAGAAATAATAACTAAAGAAATAATCTTTAGAATAATAATAGTTATATTGATAATATCTAACCTCATAATTAATAAATTAAATACTATTAAAAATATTAATAACATTTTAATGTTTCTAATTGAATATAAAAACATTTTTATAGGTACTTTAGAAACATATATAACAATAATAAAAAATAATATTAACAACAAATAAAGCCACACACTATTAATAATAAAACAACTTATTAAAAGGATAATAGCACTTATTATTTTAGCAGTAGGATTTATTTGGTGAAGAAGAGAATTACTATGATAATATTTACAAAACATTACTCTTTTAAACATTTCGATATATCGCTTTCATTAAATCTCTAGTGTTATCTTCATCACCTAATTTAATATCCTTCTTTTCCTTTACTCTATTAATAAATTCTACAATTTTAGGCACAACAATATTATGTTTTTTTAATAATCTTATATTTTTAAATACTTCTTCTCTATTACCATTTTTTAATAACTTTCCTTCACTTAATACTATATAATTATCACCAATAGGATATAAAACATCTAGATCATGACTAACAATAATGACAGTCTTTTTATGATGCTTTTTTAGTCTTAAAATAAGTCTTACTAAATCTTTTCTACTTTTATTATCCAACCCTACAGTAGGTTCATCTAAAATTAATACTTTAGGATTAAATACTAAAATAGAAGCAATCGCAACCTTTCTTTTTTCACCATCTGATAATTCTAGTGGATTACAATTTAAATAACTTTCATCTAAGCCAACCATTTTTAATGAATCAATTATTCTTTTATCTAAGACATTTAATTTATATTTAAAATACTCCATCCCAAAAGCTATTTCTTTTTTTACTGTTTCTTTAAAAAATTGTTCTTCAGGAAATTGAAATACTAGCCCCACATCAAATCTTAATTGTTTTATATTTTTTATTTTCTTTTTATCTCCAATTATAAAATTGCCAACTTTAATCTTTCCTTTACTTGGTAGTAATAAACCATTTATTAATTCTATAAAGGTTGTTTTTCCACTACCAGATGGACCTAATATTATATTTATTTTTTCCTTTATAATTTTAGTAGTTATCTCTTTTAACACTTCTTTTTTTTCAATACTATCGTAAGTATAACTTACATTTTTAAATTCTATTTCCATAAATGATTCACCATCTCATTCGTACTAAAGTATATCTTATCTACTAAATTATAAAACTTTAATTTTAATGACAAATCAACCATAAAGGGTAAATCTAATTCCAACTGTTCTATTATTTTTTCTTGTTGAAAAACATCAATAGGTTTTCCGTCTATAACGATATTACCTTTGTCCAGAATTATTAAGCGATTAGATAATAACGTATCTTCTAAATCATGAGTAATGGTTATAATGGTTAACGCTTTTGAACGATGTATTTTTTTTAAAATATTTAATATATCTTTTTTATAATATGGATCAATCATTGAAAAAGCTTCATCAAGAATTAATATCTTAGGATTTATTACTAAAGCACTAGCTAAAGCAACTTTTTGTTTTTCTCCACCACTTAATAAATGAGGTTCCTTATCTAATATGTTTTCTATTTTTAAAAAAGAAGCAATTTCATCTACTCTTTTATTTATCTCTTTTTTATCTAATCCAATATTTTCTAATGAAAAAGCAATATCAGTTTTTACTGTATCCCCAACAAACTGATTATCTGGATTTTGGAACACAATTCCTATTTTTTTTCTTATTTCCATTAATGTCTTTTTATTAAGTTTTAGGTTATCAATATGAATATGATTTTGACCTTTTAATATGCCTAATATTAATTTAATCAAGGTTGTTTTACCACTACCATTGGGACCTACAATACTTACCCATTCGCCTTTATTAATATCTAAATTTAATCCGTTAAAAACAACATTAGTACCATAGTTATATCTTAAGTCTTTTATCTCAATTATTTTTTTCATATTATCACCTATAAAGGTTATTATACTAAAAATATATTAACTATTCAAACAATAAAAGGAGAAAAACAAAAAAGATAATTAATTAATTTTTTTATCTTTTTATATTAACTTTTTATTTAGTTTATTTCCCATTACATTATCATTTAGAATTTTATATTATAACAAGAAAACTACCATGTCGGTAGTTTATTTTTTGTTTTTTATTGTTTTTCGCTTCTTATTTGATTTAAGATTTTCCTTTGATAAAAATATAGCAAGAGAACTAATTATTATTATTCCTATTCCACCTATCCAGGTAGCAATATCTACTCCTAATATAAATAAAGTATTAGTATCAAAAAAACCCGGAATAAATAACATACATAATGTTAAAATAATAACCAAAAATAAAGTTTGTTTCATATTATCCTCCTTATTGTCTACGTTTTTATTTTATAATTTATATATCTACTAGTCAAATAATAATTGTACTTACTTTACAATATAAAAAATATCTATGCTTTTATCTATAACATATTTTTCTTCTTCAATACAATAGCTAGTATTATAGCTCCTAATAATGAAATAATTGAAATAATGGCAAATGCATATTGATTATTATTAAAAAAACCTAAATCAACATTCATACCCATAAAACTAGCTATCATAGTAGGTATAGAAATTATAATTGTAACACTAGTTAAAAACTTCATAATATTATTTAGATTATTAGAAGAAATAGTCGATAACGAGTTACTTAAACCCTTTAGTATGTCTTTATATATTTGTGACAATTCAATCGCTTGTTTATTTTTTACAATAGCTTCTTCAATTATATCCTTATCTTCATCATATATAGTTAAAATATTGCCGTTTAATAATCTTTGAAATACTACTTCATTAGATTTCAATGATGTGGTTAAATAAACTAATGATTTATCAATACTTAATAATTTTAACAATTCTTTATTTTCAGGTGATTTTCCTAGTAACCGTTCTGCTTTTTCTGTTTCTTCATTAATAAGCCTTAAACTTTTTAAATATTCTCCAGCTATCGCAGATAATAATTGTAAAGTAAAACGATTCTTTTTAGCAGTAAAAAATCCTTTAATTTCATTGTCTTTAAATTTATTTAATAAATCTAACTCTCTAGAGCACATTGTGAGTATATATTTATCTTGAATAATAAATATACCTAAAGGGAATGTTTTAAATGATATATGTCGTGATTTTTTTTCAATAATGGGAACATCTATTATGGTAAGTATTCTGTTTTCTTCAATATCAATTCTTGATATTTCATCTTCAGTTAAAACTTGTTTAACAGTTTTATTATCTAATTTTAATTCAGTAATTAATTTTTTTATTTCTTTAGGTGTAGGATCTATTACATTAATCCAAGAATCAGCAACAATTGTTTTCTTTTTTTCTAATATTTCTTTTGTTTCATTTGTTTTATATACTTCTATCATAAAGTCACCCTACCTTAACAAAATTATATATTATTTTTAAAAATATATATATGTTTTTTTTAATTCTTTACATATTATTACATTTCTTTTTTTGATTATTATAGCCGAAATTAATTAATAATTTTAAAGGTAATATTCTTGATAAAAGTCTACCAACCTTAATCTTTATACCTGGAATAACAACAAGTTTACCTTTAAACATTTGATCTATTCCATATCTTGCGACATACTTACTATTTAGCGCTTTAACAGAAAATTTTACTTTAACAACACAATTAAATTCAGTATCAACTGGTCCTGGACATAATGCAGATATTTTCACATTAATATTTTCTTTTTTTAATTCTCCATATACAGATTCAGTTAGTCTTAGTACATAGGCTTTAGTAGCATAATACGTTGCCATTAGAGGTCCAGGAATAAAAGCAGCAGAAGATGCTACATTTAATATATAACCACTATTTCTTTCTTTCATATCTTTTAAAAATAGTTTTGTTAGAATATGAACTGCTTTTATGTTTAAATCTATCATTTCTAGTTCTTTATTTAAATCAGTATTATAAAAAGAGCCATGTACTCCAAAACCAGCATTATTAATTAATATATCAATATTTTCTTTTTTAACTTTATCATATAATTTATAACAATTTTTTTCATTAGTTAAATCTAAATCTATTATTCTAACATTAGTAGTTAAAGTGTCTTTTAATTCCTTTAATTTATTCTTTCTCCTAGCTACAATAATTAAATCATATCCTAATTCACTTAAATAAATAGCAATATCTTTTCCTATACCAGATGAGGCTCCTGTTATTAATGCTTTCATATTATCACTCCTAATTATAATTTTATCATATTGATTATATAATAGTAAGTATTATAATAAAACAAAAAAGAGATTTAATCTCTTTTTACTTTTTAATTACTTTTGGTAATAATTTAAGACTTATTAGACCAGAAATACCAATTACTGTATATGTTACTTTAATATAGGTTTTATCCATATTATTAAATATGTATTCAACTAAATTAAAATCAAATATACTAATTAATCCCCAATTAATAGCTCCTACTATGGTTAAAAATAGCGCGATTACTTTAATAGCTTTCATCAAGTACCTCCCCTTTATTATAATACAAATATATTATAACATAAAAAAAGACTTTAAAAGTCTTTTATTATTTAACTAATTCTAATATCACCATTAAAGCATTATCCCCGCGACGTTCATTTAATTTAAGAATACGAGTGTATCCACCATTTCTATTTTCATAACGCTTTGCAAGTTCATCAAATACTTTTTTCGTAGCCTCTTTATTATTTCTAAGTAAAGCTAGAGCATCTCTTCTTGCCTCTAATGTACCTTTTTTACCATAAGTTATAGCTTTCGCAACCACTTTGCATACTTCTTTAGCTTTAGCTTCGGTAGTAATAATTGATTCATTCATAATTACATCTATAGTTTGATTAACAAATAACGAATTACGATGTTTAGTGTCACTAGCGCCTAATTTTCTGTAAGCCATTTTAATTCCTCCTTACTAATCGTCTTCTCTTAATTCAAGACCTAATTCTTGTACTTTTTCTAATACTTCTTTTAAAGATTTTTTACCTAAATTTCGTATTTTCATAACTTCAAGTTCGGTCAGATTGGTTAAATCTTGTAGTGTATTAATCCCTGCTCTTTTTAAGCAGTTGTAAGCACGAACTGAAAAATCCAAATCATCTACTGATAATTCTAAAGCTTTTTGCCTTGGATCTTCTTCTTTTTCTTGCATTAAACCTGTTATATCAGCAATTTCATTTAAGTTAGTAATAATATTTAAATGTTCTATTAAAATTCTTCCAGCAAGAGCTAGAGCTTCTTCAGGTTTAATAGCCCCATTAGTCCATATATTTAATATTAATTTATCATAATCATTACTTTGACCAACACGTGCTGATTCTACTTCATAACTTACTCTTTCAATCGGAGAATATAATGAATCAATTGCGATTACTCCTAATTTTTCCTCTTCTACAAGCTTTTTATTATCTTCAGCACGAACATAACCACGACCTTTACCTAATTTAATTTCCATATTTAGGCTTCCACCTTTAGATATAGTTGCGATAGGTTGATCGGGATTAATTATTTCAACATCTGCGTCCTTATCAATATCACCAGCTGTAACTAATCCTTCTTTAGAAACATTTAGTCTAAGAGTTTTCTCAATTTCTTCAGAATAATTTCTAAAAATAATGCTTTTCACATTAAGAATAATAGTAGTAACATCTTCAATAATACCATTAATAGTTTGAAACTCATGAAGAACCCCATCTATTTTAATACTGATTGCGGCACAACCTGGTAATGATGAAAGCATTACTCTTCTTAATGCAGTTCCTAAAGTAGTCCCAAATCCTCTTTCTAGAGGTTCTAATTCAAATTTCCCATAATTGTTACTTTCAATATATTCGGTTATTTTATATTCTGGTTTTTCAAATTCTAACATATAAAATACACTCCCTTTCTTTTTTATCCGCGTCTACGTTTTGGAGGACGACATCCATTGTGTGGAACTGGTGTTTCGTCGGTTATCATTGCGACTTCTAATCCTACTGTTTGTAGCGAGCGAATAGCTGGTTCTCTACCAGAGCCTAATCCTTTTACAAAAACATTAACTGTTTTTACTCCGTTTTCAACTGCCATTTTACCAGCTGCTTCAGCTACCATTTGCGCTGCGAACGGAGTACTTTTCTTACTTCCTTTAAAACCTAATGATCCAGCAGATGCCCAGCCAATTGCATTTCCTGCATCATCGGTTATTGTTACCATCGTATTATTAAATGATGTCGTAATATGAGCCTCAGCTATTGGTATATTTTTTTTTGTACGACGTTTCCTTTGTTTATAAGCCATTTTCTACCCTCCTTTAGCTACTTGCTTTTTTCTTATTAGCAACTACTTTTTTAGCTCCTCTTCTGTTCTTTAAAGTACGAGCATTAGTAATTGTTCTTTGTCCGCGACAAGGTAATCCTTTACGATGACGAGAACCACGATAAGACCCTATTTCCATTAGTCTTTTTATGTTCATGCTAACTTCTTTACGAAGTTCTCCTTCAACAGAATGTTTTACTACTTTTTCACGAATAGCAGCAATTTCTTCATTAGTTAAATCATCTGTTTTCTTATCAAAGTCAATATTAGCTTCCTTTAATATTTCCCTTGATAGTTTTCTACCTATACCATAGATATAAGTTAGCCCTATCTCAATTCTTTTGTTTTTTGGTAAATCTACACCTTCAATACGCGCCATATTTTACACCTCCTATTATCCTTGTACTTGATTATGTTTTGGATTTTTACAAATTATTCTTACTTTCCCATTTCTTTTTATAATTTTACAATCTTTACAAATCTTCTTTATTGAAGCTTTTACTTTCATATTTATCACCTCTATCACTTTCTATAGGTTATACGTCCTTGAGTCAAATCATATGGAGATAACTCAATAGTTACTTTATCGCCAACCAATATTTTTATGTAATTCATTCTTATTTTACCGGAAACATGAGCTGTTACGACATGTCCATTATCGAGTTCAACTTTGAACTTTCCTCCGGGAATAAGCTCTATTACTTTCCCTTCAAATTCAATAACATCATTATTTGTCATTATTCCACGCTCCTGTAAGAATCTCATAACCATCAATAGTTACCAAAATAGTATGTTCAAAATGAGCTGCCGGACTATTGTCTAATGTTGCTATTGTCCAACCATCTTCTTCTAAAACTATTTTTGGACTTCCTAATACTAACATTGGTTCGATAGCTAGAGTCATTCCTTCCTTTATTGTAGGTCCATTATTTTTAATACTGTAATTAGGAATGTCTGGATCTTCATGCATATTATTGCCTATACCATGACCTACTAATTCTTTTACTATTCCTAATTTATATTTATAGGCATTTTTTTCTATTTCACTTGATATATCATTTAATTTTATGCCTGGTTTTATTATTTTTAAACTATCATATAAAACTTTCTTAGTATTTATTAATAACTGTTCTTTATCAGACGATACCTTACCAACTTTATAAGACCATGCTGAATCTCCATGATATCCTTGATATTCAGCTCCTATATCTATTGATATAATATCTCCTTCTTTTAATTTATATTTACCCGGTATTCCATGAACTACTTGTTCATTAACTGATGTACAAATAGCCTTAGGATATCCCTCAAACCCTTTAAATGAAGGTTTAGCATTGTTTTCTAATATAAATCTTTCTGCTATATCATTTAGTTCTTGTGTTGTAATTCCTTTTTTTATATGCTTTTCTAATAATTTATGAGTTTCATAAACTATTTTACCAGCTTTCCTCATAAGCTCTACTTCACGAGGGGTTTTTATATTAATCATTAATTATAGCCTCTGCTGCTTCAAAAGCTTTTTTTGATTCGCTACTGTCGATATGATATATTACTCCTTTTGACTTATAATAATCTATTAATGGTTTAGTTTTTTCCATGTATAAATTATATCTGATATTATATGTTTCTTCATTGTCATCTGGTCTTTGAATTAGTGTTCCCCCACATATATCGCATATATCTTCTTGTTTAGGTGTCATTTCTGGATTATTAATATTATATATAGCATTACATTTTAAACAACTTCTTCTTCCAGCAATTCTTCTTATAGCGATTTCTTTTTTAATATCTAAAACAATTACTACTCCTAAATCCCTATTTGTTTTTTTTAATAAATCTTCATACAGATGTGCTTGTTCTACATTTCTGGGAAACCCATCTAAAATATACCCATTATCACAATCATCCATTGTTATTCTTTCTTCTAATAAGGTAATGGTTATACTATCATCTACTAAAGTACCAGAATCTTGTGCCTCTATAATTTGTTTGCTAATTTCATCGCCTCTATTACGAGCATTTCTTAATAAGTCCCCTGTAGCAATATGAGGTATATGATATTTTTTTTCTATCATTTCTGAAATAGTTCCCTTACCAGCTGCTGGTGGAGCTATAAATATTATGTTTTTCATAATCTTTTATATCCCCCCTTATAACTTCTACTTATTAAGCTACTTTCTAATTGTTTATAAGTTTCTAAGGCAACTCCTACTACGATTAATAATCCTGTACCACCAATAGTTACACTAGTTGGTAAATTAGTAAAAGTAGAAAATAATATTGGAAGTGCTGCTATTATTACAAGGAAAAGTGCACCTATAGCAGTCAATCTAGAAAGTACTTGTTTTATATATATTTTTGTTTGATCTCCTGGTCTTATTCCTGGAATATAGCCTCCATTTTTTTGTAAGTTTTCTGATAGTTCTTTAGGATTTATTTGCATATAGGTTTGAAAATATGAAAAAGCTATAATCAAAATAATGTATAAACTAAATCCCACCACTGAGCTAAAGCTTAAATACTTTTGAGCAAATAAGCTAAAACTATCATTTTTTATAAACTGAGCAATAGTTGTAGGTATCGCAATAATAGTTGAAGCAAATATTACAGGAATAACCCCCGCTGAATTTATTTTAAGTGGCATATAACTTTGTTTAGCTCCATATGAACTTCTAGTCATATTCGAATATTGTATAGGTACCCTTCTTTCAGATATTTGAATATATATCATGCCAACAACTATTCCTAAATAAACTAAAGTAAATATTGAGAATGATACAATACCAATAAATAAAGTACTAGTACCAGAGCTGATTAAAGCATTATAAGCATCTATAAACATTTTTGGCATAGTTGAAACAATACCTGCCATTATTATTAAAGATATTCCATTTCCTAGACCCTTTTGTGTAACTTGATCTCCAAGCCATAATAAAAAAGCAGTACCAGCTGTTAAAATAATAGCTATCCTCATATATTCCATAGGAGTTCCACTATTTCCTAAAAAAGTAAAGGAAAACATATATCCTTGAACAAAAGCAAATGCTAAACCAATATATCTAGTCACCTTGTTTATTTTATGTCTGCCTACTTCTCCTTGATTTTTTAATTCTGTTAAGTAAGGAATAATATCAGAGGATTGTAGTAAACTGATTATAATTGATGCGGTAATATATGGCATAACCCCTAATGCAAATATTGAAAATTGTTTTAGGGCACCACCACCCATTGTATTTATTAGTTCAAGAAATCCTAAATTACTAGTAACATCTTCAGTTCCTGGAACTCTAATAGATGTTCCTACTCTGAAAACTAATAGTACTAGTAAAGTAAATAATAATCTCTTCTTTATATCTTTATTAGTTGGTTTAAATATTTGTTTTAAAGTTGCAAACATTTAGATCACCTCTATTTTGCCACCTGCAGCTTCTATTTTTTCTTTAGCTGTTTCTGAAAATTTATGAGCTTTTATTGTTAGCTTTTTATTTAAATTACCGTTACCTAACACTTTGATTCCATCTAATTGTTGAGTAACGACTTTTTCTTTTTTTAATAATTCTGGAGTAATAACACTACCATCTTCAAATCTATTTAATTCATTTAAGTTTATAACAGCGTATTTTGTTCCGAAACGAGTATTATCAAATCCCCTTTTTGGTAAACGTCTAAATAAAGGCATTTGCCCACCTTCAAATACTGTTCTTACGCCTCCTCCACTACGAGCATTTTGTCCTTTATGACCTCTGCCACTTGTTTTTCCAAGTCCACTACCGGGTCCTCTTCCTACTCTTTTTTTATAATGAGTAGAACCCTTAGCTGGTTTTAATTCATGTAATTTCATTATCCCACTATCTCCTCTACTGATTTATCTCTTAAAGCAGCAAATTTTTCTGCTGTCTTTAAACTTTTTAATCCTTCAATAGTGGCACGGACAAGGTTAATTGGAGTATTAGTACCTAATGATTTTGATAAAATATCACGAACTCCTGCTAATTCTAACACAGCACGAACTGGACCTCCAGCAATAACTCCTGTACCTTTACTAGCAGGTTTTAACATAACTTTACCAGCACCATATTTACCAATAATTTCATGTGGAATAGTACGATTATCAATAATAGGAACATTTATAATATTCTTTTTAGCTTCTTCAATAGCTTTCTTAATAGCATCTGGGGCTTCACTAGCTTTTCCAGTTCCAAGGCCTACCTTGCCTTTTCTATTACCAATAACTATGGTTGCAGCAAAACGAAAATTGCGCCCACCTTTAGTTACTTTAGTTACACGATTAACAGAAACTACTTTTTCCTCATATTCAGATTTAACTTTATGAGTTCTTCTTCTTTTATTTTCCATGTTAACCTCCTTTTAGAATTCTAATCCATTTTGACGAGCTGCTTCCGCTAGAGCTTTGACTCTACCTTGATATAAATAACCACCTCTATCAAAAACTACTTTTTTTATTTTTGATTTTTTTGCTCTATTAGCCAATGTAGTTCCAACTTTAGTAGCAGCTTCTATATTAGAACCATTTTCTAATTTTAATTCCTTATCTATAGAAGAAGCGCTAACTAAAGTTATACCTTTTTCATCATCAATGATTTGAGCAAAAATGTTTTCATTTGATCTAAATACATTTAATCTGGGTATCTCTTTAGTCCCAAAAATGTTTTGTCTAATGCGTTGATGTCTCTTTTTCCTTGTATTGTTACGCGTTTCTTTTTTTATCATTAGTATAACTCCCTTCTACTTATTTTTTAAGCAGCTTTTTTTCCTTCTTTACGACGAACATATTCATCTTTATATCTAATACCTTTACCTTTATATGGTTCAGGTTGTCTTATTTTTCTAATGCTAGCGGCAAACTCACCAACTAAAACATTATCAATTCCCTTTATTTTTAATTCAGTACTACTTATGCCTTCCACTTCAATACCTTCTGGAACTTTTAATTCCACAGGATGAGAAAAACCTGCATTAATACCGAGCGTTTTACCTTTAGGCTGAAAACGATATCCAACACCTATTATCTCTAAATTTTTTTCAAAACCTTCGGTTACTCCTTGAATCATATTTTTTATTACTGAATTAGTAGTTCCATGTAATTGTTTTGTTTCTTTTTTATTATTTTTTCTTTCAGTAGTAAGCTTGTTTTCTTCTAATTTTATTATAATATTTTTAGAAAAAACTCTTGTTAATTCCCCTTTAGGGCCCTTAACAGTTACTCTATTATCATTAATAGTAACAGTAACACTACTTGGTACTAAAAGAATTTTATTTCCAATTCGGCTCATTTTTTCTACCTCCTATTAATTACCATATATAAGCTAATACTTCGCCGCCTGTTTTTTCTTTACGCGCTGTTTTATCTGTAATAATACCTTTTGGAGTTGATAAAATAGCAATTCCTAATCCATTTAATACTCTAGGTATTTCTTGTGCTTTTGCATAAACGCGTAAGCCTGGTTTAGAAATACGTTTTAATCCAGTTATTACCCTTTCATTATGAGGACCATATTTTAAAGTAATTACTATTTTATTTTGAGGTTTTTCTTCTACTACTTTATAATTAGTAATATAACCTTCCTCTTTTAATATATTGGCTATTTCTATTTTCATTTTTGAAGCAGGTACTTCTAATGTTCTATAACGCATTTTATTTGCGTTTCTAATACGAGTAAGCATATCCGCAATCGGATCTGTAACTACTGCCATATTTTATTCCTCCTTCCCTATTTTACCAACTAGACTTTTTAACGCCAGGAATCTGACCTTTATTAGCTAGTTCTCTGAAACAAATACGACATAATTGAAATTTACGTAATACAGAATGAGGTCTTCCACAACGTACACAACGAGTATATTTTCTAACCTTATATTTAGGCTTTCTATTAGTCTTTATAATCATACTTTTTTTAGCCATGCTATTTCCTCCTTTGTATTACTTTCTAAATGGTATTCCTATTTCTTTTAATAAGTCATAGGATTCCTCATTAGTTTTTGCAGTTGTGACAAATATAATATCCATTCCTCTAAGTTTTACGATTTTATCATATTCTATTTCAGGAAAAATTAATTGTTCTTTTATTCCTAAAGTATAATTTCCTCTACCATCAAATGATTTTGGTGACACTCCTCTAAAATCACGTAATCTAGGGAGCGCTACAGTAATAAGTTTATCTAAGAAATTATACATATATTCACCTCTTAAAGTAACCTTACACCCAATAGGCATTCCTTCTCTTAATTTAAAAGCAGAAATTGATTTTTTTGCTCTAGTTATAATTGGTTTCAATCCTGTAATTATTTTTAGATCTTCTATTGCCGCATCTAATAATTTAGAATTATTTACAGCATCCCCTACTCCTACATTTACAACAATCTTCTCTAGTTTAGGAATAGCCATAATTGATTTATAGTTATGTTTTTTCATTAAAGTTGGATTGACAACTTCTTTTATTTTTTGTTTTAGGCGGTTCATAGATTATCCTCCTTCCAATCAATCAAGTTTTTGTCCTGATTTTTTAGCAATTCTTATTTTTTTATTATCTTTATTAATATCATATTTGATTTTGGTTTGTTTTCCTGTTTTAGGATCAAGAATCATTACATTAGAAGCATTAATTGGTGCTTCTCGTTCGATGATTCCTCCTTGTTCATTGTTAGCTTTTGGCTTCATATGTTTTTTAACAATATTTATTCCTTCAACAATTACTCTATTAGTATCCTTTAATACTTTTGTAATTTTACCTTGTTTGCCTTTGTTCTTACCGCTAATTACAATAACTTTATCTCCAGTTTTTAACTTCATAAAATTCCCTCCTTTATTTAAGGATTATAATACTTCACTTGCTAATGAAATGATTTTGGCAAAGTTTGCATCTCTTAATTCACGAGCTACTGGGCCAAAAATACGGGTCCCTCTAGGAGTTTTATCCTCCTTAATAATAACACATGCATTTTCATCAAACTTTATATAAGAACCATCGTTTCTTCTTAATCCTTTTCTTGTTCTTACAATAACAGCTCTTACAACATCACCTTTTTTAACTACTCCACCAGGTGTTGCTTTTTTTACTGATCCTACAATAATATCTCCAATATTAGCGGTTCTTCGATTACTTCCACCTAAAGCTCTAATTACTAGTAATTCACGAGCCCCAGAATTATCAGCTACTTTTAATCTTGATTCTTGTTGTACCATAGCATTCCCTCCTTCCAAATAAAGAGATTATAGAATAACTGCTTCTTCAATAATTTTAACCAAACGGAATTTTTTTGTTTTTGATATTGGTCTTGTTTCAACAACAAGTACTTTATCGCCTACTTTTGCTTGGTTATTTTCATCGTGGGCAGTATATTTTTTTGATTTTTTTACACGTTTATTATATAAAGGATGTTTCCCATAAGTTTCTACTAAAATAGTAATGGTTTTATCATTTTTAGCACTTACTACTTTACCAATAAATTCATGCTTTCTTTTGTCTTCCATAGTAACATTCTCCTTTATTCTTCATTTGATTTGCGTTCGTTGATAATAGTTTTCATACGCGCAATACTTTTCCTAAGTTCTTTAAGACGAGAAGGTTTTTCTAAATTACCTGTCGCTTGTTGAAAACGCAAATTAAATAATTCTTCTTTTGTTTCATCTATTTTTTTAATGATTTCATCAGTGGCTAATTCTCTTATTTCTGACACTTTCATTATTTATCACCACCATTTTCTTTTTTTACAAACCTACTTTTAATAGGTAATTTATGGCCAGCGAGTCTTAATGCTTCCCTTGCTGTCGGTTCATCTACACCTGATATTTCAAACATAATTTTACCTTTTTTAACAACAGCAACCCAACTTTCAGGTGCACCTTTTCCGCTTCCCATACGTGTTTCTAATGGCTTCTTAGTTAAAGATAAATGAGGAAAAATATTAATATATACTCTTCCACCACGTTTCATATAACGAGTCATAGCAATACGAGCTGCTTCGATTTGATGATTAGTAATCCAAGCCCCTTCTTTTGCCATAAGACCATATTCACCAAATTGTAATTCAACATTACCTTTAGATTTTCCTTCATAAGAAATACGATGGGGTTTACGATATTTAGTTCTTTTTGGCATCAACATCTTTATTTGCCCCCTTATCTTTTTTCTTATTTAATATTTCGCCTTTATAAATCCATACTTTTACTCCAATTTTTCCATATGTAGTATCAGCTTCACTAGCAGCATAATCAATATCGGCACGCAAAGTATGTAGCGGGATATTTCCTTCTGTATATTTTTCACTACGCGCCATTTCGACACCACCTAAACGACCTGAAACATTTGTTTTTATACCTTTTGCTCCTGCTCTCATAGTGTTTTTAATAGCTTTCTTTTGTGCCATACGAAAAGATGCTCTATTTTCAATTTGATGAGCAATAGTATCAGCAACTATTTTTGCAACTAGATTAGGATTCTTTATTTCAATAACTGATATTTGTAAATCTTGATTTACTACTTTAGATAAATCTTTTTTCATTTTTTCTATTTCTTCACCACCACGACCTATAACAATACCAGGTTTAGCAGTATGAATAATCACTTCAGTACGCTTCTTGTTTCTTTCTATTTCTATTTTTGAAACAGCAGCATTCTTTAATTTTTTATCTAAATATTTTCTTATTTCCATATCAGCAATTAAATATTTGCTAAAATCTTTTGATGATGCATACCATCTTGATTCCCAATCTTTATTTATTCCTACACGAAGTCCAATAGGGCTTACTTTTTGACCCATTCGTATACCTCCTTTATCTAGTTTCTTTCCGCAACTTTTATGGTAATGTGACTAGTTCTCTTAATTATTCTATCAGCTCTACCTTTTGAGCGCGGATTTACTCTCTTTAATGTAGGCCCTTCATCAACAAAGGCCTCTTTTACTACTAATTTTTCTTTATCTAATTCTAAATTGTTTTCAGCATTGGCAATAGCCGAAAGTAATACTTTTTCTATTAATTCAGAAGCTTTGGTATTAGTATTTTTTAATATAGATAATGCCTCTAAAGTGTTTTTACCACGAATTAAATCAATAGTTAAACGAACTTTACGAGGGGCAATTTTACTTTTTCTTAAAATTGCTTTTGCTTCCATATTAATCCTCCTCTCGATTACTTATCTTATTTCCTATCATCTTTCTTACTACCATGTCCACCAAATTTACGAGTTGGTGAAAATTCTCCTAATTTATGACCAATCATATCTTCAGTTATATAAACAGGTATAAATTCTCTCCCATTATGTACCGCAAAAGTATGTCCTACAAAATCAGGAAATATAGTAGAATCACGCTCATAAGTTTTTATCACTTCTTTTTTCGCCTTAGTGGTATTCATATTTCTTACTTTGTTAAGTAATTTTTCAGCTACATAAGGCCCTTTTTTTAAGCTTCTAGCCATTTATATCTTCCTTTCTTACTATTTTTTACGATGAATAATGTATTTATTTGATAACTTCTTTTTATTCCTTGTTTTTCTTCCTAAAGCTGGTTTGCCCCAAGGAGTAACTGGCCCTTTACGACCAATAGGAGCTTTACCTTCCCCACCACCATGTGGGTGGTCATTTGGATTCATAACCGATCCACGAACAGTTGGACGGATACCCAAATGACGCTTACGCCCCGCTTTTCCTAATTGAACGAGCTTATGGTCTTCATTTCCTACAACACCTACTGTTGCGCGGCATGTTCCTAGAATCTTCCTTGATTCACCACTTGATAGTCTTATTAATACATATTTATCTTCACGCCCTAATATTTGGGCTGAATTTCCAGCCGAACGTGCTATTTGACCACCTTTGCCTGGTTTTAATTCAATGTTATGAATGAATGTACCAACAGGCATATTCATAATTAACATTGCATTACCTGGTTTCACATCTACTTGATCCCCACTAATAATAATGTCTCCTATTTTTAATTCTTTAGGTGCAATAATATAACTTTTCCCACCATCCTGATAAGCAATTAACGCAATGTTGCATGATCTATTTGGATCATATTCTATAGCTTTGACAATACCTTTAACATTATCTTTTCTTCTTTTAAAATCTATTAAACGGTATTTCCTTTTAACGCCACCACCTTGATGTCTTACTGTTATTTTCCCTTGATTATTGCGTCCACCTTTTTTCTTCAATGCTATTGTGAGTGATTTTTCTGGCTTTTGTTTAGTAATATTTGCTTTTTCTAAAGTAGACATATCTCTTCTACCAGGAGTTGTCGCTTTATAATTTTTAATTGGCATTTTTTATCCTCCTTTACTAACTAAAGTCGATTTTATTACCTTCAGCTAATTTTACAATTGCTTTTTTAACATGATTGGTTTTTCCTTTATGGAGACCAACTTTTTTGTTTTTTGGTTTTACATTTATTATATTTATGTTTTCTACTTTGACTTTGAATATTGATTCAATAGCTTGTTTTATTGAAGTTTTATTTGCTGATCTAGCAACTTCAAACACATATTTACCCTCATTGGTTGCGAGGGTAGCATTTTTTTCAGTAACTATCGGCGCTTTTATAATGTCTCTATAATTATTCATTAATTAAGCACCCCCTCAATTGTTTTAATACTATCTTCTGTAATGACTATATAGTCATTATTAACTATATCTAAAACATTAATTCCTGTTGATTCAAGAAGTGTTATATAAGCTATATTTCTAGATGATAAATTAATATTTTCATTGAATTCATTAGTTATAAATAGTATTTTATTTTTTAATTTTAAATTATTAACTATATCTAACATTTCTTTTGTTTTAGGTGTTTCAATATTTAAATTATCTAACAAAAGTAAGTTTTTAGCATTTATCTTATATGATAAAGCCGATCTTAAAGCTAACTTTCTTTGTTTACGATTCATATCTTTACTGTATTTTCTTGGTACTTTCGCAAATACCACGCCTCCACCACGCATATGAGGGGCTCTTATAGTTCCTTGACGAGCATTACCAGTTCCTTTTTGACGAAATGGTTTTCTACCACCACCTCTAACTTCAGCACGTGTTTTTGCTTTATGGGTTCCCTGTCTTAAAGAATTTTGACTTAATTTTATTGCTTCATATAAAACCGCATCATTAGGTTCTATATTCCAAAGTTCATCTTTTAAAGTTACATCTTTTACTTTTTCTCCTTTGGTATTAAACAAAGTGACTTTAGCCATGTGAACTCCTCCTTTCATCACTAATCAACAAAGTTGATTATTCTTGTGATGTTTCCTCTTTCTTTTCTTCTGGTTTTTCATTTGTTTCCTCTGTTTGATTTATTTCCTCAACTAAGTCTTCAGACGCTTCTTCTTGAACGGGTTTAACCGGTTTCTCAGATAAATCGTTAGTTTCCTCTACTTCTTCACTTGCTTCCTGAATTATTTCTTCTGGTTCTTCGTTTACAATTTTTTCTTCGATATAAGAAACTAATTCTTCTTGATTTCTTTTTGTTTTAGGGTTTTTAACAGAATTTTTTATAACAACAAATGAGCCATTTGGTCCAGGAACATTGCCTTTTATTAATATAAGGTTATTTCCCAAATCAACAGAAATAACTTCTAAATTTTGAATAGTAACTGTTTCGTTACCCATATGTCCTGGTAATTTTTTACCTTTTAAAACACGCATTGCTCTCATAGTCCCCATTGACCCTGATCCTCTATGGTAATGAGAACCATGTCCCATAGGACCTCTACTTTGATTATGTCTTTTAATAGATCCTTGAAATCCTTTCCCTTTTGAAGTTCCTGTTACATCTACTACTTCGCCAGCTTCAAAAATATCTACTTTTATTTCTCCACCTAGTTCATAATTATTAATGTCTACGCCTTTTATCTCTTTAAAGAAGCGCTTAGGTTCAGTATTTGCTTTTTTAACATGTCCCTGTTCGGGCTTATTACTTAGTTTTTCTCTTTTGGTCCTAAAACCTAATTGTATCGCATTATATCCGTCTGTTGCTTCGGTTTTTATTTGTGTTACGATATTAGGTTCTGCTTCAATAACTGTTACTGGTATTAATTTCCCGTTCTTAGAAAATACCCCAGTCATTCCAACCTTATAACCTAAGATTCCTTTCATATTATTTCCTCCTATAAATTTCTATTTATAATTTAATTTCAATATCAACACCACTAGGTAAGTCTAAATGAGTTAGTGACTCAATTGTTTCCTTACTAGGATTTTTGATGTCGATTAATCTTTTGTGTGTACGCATTTCAAATTGTTCGCGCGAATCCTTATATTTATGTACCGCTCTAAGAACAGTATATTTTTGAATTTCAGTTGGTAGTGGTACTGGCCCACTAACTTCACTGCCGCTTCTTTTCACAGTTTCAATGATTTTTGCAGTTGCTTGATCTAAGATTCTGTGATCATAAGCTTTAAGTTTAATACGCACTTTTTCCTTCACCATATAAATCCTCCCTTCGCCTATATCGAGTATAGACTTGCTCCACGCAAATAACCCAATAACCATAATAACAACTTAACCTGGTGTATCAGCAACCTCGCGCATCTAAGCAGTCAAACCAATAAACATTATATCAAATACATTATATGAAAATCAAGAGAAAAAATGATTTTTTTAACTTTTTTTTATTTTCCTTTTTTCCAATAAAAAGATACAGATGCTATCTGTACCCGTTTATTACTTATTCCCTTAAAGTCTTTGACATTATTTTTCTAAACCTTACGCTTGGTTGGTTCTTTTCAGGATGTATAGTCTTTTTTATTGTGTCAATTATATCTTTATCATTACTTGATTCAACTTATATAGGTTTGTTTACTCCATTATAGAATGTAATTTTTTCTTCTTCATATTTCCTAACATCAAAAGGCGCTCTCTTTATAACTAATGAGATTTTTTATTACTCTTTCTTTTATAAAAGCAAATAAACCATAATCTCTATCTTCTATGTCTTGCTTTTGTTTTACTAAATTGAATGGCTTGCAAATTACTCTCTTTCTAAAAAAACTATGATATCTTTATTTTATCATAGTTTCTTTTTTACATTATCTGTTTTCAGTATAAGACTTCGCCCTCTCTTTATTTTATTAATACTTCCCCTGTCATTTCTTCTGGTATTTTTATATTCATTATTTTTAATATAGTGGGTGCTATGTCGGATAGCTTTCCATCCTTTAAAACATATCCTTTATTAGTAATTATAAAAGGAACTGGATTATTAGAATGCGAAGTCAAAATATTTCCTTTTTCATTAAGCATTTCTTCACAATTACCGTGATCAGCAGTTATTATTAGAGTACCATTTAATTGTTTTATCTTATGATAAAGTCTCCCTAAATTAATATCAACCGTTTCTATAGCTTTAATGGCTGCTTTCATATTCCCGGTATGTCCTACCATATCACCATTAGCATAATTCAATACAACAAAGTCATAATCTTTATCTAATTCTTCTAACAATCTATTAGTAATTTCATCTGCTCCCATTTCTGGTTTTAAATCATATGTTGCAACTTTGGATGAAGGTATTAATATTCTATTACAATTATTAATTTTTCTATTTGTTCCTCCATCAAAGAAATAAGTTACATGAGCATATTTTTCAGTTTCTGCAATACGCAATTGTTTTATACTAAAACCAGATAGATATTCTCCTAACGTATTTTTTAAATCCTGTTTTTCAAACACTGATTCCCCAACAACCTTATTGCTAGTCGGAAATAAAGTAACCAATTTTATATTATTAAATTGTTTTCTATCAAAGCAATCAAATTCACTATTAGTAATGGATGAAAATAATTGAATTAACCGATCAGGCCGATAGTTAGCTACAATAATACCGTCTCCGTCTTCTATTAATCCATCTTTATTTATAATAGTAGGCAATATAAATTCGTCAGTTATATTCTGTTTATAACTGTTTTCTATCACCTCTTTAGGAGTTGTCCCATAATTACCATTACCCCACACAATCGCATCATATGCTTTTTTAGTACGCTCCCATTTATTATCACGATCCATTGTATAATATCTTCCTGCTATTGTCGCAATAGTTCCTATTTGAAGTTCTTTTAGTTTGTCTTCTAGTTGTTTTACATAAGTATAGGCTGATTTAGGTAACGTATCTCTCCCATCGGTTATGATATGTATATATAATTTATTTATTTCATTTTGATTAACTATTTCTAACACTTCAATAATATGATCTAACATGGAATGAACGCCACCATCGCTTGCTAAACCAAAAACATGTAGTTTGGAATCGTTATTTTTTACATGATTAATTATGTTTAAGAAACTTTCTTTATTAAAGAAAGTTTTATCTTCTATTGATTTATTAATAATAGTAAGAGGCTGCATAACTATTCTACCGGCACCGATATTGATATGCCCAACTTCACTATTACCCATTTGATTAGATGGTAATCCTACATTTTCACCGCTAGCTATAAGTAAGGAATGAGGATGGTTATTCCATAGATAATCAAAATTAGGGGTCTGCGCTTGTTTAAAAGCATTACCTTTTATTTTATTACTAATTCCTATTCCATCTAAAATACATAAAATAACTGGATTCATTCTACCACCTCATGTTAATAAATTTTTTTACGGTAACGATACATTGTTTTAGGGACATATCTTGCCGTATCTAACGCATCTACTTCTTCTAATGTTTTACCTGTTAGTTTTTCAAATTCTTCTTCGGGTACATAACTTGG
>Ga0265293_10004699_pt1 | contig 23786 bp, 23 predicted proteins | sample Munlanlewell138R_FD_192505 | JGI IMG/M metagenome (GOLD analysis project Ga0265293, IMG submission 192505) | Leachate microbial communities from a municipal landfill in Southern Ontario, Canada - Leachate well 138R | ecosystem: Engineered > Solid waste > Landfill > Unclassified | place: Canada... | reverse complement strand
CCCTCGGGCAGCCAGTCCTTCAGCGAGCACGGCAGCAGCAACAGTTGATCGGGAGTGTAGGGGCGATAGGTCGTCGGCATGGCTGCTATTTTACCGAGAGGCGGTTCCTACCGCCCACGCTCCTAGAACATGTCGAAGTACTCCCGCTGTTCCCACTCCGACACTTCGAGATTGAAACGTGCCAGCTCGGCCTCCTTGAGGTGGCAGAGGTAATCCACCAGGGTGTCGCCAAAGGCCTCGCGCCAGAACGCCGATTCGCGCAGGGCGCGCACCGCGTCGTCCAGGCTGCGCGGCAGCAGGTCGGCCGGTGTATCGTAGGGTGCGTCCGCCGACGGGCCCGGATCCAGCTGCCGGGCGATGCCATCCAGGCCGGCCAGCAGTTGCGAGGCCAGATACAGATAGGGATTGGCCGTGGGTTCTCCCACCCGGTTCTCCACGCGCGAAGCGGGATCGCCCGGTGCGCCCAGCACCCGCAGCATGGCCGCGCGGTTGTCCTGGGCCCAGATGGCGCGATCGGGCGCCAGCGAGAACGGCCGATAGCGGCGATAGCCGTTGATCGTCGGGCAGGCGAACAGAGTGGCTTCGCGGGCGTGCTGCTTGAGCCCCGCCAGATACCGCATGCCCAGCGGGCTTAGCGGGGCGTCGCCGTTCTCGGGGATGAACAGATTGGCGCCCGAGCCCGTGCGGCACAGCGACTGATGCAAGTGCCAACCGCTGGACATCACATTGGGAATGCGCGGCCGGCACATGAACGTGGCGTGATAGCCATGCCGCCAGCAAACCTGCTTGATGGCGCCACGCAAAAGCACCATCATATCCGCCGGCATCAGGCCGCTGGTGGGGCCGAACGTCAGCTCGAATTGACTGGGACCAAATTCGATTTCGAGCGAGCGCAGCGGCAAGCCCAGCGCCAGGATCTGGCTGCGCAGCAGCTCCATCAAGGCGTCGGCACGGTCGTAGCGCAGCTCGGTCAGGTACTGGTAGCCATGCGACAACAGCGACACCGATGGCGGCGTGCCGGGCTGGCCGGAATCCGGCAGCGCCATATTGGGATCGTCGAGCTTGAAGACGTGGAACTCCACCTCGAGCCCCGCGATGAACTCATAACCTTGTGCCGCGGCCTGTTGCACCGCGGCACGCAGCAGCGGCCGGGTGGCGAGCGGAAAGGGTTCGCCGCGCATGGTGTAGGGGTCGCACAGCACCCAGCCCGTTTTGTTGGCCCAGGGCAAGGTGCGGAATGTGGCGGGGTCGGCCACCATGACGAAGTCCGCCCCGCCCTGCATCCCCTCGAAGGCGAAGCCGCCACCCGCGCTGAATACCGGGAACACCGTTTTATGCGAGGTGTCCTTGGCGAACAGGGTGGTGGTCATGTTCACGCCGCGCCACAGGGCCGAGCGGGCTTCGCTGGCCACCAGCGTTTTGCCGCGCAGGATGCCGTGCTGGTCGGGAAACACGAAGCGCACGACTTCGAACTCGCCGCTATCCAGACGCGCGGCCAGCGCTTCGGCCTGGGCACGCTGGTCGGCGTCCCACAACCCATGGTGATCGACAAATCGGTTCACGATATTTTTCCGGAGAGGTTGTGGCGGGTCCTCAAGGCTGGAATCCGGCCGCCCAGCTCGACGCCTGACGGCGGGCGCGATCGGCTTCCCGCCAATAGTCGTCGGGCGACTGGCTGGCGGCGCTCACGCCGTCGATCGAGGCCGGGCCATGCAAACGGCGCGCCTGGTCTTCATCCGCCAGCATGGGGATCCGGCCCCCGCTTTGCGCCGCCGCGATCGCATTGAGCAGCATGCGGCGATAGGCGACGATGCCTTTGTCGGTACTGCCCAGGTGCTCGCGGGTGCGATTCTGGATCGGCCCCTGCGACTCGACCGCCCACTGATCGTGCACGTTGATGTCGTGGCCCATGCCGGTATAGGTTTGGGTCAGTTGCTCGCGGGCATCGAAGCCGTAGTTGTTGCGCTTGTTCTTGCGCGAGGTGTAGTCGGGCAGTTCGTAGAGCTCCAGGCGCTGTTCACGCATCTGCTGTTTGTCGACCGGGCCGGTGAAGCTGGTGAAGATGGCATACCAGTAGCAATGGGTATCGTCCACCGGCACATGCCATTGCGAGATGGTCATCTCGGCGCTCATGGGGATCACGATGGCCTGGGGGAATACCAGGTTGGTGACCCGCACGTGCCGCTCCTCGGCCGACAACTCGCGCAAGGCAAGCAGGCGCATGCCGTAGTCGGTGGTTTCCACGCGGATCTCGGGGCGATCGTAGTCGCGCAGCACGGCGGTGATCGCCAGCTCGGAATCCGCCGAGGCGCCGCGAAACTGCTTGCCATAGCTCTCCGCGGTGTTGGCGTCTTCAAAAAAGCGGTGCAGGAACGACGCATGGGCCGGATCGATGCCAACCTCGAGCGCCTGTAGCCAATTGCACTCGAACAGGCCCTTGAAGGCGAAGGTGTGGCTATCGGGCGCGACGAAGCAATCGAACTCGGGAAACGCGGGCGGCGTATCCGTACCCAGATACCCGAAGATGATTCCCGCACGCTCGACCACGGGATACGAAGCCTGACGGATGGTAGTGTGCATTTTGCTGCCCGCCGGTTCGGCGGGAGTTTCCAGACAGGCGCCGGAAACATCGAACAGCCAGCCATGGAAGGGGCAGCGCAGGCCGCCCTGCTCCAGGCGACCATAGGCAAGATCGGCGCCACGATGAGGGCAATCGCGATCAATCAGGCCAAGCCGGCCCTGCTCATCGCGAAACAGGACGAGATCCTGCCCCATCAGGCGTACGGCGCGCACGGGCCGTGCGCCTTCGAGCTCTTCGCTGAGCGCGACAGGTTGCCAGTAACGGCGCAACAGCGCGCCCGCCTGGGTTTCCGGGCCCACCCGGGTCATCAATTCATTCCGTTCCGCACTGATCATGGCAGGGCTCCTGAAGGCTGTTTCACTGAAAGACGCTGCATTGCATACAACTGCATGCAGAATCATTGCGCCTCGGCAAAAAAATGTCAAGCACCGCTCGCACCTCGGCAAGACTCCCACAGCCCCGCCAAGCAGCGCCCGGCGGCTTAACTTCCCTGTGGAAACTGCCCTATCCGTCTGTCAGCACAAGCATATCGCGCTTGATACAACTTTGTCGCGCAAAAGCCATGCCGCCCGGCACCTCGCCAGAAATTGAGCGGTCGCATGCAGGCTCCAGAGACGGTTCCATTGCTGCATGCATACAAGGGACATATGGCGAAGACTACCGTAAAATCAAACACTTTCCTCCTTCCTGCCGCCACGCCTCGCCATGAACGCTCCCCGGTCCCAGCAATCCCGCGTCCTGCTGCAATTGCGCGACATGATTCTCAAGGGAGCCTTTGCCCCGCGCGAACGACTGGCCGAGATCCCGTTGGCCGAACGCCTTCAGGCCAGCCGCACCCCGGTGCGCCTGGCCCTGACCACCCTCGAACACGAAGGCCTCATCGAACCTTCGCCGGGCGGCGGCTACCAGATGCGCGGCTTCACCTCGCAGGAGGTGGATCACGCGATTCAGGCCCGCGGCGTGTTGGAGGGGTTCGCCGCACGCCTGCTGGCCGAAGAAGGCCTGTCGCGCCAGCTTTCGCGCGAATTGCACGATTGTCTGGCCATGGGCGACGAGGCGGTGAACAAGCCCGAGATGACGCTGGACGACTACGCCGTGTATGTAGAGATGAATGATCGCTTCCATCGGCTTGTCATCCAGGGATGTGGCAACGCCGCCGTGGCCCGCATGCTCGAAACCCTGGCCGGGCAGCCCTTTGCCGCACCCAGCGCGATGCTGCCGATGCAATCCTCGATGAACGAGGGCCAGAAGTGGATGCAAATGGCTCATCGCACCCATCACAACATCGTGCATGCCCTCGAGAACCGGCAAGGCATGCGGGCCCAGGTACTGGGCGAAGAACACGTGCAAATTGCCCGCATGAATCTCGAGTATGCCCTGCATCAACCCGAATTGGCGGCGCAAGTGATGCCGGGCATCAAGCTGATGACCGACTTCGGCTGATCACTCCGCCAGTTCGAGGCGCCGGATGCCGGCGCGGCGCAGCATGGCCTCGAAGGCCAGGCGATCGACCTTGGCTCGACCGGCCGCGTCGCCCCCCAGGCGAGAAGCCGCCGAGGTTTCGAGGATCGGCTGTGCAATCGGAATATTGAGCCCTGCGCCCGCGTCGCTGGCCAATTGGATCTCGCACGCACGCTGCAACGTCCACATGCGCTTGAACGCCACCGGAATATCCGGCCCGGCCGTCAGCAAGCCGTGATTGCGCAGGATGAGGTGATTTTTATCGCCGAGCGAACCCACCAGGCGCGGTTGCTCGTCGGGGTTGGTGGTGATGCCCTCGAAGTCGTGGTAGGCCAGATCGCCGTACAGCACCGCGCTGTAGAAATTATCGTGGCGCAGCCCTTCGGCCTTGCAGGCGATCGCGATGCCTTCGGTGGTATGGATGTGCATCACGCAGTGCGCATCGTCGCGGGCCGCGTGGATGGCGCTATGGATGATGAACCCGGCCAGGTTCACCTGCCCCGGGTTCGACCCCGCCACCTTGCCCGACAGGCTGACCTTCACCAAATTGCTGGCGGTAACTTCCGAGTAGTGCAGGCCGAAAGGATTGATCAGGTATTCGGGCTCGGCACCGGGCTCCTGCGCGCTTGCCGGCACGCGGCTGGTGATGTGGTTGAAGATCAGCTCGGTCCAGCCCAAATAATCGAATAGCCGATAACAGGCGGCAAGCTCCAGGCGGAGCTCCCATTCGTCGGGATGCATCCCGGCGGGTGCGGGCGGGAGGGTCATGTTCATGGCGCGCTCATTGCGGGAATGGGCGAAAGCCGGGGCACCGGCCGTCCGCCCTGTGAGATGAACGGCCATTATATGGACGCGCCGAGCGGTTCAACAAGGAGGGCGAGGGCCGCGGCCCTCGGCTTCCGCAGAGGTGGCCTCGCTGGCCTCGCCGTGAACGACGAGGCTTGCGCTTGGGCGCGTGGTCGACCCTCAGCGTTTCACCAGTTCGCGCGCTGCCGCCACGATGCCCGTCACGTCGGGGATCGCGGCATCCTGCAGATGCGGCGCGGCGGGCATGCGCAGATCGGGGGTCGCCAGGCGACGCACCGGCGCCGCCAGCTCGCCGAACAAGCGCTCCTGCACCACCGCGGCCACTTCCGCGCCCACGCCGCCCGTGAGGTTGGCTTCATGGATCACCAGCAGGCGGCGGGTGCGGCGAACGCTGTCGAGCACCGTTTGCCAATCCATCGGCGCCACCCAGCGGGCATCGATGACTTCCGCCTCGATACCCTCCGCCGCCAGAACCGACGCGGCCTCCTGGACGCGATTGGCCATGGCGCCCCAGCTCAGCAAGGTGACATCACTACCCGGCCGCCGCACGCGGGCGCCGCCCACGGGCGCGATCGGCCCCTCCAGCGCCACGTCGGCGGCCTCGCCGTGATACAGCCCCCGATGCTCGATGACCATCACCGGGTCGTCGCAGGCCACGGCCGACAACAGCATGTCGTGGGCATCCTGCGGCGTGGCCGGCAAGCCGACCCGCAAGCCGGGAACGTGGGCAAACCAGGCCTCGAGATTCTGCGAGTGCTGGGCGCAGGAGCCCGGCAAGGCGCCCTGCTGGGTACGGATGACGAGCGGCGCCGACAGCCGTCCGGCCGAGACATAGCGCACGTTGGCCGCCTGGTTGACGATCTGATCGGTGGCCACCAGCGTGAAATCCATCCACATGATTTCCACGATGGGCCGGGCGCCCGTCATCGCCGCGCCCACGGCGGCGCCCAGCATGGCGGTCTCGCTGATCGGCGTGTCGAACACGCGAGCGGCGCCAAAGCGCTCCTGCAGACCCCGCGTCACGCCGAACACCCCGCCCGGCTTGGCCAGATCCTCGCCATACAGCAAGGCTTCGGGCCACTGCTCCAGGGCGCGAGCCAGGGCGGCGTTGATCGCCTTGGCGTAAGTCAGGGACTCCACCTGCGTCGCAACGGCTTCGGCGGTGGGGGACAATGTCGAAACGTCAGACATAAAGGTGCTCCTGCAGAGTGTCGACGGGGGTAAAGGGCGCATCGAGCGCCTCCGTGGCGGCGGCCTCGACGGCGTCGCGCGCCTCTTGCTCGACGCGCTGTAGTTCGGCTTCGGCCACGCCGCGCTCCAGCAACTGGCGGCGCCAGCGGCCTATCGGCTCGGCGGCGCGTGCGGCGGTCAGCTCGCCTTTGGGCCGATAGCTCTGCATATCGCCGTAGTAGTGGCCCACCAGGCGATGAGTGGTCATTTCGATCAGGGCCGGGCCTTTGCCCGCGCGCGCCTGGGCCGCGAAATCGGCCACACAGTCGCGCACGGCGGCAAGATCATTGCCATCGATGCGCACACCCGGAATGCCATAGGCTTCCGCCCGGCGGTAGAGATCGGGCTGGCGCACGGTCTCGCGGTATGGGGTGAGCTCCGCATAGGTATTGTTCTCGCAAATGAACAGCACCGGCAGATCTTGGTAGGCGGCGAAGTTCATCGCCTCGTGGATGGCGCCCTGGTTCATCGCACCGTCGCCGAACGCGGTGAGCGCCACCGCGCCATTGCGGCTCAGCTTGTTGCGCAGCGCGGCGCCGCAGGCGATCGGGGCGCCGGCGCCAACGATGGAGTTCTCGCCATAGAAACCCCAGTCGGGCGCGCTGAAATAAGCCGAGCCGCCGCGCCCCTGGCAGACGCCGGTCGAGCGCCCCATCAGTTCAGCCAGGATCCCGGCCAGCGGCACGCCCAGGGCGTGCGCCCAGCCATGGCCGCGATAGGTGGAAAACACCTGGTCGCCAGCCCGCAAGGCCTGGCAGGAGCCCGTATAGATGGCCTCCTGGCCAATGCACAGATGCACCGAGCCCTGGATGATCTGCTGCTTGCGCAGCTCGGTGATTTTCTCCTCCAGCATCCGGATGCGATACATGGCAGCCAATGCCTCCAGATCGCCGGCGGGGGTCGCCGCGAGAGGCGGCGATGCAGCTTGATTCATACAATACCTCTGAGGTTGAAAAGTCGCCGCGTACCATTGGCCACGGCGCATGCATCAGAACAAAGTCGGCAGCGCCCCGCCGTCAATCACCACATGCTGGCCGGTGATGTAGCCCGCCTCGGCGCTGCACAGGAAGGCGCACAAGGCGCCCACCTCGCCGGCCCGGCCCAGCCGCCCGGCGGGAATCGCCGCCTCGAAGCGGGCCAACTGCTCGGCCTCGCTGATTCCGGCGCGCGCCGCTTCCCGCGCGATCGCGGCCTCCTGGCGCGGGGTCATGATCCTGCCGGGCAGAATGGCATTGAGGGTCACGCCGTCGACCGCGGCTTCGGCCGTAAGACAACGCAGCAAGCCGCTCAGGCCCAGCCGCCCCACCGTGGACGCGGCCAGCCCGGGCAGCGGCGCCCGCACGGCCGACGAGGTGATGGCGACCACGCGCCCCCAGCCTCGCCGGCGCATGCCCGGCAGGTAGCGCTGCAGCAGTTCGGCGGGCGGCACGTACAAGGCGTCGAAGGCCTCATGCCAATCCTTGGCCGTCATCTCGGCCACCGGCCGCGGCGCCGGTCCGCCGACGTTCAGCACCAGGATATCCGGCGCGGGCACGGCTTCGCACAGCTGCTCCCGGGTGGCGGGAGCGGCGAGGTCGCCGGCCACCCATTCCACGGGTACGCCGGGCGCCAAGGCCGCCAGCCGTTCGGCCGCGGCTTTCAGGCGACCACGATCACGGCCGTTGAGGCAGACCGCGACGCCGGCCAGGGCCAGCGCCTCGGCGCAGGCCAGCCCCAGGCCTTGGCTGGAGGCCGTGACCACCGCCCAGCGCGGATCCTGGGCCGAGCTCATGGCAACACCTCCCGCGGCACGCGGCATTGCGCCACCAGCCTGTCGGCGGCCTGCGCCAGCAAGCCCAGGTCGGAGCCGCTGGCGATCACGGTGGCGCCCGCCGCTCGCCATTCCGCTACCTGGTCGGGCGCCGCCAGCAAGCCGGCGGCGCGTCCCGTGCCCAGCACCGCGGCCATGCCGCGCCGCAAGGCGGCCACGACTTCGGGGTGGCGCGGATCGCCAAAGTACCCCAGGTCCACCGCCAGGTCGTGAGGCCCGAAGAACACCGCATCCACGCCCGGGACTTCGGCGATCTCCACCGCGTTGCCCAAGGCCCGGCGGCTTTCTATCTGTACCCATAACGCCGTCTTGCCATCGGCCTCTTCGCGTGAAGGCCGCTGGCGGCCGTAGGCGGTTGCGCGTACGCTACCGCCCATGCCGCGAACTCCCCTCGGCGGATAGCGCATGCTGCGCACGGCATCGGCGGCCTGGGTCGCGGTCTCGACGTTGGCCACCATCACCGCGTCCACGCCAAGATCGAGCAGAACGCGCGCATTGACCGGCGTCGCTTCCGCCACGCGAACCACGGCGGCGACGCCCGAGCCCGCGAGGGCCGCCAATTGCGCATGGAAGTCGGGCCACGACCACGGGCCGTGTTCATGATCGAAGATCAGGAAGTCGGCGCCGCTGCCGGCCAGCACTTCGACGTTCTGCACCGAGGTGGAGCAACAGAACAAGCCGAACAAGGGGTCCTTCGCCCGCGTTCGCCCGGCCAGGCTGGCAACGGGATTCCCGCTGCGGCCTCCCGTCTCGGTGGCCGAGGTGTTCCCGTCGATCGTGCCGGCCCCCAGCGGCTCCCGTTCGGCCGGACCTTGCCCGGGTCCGGGGCTCACGCTTTGGTCCGTGGTCATGTTTGTCCTCCGGTGCCAGCCTCCACGGCATACAAGCGCCCCACGTCGCCGTCCGGATCGCCAAAACGCTCGGTCATGACTTCGGCCAGGCTTTTGCCGCTATCGCACACCCAGCCGCCGGACCGCACGGTATAGGCGTTGGCCAACCTGGCAGCCGCCGGCTCCCGGCCGGAATCCCGCAACTCGCGTGCCGCTTTCATGATGTATTGCCGGAAGCGCACGACTCCGATATCGGTAGCGCCCAGGTTCTCGCGGGTGCGGTCCACGATGGGCCCCATGCTGTCCTGGATCGCGGCATCCTGCTCGGACACCCCGTCGATGCCGGTGAAGCTGGATGTCTTCTGCTTCTTGCGATCGATCATGTATTCGTTGTGCGGACCGCGGATCGGGCGGTAGTTCTCGTCCACTTCGGCATGCACGGTGTGCCCGCGGCGGCAGCGCTCGCGCTCCTCGGCCGTCAGCGGCCGCTCGGGATTCCAGGTGTAGGTATAGATCCAGCACCCTTGGTCGGTATGCGGCACCCAGGTCTGGCCGTGATAGTTCTCTCCCGGGAAGGCACTGGGCGCATAGGCATGATTGGGCATCAGAAAGTGCGCGATCCGCCAGTACGATTGCCCGGCGTCGGCGCGCCTGGCGCCGCCGATGATCAGGCCGGCATCGAAGGCATTGACCGCAAAGCGGGGCATCGTGTCTTCCTTGACCCAGCGGATGCGATCGTTGCGCACGCCCTGGGCGCCGATGGCGGCGTGCTGCAGCATGCTCAGCGCCTGCTCTTCGTCCTGCTCGAAGATCATGTGCAGGAAGGAGAAGTGCGCCGTGTCCAGGGCGCCTTCCACGGCCTGCACCCAGTTGCAGTCCTGCCATTTCTTGGACACATAACGATGCTCGGGCGGCACCAGGGCAAACTCCATCCGCGGCAGTTCGGGTGGATCGGCCTCCGGCCCCATGTAGATCCAGATGATGTCGCCCCACTCACGTGCCGGATACGACTTGAGACGGATTTTGTCGCGGTAGGGCGAACCCGGTGGAGCGGTGGGAATCTCCAGACAAACTCCGTTCCGGTCGAACTTCCAGCCGTGATACACACAGCGCATGCCGTCGTCTTCATTGCGGCCCAGGTACAGACTGGCCCCTCGGTGCGGGCAGACCGGGTCGATCACTCCCACCGTGCCGTCGCCTTCGCGAAAGGCCAGCAGATCCTCGCCCATCACCCGGAACTTGCGCGGCGCGCCGCCCGGCTCCGGCAACTCTTCCGAGAGCAAGGCCGGCACCCAGAACCGGCGCAGCAACTGCCCCATCGGCATGTCGTCGCCGGTGCGGGTCAGCAATTGGTTGTCTTCTTGGCTCAGCATGATTTCCTCGTAGCGGGCTAGAACGGCGGACCCCCTGGTGTTGGCAGTCCAATGGCGCTAATCTACGAAAATATGCCGATCAAACTCGATAAAAGTTTGAAAATTCCGAACTGAGTTTTATTTATTCGAACAAAACTATGGATAACGCCGATACCGCACGCGACGCCGATCTCCTGGAGGCCTTCAAGGGAGACCACCAGTTTGCCATCACGCTGGCCCGCGGGCTGGAGATTCTGCGCTGTTTCAGCGCCAAGCGGCCGATTCTGAGCAACAAGCAGTTGTCGGCGCTCACCGGCCTGCCCAAACCCACCATCACCCGCTTCACCTATACGCTGGCACGCCTGGGCTATTTGCAGACCGATGCGCGCTCCGGCAAGTTTCTGCTGGGTTCCGCTGTGCTCTCGCTGGGCTATCCCTTGTTGGCCAATCTCGGCATCCGTTTGCTGGCGCGGCCGCTGATGCACGAATTGGCGGAGTACGCCCGCGGATCGGTATCCGTCGGCGTGCGCGACCGCCTCAACATGGTCTACGTGGAAACCAGCCGGCATCAATCCGCCTTCAGCAGCCGTCTCTCCGATGTCGGCCTGACCTACCCCATCGTCGCCACCGCCATCGGCCGCGCCTATCTGTGCGGCTGCGCGCCGGATGAACGCCAGGCGCTGCTCAACGAGATCCGGGTCAAGGCCCCAGAAGCCTGGGCCCGCCACGAAGCGGCGGTGATGCAGAACCTGGAGGATTTCCATCGCCGCGGTTTCTGCACCGCTCACGGGGATTTGCAGTCGGACATCTGCGGCGTCGCGATTCCCCTCAAGAATCGCAGCAATGGCCTGCTCATCGCCATCAATTGCGTCGTGCATTCCTTCCAGCTCAAGGGCGACGAACTCGAACGCGATCTCGGGCCCCGGCTGGTGGCGATGGGCCGATCGCTGGATCTATCCTACTCGGTCGATTGAGAACCCACTCCGGCCCTCTTCGAACATTTCCGATAGAGTTTTAATTTTTTGAACTGAGTTCAAAATATTCATCCAATACTGGTGACCGTACCGAGAGCTCGCCAGAATCGGCTGCATTCTTCAACCTATTATTCTGGGAGCTATAGGTGCCGGAAACCATGCAGTACATCGATTACGGCGAAGGCGGCGGACCGGAAGTGCTGCGTCTCGCCACGGCGCCCACACCCGCGGCCGGTCCAGGCGAAGTGCTCATCCGGATAGCCTTCGCGGGAATCAATCGCCCTGACTGTGGCCAGCGCATCGGCCGTTATCCGCCGCCTCCCGGCGCCTCGCCCATCCTCGGGCTGGAAGTGTCGGGCAGCATCCACGCCGTGGGCGAAGGCGTCGAGGAATGGCAGGTTGGCGACGCGGTCTGTGCCCTGGTGCCCGGTGGCGGCTACGCCGAATACTGCACGGCGCCGGCCGCGCACTGCCTGCCGGTACCCGCGGGTTGCACGCTGGCCCAGGCGGCGGCCCTGCCCGAGGCCTTGTTCACCGTTTGGGACAATCTTTTCGAACGGGCCCGCCTGCAACCCGGCGAAACGCTGCTCGTCCATGGCGCCTCCGGCGGCGTGGGCTCCACGGCGGTACAGTTGGCCAGCCGCAAGGGCGTGCGGGTGATCGCGCTGGCCGGCAGCGCGGCCAAAGCCGAGGCCTGCCGCGAATGGGGCGCGGATGCGGTCATCCAGTACCACGACGAAGACTTCGTCGCCGCCACGCACGCCCTTACCGAGGGCCGCGGCGCCGACGTCATACTCGATATGTTGGCCGGCCCCACCCTGGCCCGCAACCTCGACGCTCTCGCCCTGGATGGCCGGATCGCGCTCATCGCCTTCATGGCCGGCGCGCAATCCACGATCGATGTCGTGCCCATCCTGCGTAAACGGGCCACCATCACCGGCAGCACGCTGCGGCCTTGCAGCTTGGCGCATAAGGCGCGTCTGGCCGAGGCCCTGCGCCGCGAAGTGTGGCCACTGCTCGAACGCGGCGAATGCCTGCCTCGCATCGATCGGGTCTTTCCGCTGGCCGATGCGGCGGCGGCACACCATCATTTCGAATCGCTGCGGCATGTCGGCAAACTCGTGCTCGATTGCCAGACTGCCTGACGCCAGACCCGCAATCCGTTCCGGAACCATCATGTCCCACTACCCCGCCCCCTGGTCCGAGGTGTCGCTGCGCGACGCCGTGAGCCCCGACGAGTGGCAGGCGCGAGTCGACCTCGCCGCCTGTTACCGCCTGGCCGCCCATTACCGAATGAGCGACCAGATTTACACCCATATTTCGGCGCGCGTGCCCGGCACCGAAACCATCCTGCTCAATCCCTACGGCACGCTGTACGACGAGGTACGCGCCTCGTGGCTGGTCAAGGTCGATCTCGATGGCAACATCCTGCAGGATCCCACCGGGCTGGGCATCAACCGCGCCGGCTTCGTGATTCACAGCGCACTGCATCATGCCCGCGAGGACGCCGGCTGTGTGATGCATACCCACACGCGGGCCGGCATCGCGGTAGCGGCCCAGGCGCACGGCCTGTTGCCGCTAAGCCAGCATGCCATGCGCTTTTACGAGTCCATCGGCTATCACGACTACGAGGGTATCGCGCTCGATCTCGCCGAACGCGAGCGGCTGGTGCGCGACCTCGGACCGCACCATGCGCTCATTCTGCGCAACCACGGCCTGCTTACCGTGGGCCGCACGGTGCGCGAAGCCTTCGAACGCATGTACTACCTGGAAATGGCCTGCCAAATCCAGATCGATGCCCTGGCCGGCGGCACCAAGCCCCATCTGCCGCCCGCTGAAGTCGCCCGCAAGGTGGCGGGCCAGTTCGAGAATCCCGGCCGCACGCCGGTGGCCGACCGGGATTGGCCCGCCTTGATGCGCCTCCTGGCTCGCCAGCACGCCGACTTTGCCACCTGATTTCAACAAGGCCCGGCCACGGGCCAGCCCCATCCGTAGGAGACCCCGCATGATCAAACGACTCCCCTCCCTTTCGGCGCTGCTGCTCGCCGCCATCCTGCCGGCCACGGCGCTGGCCTCCACCTTTCCCGACAAGCCGATCCGCTTCGTCGTGCCCTATCCACCCGGCGGCGTCGCCGATACGATTTCGCGCGCGATCACCGATCGACTGAGCCAGCGGTTGGGGCAATCCGTCATCGTCGAGAACCGGCCCGGCGGCAAGCAGATCATCGGCACCATGGCGGTGACCGGCGCCCCGGCCGACGGCCATACGCTATTGCTGAGCAGCGTGACCAGCCTGAGCCTGAACCCCGCGACGGTGAAAGATCTGCCCTACGACGCCGAGCGCGATCTCGCACCGGTCAGCCGGCTGTTCCACGCGCCGCTGCTGCTCGTTACCACCCCCAGCGTACCCGGCGACACCGCCCAGGATCTGGCGGCTTATGCCCGTGCCAATCCGAACAAACTGAGTTACGCCTCGATCGGCCCCGGGTCGTCCACGCATATCGCTGCCGAGCTGTTCAATATGCAGGCCGGGGTGGACACCGAACATATTCCCTATAAAGGCAGCGCACCGGCCATCCTCGATCTCCTGAGCGACAACGTGCAATTCATGTTCGACGGCGGCACGTCCTCGCTGCCCCACGTGGAATCGGGCAAGCTCAAGGTGCGCGCCGTGACCACCGCCGAGCGCTTCCCCTATCTGCCTGACATTCCCACCATGGCCGAGCAGGGCTTTCCCGATTACGAAGTCTCGGCCTGGTGGGGCGTCTCTGCGCCCGGCGGTACCCCGCTGGAAGTGCGCGAGCGCATCGCCGCCGAACTACGCGCCATCCTGGAAGACAAAGAGCTGCTCGACCGTTTCGGCGCCAACGGCGTGGCGCTCGCCGCCGACTCTCCCCGGGAGTTCGCCGAATTCGTCGAACGAGAAAACGCGCGCTGGACCGACTTCTTCGCCAAGTCGTCCATGACGCTCGAATAAACCGCAGCGGAGTCCCGTATGACCACCTCCCCGGCTCATCAGTCCTATATCGACGACCGGCTCGACGACGGCCACTTTTCGGTGCGCCGCGCCGCCATGCACGACCCGGCTCTGTTCGACCTCGAGATCGAACGCATTTTCGAGTCGAACTGGGTATTCGTCGGCCTGGCCAGCCAGTTGCCGGCAGCCCATGACTATCTCTCGGTCATGGTGGGCCGCACGCCGGTATTGCTGAGCCGGGGCGGCGACGGCCAGATCCGCGGCTTCATCGATAGCTGCCGCCACCGGGGCGCCCGCCTGACGGCCCAGCCGCAGGGCAACCGGCGCACCCATGCCTGTCCTTACCATGGCTGGGTCTACGATTCGCAAGGCCGCTGCCTCGACGTCAAGGATAGGCAGCACGGCGCCTATGCGCCCGCCTTCGAGGCCGAAGATCACAACCTCGTCGAAGTCGCCCGCCTGGGCGATTATCGCGGCTTCCTGTTCGTCAGCCTCGGCGCCGACGTCCCGACGCTGGACGAGTTTCTCGGCGACACGCGCAGCTTCCTCGATCTGGCGATCGATCAAAGCCCCGACGGCCTGGAGTGCGTGCCGGGAGACGTCAGCTATACCTACCGCGGCAACTGGAAGCTGCAGGTCGAAAACGCCCTCGACCTCTATCACTTCACTTCCACCCATCCTTCCTACATCCAGGTGCTGAGCCAGCGCAAACAGCGGCGCCAGGAAGGCGGCGATCAGCGTCCCTCCTCGATCTACGAGAACATGGCGGCCCAGCGTGGCGCCCAGCGCGGCACGCTCAGCTTTCCCTACGGCCACGTGGCCTACTGGGGCGACAATCCCAACGCCGCCGAACGCCCGCTGGCGCGCGACTACGATGCCCTGGTAGAACGCGTGGGCGCGCACAAGGCCGAATGGATGCTGAAGGTTCGCAACCTGGTGATCTTTCCCAACCTCCAGCTGGTGGAGAACGCCTCGCTGCAACTGCGCATCCTGCGGCCGCTGCGCCCGGACCTGACCGAGGTGCGGGCCTACTGCCTCGCGCCGGTGGGCGAGGACGCCGCCACCCGCCGCGCCCGCATTCGCCAGTACGAAGATTTCTACAATCCCAGCGGCCTCGCCACCCCGGACGACGTCGCGGTCTATGAACGCTGCCAGCACGGCAGCGCCGCACGCCAGATCGACTGGTTCCAGGGCTACGCCCGCGGCATCACCGCCCGCCACGAGGGCGGCAACGACGCCGCCGCCGAACTGGGCCTGAATCCGGTGGAATCGGTGACGGGCGGCTACGCCCTGGCCGACGAGACCTGCTTCCACACTATTTATCGTGAATGGCAGCGACTCCTGGGCCTGCCTGCCGGAGAACCCACACCATGACGCACGCTCCCTCCGAACGCACCTTGGCCGCCCGTGACCTGGCGGAACACCTGATCCATGGGGAGCTGCGCGATCTCGACGCCCAGGATTGGGAAGCCTGGCTGGCGAGATTCCATCCCGAGGTGGAATATTGGGTACCAGCCTGGCGTCAGGGCCTCGCCCCGACCAGCGATCCCGGCGGCGAGATCTCCTTGATCTATTGCGACAGCCGAGGTGGACTGGAAGAGCGTGTGCGGCGCCTGATCTCCCAGCGCTCGCCCGCCTCCACCCCGCCCCGACGCACCGCCCATCTCGCCGGCAACGTGCTGGCCGAATGGCAGGACGACGGCTCGGTGGTCGCCACCGCCGTGTTCCAGACATTCCAATACGATTGGGTGGAACGGCGCGACCACGGCTTCTTCGGCCAGAGCCGCTATCGCTTCGTGCGGGACGATGCCACTGACGGCTGGCTGATCCGGCAGAAACGCCAGGTGCTGCTGAATGATGCCCTGCCGGGGATGCTGGATTTTTATTTGTTGTAAGCCGCATCCCCCTCGGCTTTCACGCATGGCGTCATCCGGCCACCTGCAGCATCATGGCCTGAAATCCTCGTCCCCCAAGGATGCTCGCCATGCCACTACGCACCGCAGAGAGCCAGCACCAGCCACGGTACCGCGACACCCTGACGCTCTACACGCCGCTGCGCGTGTGCCAGCCTGAGGGCGAATATGTTATCGACGACCCTGAACCCCACCCAAACTTCGACGGGATTTGGAAGGAGGCCTTGCGCCACTGGCTACCGCAATGCCTCGCCCTGTTCTGGCCACACATCCACGCAGGCATCAACTGGGGGGTTCCCCCCACCTTCCTCGACAAGGAACTCCAGCACCTGAACCGCATCGTGCGCACCGGCACACGCCACGTCGATATCCTCGCACGCCTGCAGTTCAAGACCGGCGCCAGCGCACTGCTACTCATCCACCTGGAAGTCCAGGCCGGCCGCATCACCGCCGCCTTCCCCGCCCGCATGTTCCAGTAATACATCCGCCTGCTGGAACGCCACCCGGAGGAACGCATTCTGTCCTGCGCCATCCTGCTCGACAGCCAGAGGGGCGAACCCATCCAGACCTTGCACCGCGACAACAACGGCTGCACACTCATCTTCCGCTTCCCCGTCATCCATCTGGCCGCCTGGCGTCAGCGTATGGCAAACTTGAGGGCACAGGCCGCCACCAACCCCTTTGCCGTCATGGTGCTGGCCCAGCTGGAGTACCGCGCCACGCGGCCCGATTCCACCCGCCTGGCCAGCAAACTGACTCTGGCCCGCGCCCTGGCAAAATGGAACTACACCACCGACACCCGCCGCCTGCTCTTCCACCTGCTCGACAGCCTGCTCACCTTGCCCGAACCCTTGAACGATCAACTCCTGGAAACCCTGGAAGCCGAGGAAACCGCCATGATGGACACCATGAACAGCTATGAGCGCCTGTTGTTTCGCCGGGAAAGAACGGCGGGAATCGCGGAGGGTGAGATAAAAGGCGAGATAAAAGGCAAGATTCAAGGAAAGATCGAAGGTGCTGCCGAGATACTGGAAACCCAGCTCCAGCAGAAATTCGGCGCCTTGCCCGACTGGGCCCTGGCCCACATCGCCCAGGCCGATCCCGAAGCCCTGCGGCAGTGGGCCCTCAACGTCTTGCAGGCCGACAAACTGCAAGACGTGTTTGGCGACTGACAACGCCTCAACGGCAAAGCCTGCCAGGCTGACAGTGGCCGATGTTTGACGGCAACCACCTGCCGGTGAAGAACCCCTGCCTCCCGGCCGGAGTTTCCCCGCCACCAGTCGGGGGAGCCTTCGGCTCCAGAGAACAACCGCCTCGCTTGATCCCGTCCTGAAGAACGGGGCTTGCGCTTTGGCCCGTGGTCAATTCGCCGAGGCACCGTCCGTGTCGGGGTCCGTCAGCATCTTGAGGCACTTCAGGAACAATGGCCGATACTCCTCTGGCAGGCGCTCCAGCACCGCGGCCTCGACCCGGGCATCGCGCGGCATGATGCGGTTGAGCAGCTCGGCCCCACCGGGCGCCAGGTACAACTGGTAGGCGCGCTGGTCGTCCCGGGCGGTAACGCGCCGCAGCAGGCCGGCGGCCACCAGGCGCTTGACCATTTCGGCCACCGTGTTGCGATCCATGAACAGGCGCTCGGCCAGGGCATTCTGGTTGAGGCCCGGTTGCTGGTACACCACGATCAAGGCGGCCTTCTGGCGTGGCGTGACGGACTCGTCGGCAAACTCGCGGGCGAATCGATCTTCAGCCAGAAAGTGCGCCCGGCGCAGCAGATGCGAGGCTATGTCGTCCAACTGGAAATGATCCAGGATTTTCCGTACCTCGGGAGAAACATCCCGACCGGCATCGGCTGGATCATTCGCCACGGCAAGCGGGCTTGACGAGGAGCGCGGAACTTGCCTGGCGGTACGTGAGGCTCGGGCAGAAGCGGTTTCAGACATGCGGGACCAGAACGCGATGAGGGGCTGGCCGCGCACCACCCGGCAAACTCGCCTGACAACGAAGGGCGGCCAGGGCGGGCACGACACATTAGTACGTAATCATACTTTTTTGCCGCTCTCAGCGCAAAACGAAGAAGCTCTGCCCGCTCGGCGGCCGGCCGCGGCTTCGGCTTGCCCGCCAACACCCGCTCCTCGCCCTCGATCGGGCGGCTTCGCGTCGAGGAGACCCAGGCCGCGCCAAGCATAGCTAAAAAAGTGCTTGACCTGCCCTTCAGAAGCCCCTAGACTTTTCACAAAATACCCGTATACGTACTATCTTTAACGACGTATACGTACTAATTGGTGCCTGATCGTTGTTCCAGGCACAGGCCTGGCCGCCCGAATCTCATTTCGCATTTTCCTTTCCGCACCGTGCCGACAAGTTCATGAAACACTACCGCAACTACATCCAGGGCGAATGGCGGGAAAGCTCCCGCCGCTTCGACGACCATAACCCCGTCGATGGCAGCGTGTTCGCGCAGGTCCACGAGGCCAGCCAGGCCGATGTCGGCGATGCCATCCGCGCCGGCCATGCCGCGCTGGCCGGCGCCTGGGGCCGCACCACCCCCGGCGAGCGCGCCGAGATGCTGTACGCCATCGCCAACGGCATCGACAAGCGACACGACGACTTCCTGGCCGCCGAGATGGCCGACACCGGCAAGCCGCTGGCCATGGCCTCCACCATCGACATCCCGCGCGGCGCGGCCAACTTCCGCGTGTTCGCCGACCTCATCAAGACCGCGCCGCTCGACTGCTTCCGCACCGACCTGCCCGGCGGCGCCCGGGCACTCAACTACACCGTGCGCAAGCCCCTGGGCGTGGTGGGCATCATCTCGCCCTGGAACCTGCCGCTGCTGCTGTTCACCTGGAAGGTCGCCCCCGCCCTGGCCTGCGGCAACGCCGTGGTGGCCAAGCCCTCGGAAGAAACGCCGGGCACCGCCACCCTGCTGGCGGAAGTCATGCACGAGGTCGGCGTGCCCGCCGGCGCCTTCAACCTGGTGCACGGCTTCGGCCCCGGCTCGGCGGGCGAATTCATCACGACCCACCCCGACATTAACGCCATCACCTTCACCGGCGAGTCGCGCACCGGCTCGGCCATCATGCGCGCCGCGGCCGAAGGCGTAAAGCCGATTTCCTTCGAACTGGGCGGCAAGAACGCCGCCATCATCTTCGCCGATTGCGACTTCGATCGTATGCTCGACGGCATGGTCCGGGCAGTGTTTCTCAACTCGGGGCAAGTCTGCCTGTGTTCCGAACGCGTCTACGTCGAGCGCTCGCTGTACCCGCGCTTCTGCGAGGCGCTGGCCGAGCGGGCGGCGCAATTGCGCCTCGACTGGCCCAGCGATCCCGCCACCCAGATGGGGCCGCTGATTTCCGCCGAGCATCGCAATAAAGTGCTGAAATACTTCGATCTCGCCCGCGAGGAAGGCGCCCGGTTCCTGGCTGGCGGGGGCGTGCCGCGCTTCGGCGATGCGCGCGACCAGGGCTATTGGGTGGAGCCGACGATCATCGCCGGGCTGCCCGACGACGCCCGCTGCGCCACCGAGGAAATCTTCGGTCCGGTCTGCCACATCGCGCCTTTCGACACCGAAGCGGAAGCCATCGCCCGCGCCAACGCCACCCGCTACGGTCTGGCGGCCACCATCTGGACCAGCAATCTGGAGCGCGGCCACCGGGTGGCCGAAGCCATGCGGGTGGGCCTGAGCTGGGTCAACTCCTGGTTCCTGCGCGACTTGCGCACGCCTTTCGGCGGCGCCGGCCTCTCGGGCATTGGCCGCGAGGGCGGCCAGCATTCCCTGAATTTCTACTCCGAACTGACCAACGTCTGCATCCAGATCAACCAGGAAACACCATGAATCCGACCGTATTGCAGGAAGTCGCCGACCTGCTCGACGCTGCCGCCCGCAGCGGCCAGGCCATCGACCCGGTACGCTCCCGGCTGCCCGAGGGCGACCTCGACGCCGCCTATGAAGTGCAACAGATCAACACCCGGCGCGCCCTCCAGGAAGGGCGGCGCCTCACCGGCCGCAAGATCGGGCTCACCTCGGTGGCCGTGCAGCGCCAGTTGGGCGTCGATCAGCCCGACTTCGGCATGCTGTTCGCCGACATGGCGGTGGCCGACGGTGCCGAGATCGCCTGGGATCGCCTGATGCAACCCAAATGCGAGGCCGAGGTGGCGCTGGTGTTGGAACACGACCTCACCGGCGAGCATCTCACGCCGGTCGATGTGCTCAATGCCGCCGCCTATGCCCTGCCGGCCATCGAGATCGTCGGCAGCCGCATCCGCGATTGGGACATTCGCATCACCGACACGATTGCCGACAACGCGTCTTCCGGCCTTTACGTGCTCGGCCAACGTCCCGTTCGCCTCGACGCGCTCGACCTGCGGCTGGCCGGCATGGTGATGGAACGCAACGGCGAGCCGGTGTCCTTCGGCGTGGGCGCCGCCTGCCTGGGCCACCCCCTCAACGCCGCCTTGTGGCTGGCGCGCACCATGGCGGCCGCGGGCCAGCCGCTGCGCGCCGGCGACGTGGTGCTCACCGGCGCCCTCGGGCCCATGGCCGCGGTGCAGCCGGGCGATGTCTTCGAGGCCCGCATCCAGGGGCTGGGCAGCGTACGGGCCGTGTTCGGCCGTAACTGAAGGAAGCACAACAATGTCCGATCAAAATCAAGACACCGTTCTCCGTGCCGCCAGGCTCCTCGACGACGCCGCGCGCGAAGCGCGCGCCGTGCCGCAATTCAGCAACGAGCACGCCTTCGACCTGCCAACCGCCTACGCCATCCAGCGCGCGGTGGTAGGCCAGCGCATCGCGCGCGGCGCAAGCCGCATCGGCATGAAGATGGGCTTCACCAGCCGCGCCAAGATGGCCCAGATGGGCGTGTCCGACATGATCTGGGGCCGCCTCACCTCCGACATGCTGCTGGAGGAAGGCGGCGAAGTCGACCTCTCGCGCTTCATCCATCCGCGGGTGGAGCCCGAGATCTGCTTTCTGCTCAAGCGACCGCTCGCGGGGATCGTCACGCCCATGCAAGCCCTGGCCGCCGTCGAAGCCCTCGCACCCGCCCTCGAGATCATCGACTCGCGCTACCAGGACTTCAAGTTCTCCGTCCCCGATGTCGTCGCCGACAACGCCTCGTCCGCTGCTCTCGTGGTGGGCCGCTGGCACGCGCCCGACACCGACGTGGGCAACCTCGGCCTGATTCTCGGCTTTGATGGCCGGCCCGCCGAGCTCGGCAGCACCGCGGCCATCCTCGGCCATCCGATACGCGCCCTGGTGGCGGCCGCCCGCCTCGCCGCCGAGCATGGCGAAACGCTCGAAGCCGGCCATTTGATCATGGCCGGCGGCGCCACCGCTGCGGCGGCTTTGCCGGTCGGCGCGGGCGTGCGCTGCGAGATGCAAAGCCTGGGCAGCGTGGCGTTTCGCACGAGCGCCAAGGAAAACTGAGATGAAACGGCCCGCACGTCCATGACGTTCGCCGCCATGAGATTTCCCGACATTCACTGTATTCGAGAACGCTGACATGACCGACACTTCGAACCCAACTCAGGCCCAGGTGGTAAGCGGCAAGGCCACGCCGCGCGGCAAGTTTCCCCACATCAAGCGCGCCGGGGACTTTCTTTTCGTTTCCGGCACCAGCTCACGCTTGCCCGACAACACCATCGCCGGCGCCCAAGCCGATGCCATGGGCACCACCACCCTCGACATCCGCGTACAGACCCGCGCCGTGATCGAGAACATCCGCGACATCCTGCAAAGCGCCGGCGCGGATCTGAGCGACGTGGTCGAAGTCTGCAGCTACCTCGTCAACATGAACGACTTCGGCGGCTACAACGCCGTATACGGCGAGTTCTTCGGCATCGACGGCCCCACCCGCACCACGGTCGCGGTGCACCAGCTGCCGCACCCGCACCTGCTCATCGAAATCAAGGTGGTGGCCTATAAGCCGTTGCCACGCTAGCCGCCTACCGAAGACAGCTTGCCGCCACCCCGACGTTAAGAGAAACCCCTCACCTAACGCTCACGGCGGCTTGCCCTCACCTCTCATGATGAAACAGCCTCTTTCACACTCACGATCGTGGCGGCTGATGCCGCCCGGAAAAATGAACGAGGTCGTTCTTCCACACCAAGGAATCGTCACCATGCCCACCCTCCACGCGGCCATCATCGGCAGCGGCAACATCGGCACCGACCTGATGATCAAGCTGCTGCGCCACGGCCAACACCTCAAGCTTGCCGCCATGGTCGGCATCGACCCCGACTCCGACGGCCTGGCCCGCGCCGCCCGCCTGGGTGTGGCCACCACCGCCGACGGCGTCGATGGCCTCATCGCCCTGCCCGAGTTCGAGCACATCGACATCGTCTTCGACGCCACCAGCGCCGGCGCCCACCACATCAACGAACAGCGCCTGCGCGCCGCCAAGCCCGCCATCCGCCTCATCGACCTCACCCCCGCGGCCATTGGCCCTTACTGCGTGCCCGTCGTCAATCTCGACGAACACCTGGACGCGTTGAACCTCAACATGGTCACCTGCGGCGGCCAGGCCACCATCCCCATGGTCGCCGCCGTGGCTTCCGTCACCCCCGTGCACTACACCGAGATCGTCGCTTCGATCGCCAGCAAAAGCGCCGGCCCCGGCACCCGCGCCAACATCGATGAGTTCACCGAAACCACCAGCCAGGCGCTCGCCAGCGTCGGCGGCGCCACCCAGGGCAAGGCCATCATCGTGCTCAACCCCGCCGAGCCGCCGCTCATCATGCGCGATACCGTGTATTGCCTGGCCGAGACGGGACCTGACGTGGCCGCCACCGAGCAGGCCATCGCCGCCGCCGTCGAGGCCATGGTGGCGCGCGTGCGCCAGTACGTGCCCGGCTACCGCCTCAAGCAGGCCGTGCAGTTCGATCGCATTCCCGCCGAGACGCCCCTGAATGTGGCCGGCGTGGGCCGACTCAGCGGCCTGAAGGTCAGCATCTTCCTGGAAGTCGAGGGCGCCGCGCACTACCTGCCCGCCTACGCCGGCAATCTCGACATCATGACCAGCGCGGCTCTCGCCACCGGCGAGCGCGTGGCCGAGCGTTCGCTGGCGGCACGCGTCGCTTGAGCCGGGGCCGACTAGCCTCCGAACCATAACGCGCCAGGAGCCAGGTATCCGGTACCCGTCCAGGTGCCAGATGTCAGGCGATAGGTTTGACGAGTCAGCATAAGGTGCCAAGCACCAGCGGCCAACAGCCTGCTCTCCGCTCGCGCGTCCCTCCCTCTTGCTCCACACGGAGACCCGCACCATGAACCCGGACAAAAAGCTCTACATCTCTGACGTGACCCTGCGCGACGGCAGCCACGCCATCCGCCACCAGTACTCCGTGGACGACGCCCGGCGCATCGCCGCCGCCCTGGACGCCGCCCGCGTCGACTCCATCGAAGTCGCCCACGGCGATGGCCTCGCAGGCTCCAGCTTCAACTACGGCTTTGGCGCCCACACCGATCTCGAATGGATCGAGGCCGTGGCCGATACCGTGCGCCATGCCCAGGTCGCCACCCTGCTCATCCCCGGCATCGGCACCGTACACGATCTCAAGAACGCCTACGCCGCCGGCGCCCGCGTCGTGCGCGTGGCCACCCACTGCACCGAGGCCGATGTGTCGCGCCAGCACATCGAAGTCGCCCGCGAACTGGGTATGGATACCGTGGGCTTTCTCATGATGAGCCACATGACCACGCCCCAGGCGCTCGCCCAGCAGGGCAAGCTCATGGAGAGCTACGGCGCCACCTGCATCTACGTGGTGGACTCCGGCGGCGCGCTCAACATGAACGACGTGCGCGATCGCTTCCGCGCCATGAAGGACACCCTCAAGCCCGAAACCCAGACCGGCAT
>Ga0265293_10004697_pt1 | contig 23788 bp, 19 predicted proteins | sample Munlanlewell138R_FD_192505 | JGI IMG/M metagenome (GOLD analysis project Ga0265293, IMG submission 192505) | Leachate microbial communities from a municipal landfill in Southern Ontario, Canada - Leachate well 138R | ecosystem: Engineered > Solid waste > Landfill > Unclassified | place: Canada... | reverse complement strand
CGCGACAATTGTGATTGGTGGCTTAATTCTCGTTGACGCTTTACCAATGCTATGCAAACAAATTTTTACATTTATACAGCAGAAATCAGTTTTTAGAGAAGACCCTCAATTCAACTGGGTGATTTTCTATTTGGTTAAGGCAATAATTGGGTACCTTTTAATGACCAATAGTAAAACGGTGATTAATTACATAGATAAAAAGACAGAAAATATTGAAAGTTAAATAAAAACGGCTTACAACATCATGTATAAAACATTGGGGTTTAGGTGGTTACATGGTGTGTTCTGCCCCGCATCAGCTTTTGTAACGGCAGACAGGTAAGTAGCCCGCAATCCCCAACGTTTCATACATGTACCGTTAGGGCTAATAGTAAAAAAACAAAAACACAAACCTTTTAATTATTAATTATGAAGAGATTAACTAAAATTGGATTGACAATTTTCATCTTGACTTTTTTCTACAACAACGGATTTTCTCAATTGAGCGTTTCTCATTACAACTCATCACTTTCAAAGATTGGTTTAGGTTACAACTTCTCGGAAAAAGTATGGAGCGAATTGAGACTTTACACCAATACAGACATTGACAACTTGACTCCTGAATTAGTTGTTTGTTATAACATTGTAAACAGAGAGAAACACAATATTTACGCAGGAATTGGTGGTGTTGCAAATTACTTCAACGGAATTGTTGTACCGATTGGAGTTCAATTTACCCCATTCGAGAAATTCGATAAGTTTTCTCTTCATATAGAAATTCAACCAACTTTAGATTTCGAGAATGACCCGATTATCCAAAGTTCGTGGGGACTTAGGTATAAATTTGGAAAATGACTTAAAAACTACTAGCCCTAACATGCGGTAATATTTCAGTCGGCGGTGAAGTGCGATCATGAAGGGTCGCACTTTCTATTAAATTCGTAACGGCCGAAAGGGAAGCGATTCCTAATGCCGCCCGAAAATATACCGCCGCCGATGTGGCGAAATACGCTTCGCTCCTTTCGCCACATCGGGCTGGAGCTCCGCTCATGACTTGCTCGCCGCTTTGCGGACTTCGCACATCATAAGCTTGGCGCAATGCTCCGGAGAATAATTATAATTATCTTGAAGCACTGCGCCAAGCTCCAGCCCGTTAGTGTCAATTTTGGAACCCGTTGCATATGGATACTTAACAATATTCAAGTCGAGATGTCCGGTCTTTCTCGATAATGATAAATATTTACATTTGAATAGTGTATAATTTAATAACATGTTTGATATGAATACATTAACATTATTAATTGCAGGATTAAGTTTTATTCTATCATTTATTACAATATACTTTACATTCTTTCGACCCGCAAAATTGAACATTTTTGTAGGCCCATTCATGATTATATATAGACAGTCGTCATATTTTGCATTTTCAATTCCAACTACAATTGCAAATCAATCCTATCAAACTGGTGTAATTAAAAGATGTACATTAGTTGTTACACATAAGGATACACCACAACAAAATTATCATATGCTTTGGAGTAGTTTTCGGAAATTAAATTCGGAAGGAAGTACATGGATTCAAGGTGATACCGTAAGTTCAATTGCCGTACTTTCAAAATCAACCGAGAATCGTAATATTGAATATACTTGGCTATTTGAAAGCAAACCTGATTTTAATTTTAGAGAGGGGACATATCAGCTTCAATTTTTCTTTTGGTCGCATAAATCTAAACCGATAGCTTCTCTGACACATGAGATTTATATAAATACAGAACATGCGACTCATTTTAGTAACCCAACTATGATGGGTAGGATAATTCAATTATCCATGGATAATGATTTGAATGTTAATGAACTTCTGACAAGTAAACAGGTTACAAATCTGAAAAAATAAAAAAATTGCCACTAACATACACTAAGCGCAACCCTATCGGGTATGCCGCTTAGCGCTATCCGTTAGGTGGCATTTAACAAACCGCTGAACAACTGTGAATTAATCAATAATAATGGACAAAAACATTGACATAAAAGCGTATGTGGATGAGTCAGGTAACTCTGGCAAAAATTTGATTGACAAAAAACAACCATTTTTCTCTATGGGATGTGTTATCTTAAATGACTCAAAGCTAAACGATGTCAAAAAATACTTAGACAATATTCCGAATTCTTTTAGAGATGAACATGGAGAAATAAAAGGCAATAATATTGCATGTTATGACCAGGCTCTTGCATTACAAATAATTTCAGAATTTATTCCCGAAATATCTGAGGTATTCTTTTTTAGTGTGTTGGAAAAACGATTCATGATTGCTGGTCAAATTGTCGAGAATTTTTTTGATTACGTGTATAATGACAAGACAGATGTAAGCTGGACTTATAAAAGTAAAAAGAAAATTAAGCTTGCAAATTTCTTTTACGACACACTTTCTGACGAAACATTGGAAAGTATTCATATTGCTTTTTTAGCAGCTAATTCAGAGCAAATAAAAAAAACATTTAATCAAATTATCACTGAAATTAAAGGTATAGATTACGAATTTGATTTGGTATCAACTATGCTTGGTGCAGAAAAGCATATTGAATCATTAGCAATATCTCTTTCAGGTGTAAATGCAAAAAATTCAATAGCAAAAGGAGTTCCTAAACATACAATTAACACTCCAAATGTAACTACGTTTTTTGAACTCATTGGTAGAGTTGAGAAATTTTTGGAATATAATAAACAGGAAGCAAAACTGGTATTTGACAATAGTGAACAATACAATAAGGTTTTTAATGAATTAATTACAAAAATGATTAAAGCTCTTCGTAAAAAAGTTCCTATTTCAGCACAGGAGAATTTTCAGGCAGGATTTCGATATTTAATAGATTATGAAGTAAAAGAATCTAAGGACTCGCTAGGATTACAACTATCAGATTTGCTTACTTCCATTATCAATCATGTTTTTTCGAAAATTATATATAAACAAGATGACCAACTTACAAAAGAGGACATTCTATTGACAAGCATAGTGTATTTTTTAACTACCGAATCACAGAGTGGTTATTGGACTGTTTCTAAAACCATAAGCCAAAGAATAGGAAGAATTGTAATAAAGATAAATGAACTTGAAAAAATTAAATAAAAACGCCACCTAACATTTTATATATTGCATAGCGGTTGCAGTGGTATGCGTAGTCCGGATTCCCGCCTGATTGTCTCAGTCCTGTCGGACAGACAATCACCCGCAATCCGCTACGACAACATATAATTTACCGTTACCAGCAAGGCTAAAAAAGACACTGCAAACCTGAAAAAATCAAACATTTAAAAATGATAAATAAAGTTGAAAATCTTGTTTCGATTGGGAAGTTTCGCAACTATCAAGCAACAGGACAGGTTAATTTCAAAAAACTAACCTTAATATATGGAGATAATGGAGGTGGAAAAACCACTTTGACATCTGTATTTCGCTCGTTGACAACAAATAATCCAGAAATTATTAGAAGTAGAATTTCAACAAATCAAACTTCTCCCCAAGCTGCACAAATAAGTCAAGTTGGGACACCAAATATATTTCATACATTCGGAGCATCCGGATGGACGACACCATTTCCAGATATAGAGATATTTGATATTCATTTTGTAAATGACAATATATATTCTGGTTTTGATTTTAGCGATGAACACAGAAAACAGCTTCATAGCTTCGTAATTGGAGCTCAAGGTGTTGCAATACAAAATCAAATAGAACAAAACAAACTTGCAAAGACAACATCAAGACAAAATCAATCAAATATAACTTCTCAACTAATTCAACAAGTTGGAAACAATTTGACAACTGATATAATCAATACTTTTCTGACAATTCCTGTTGCACAAGCGACAAATATCGACCAACAAATTACAGCAGCTGAGACTGCATTGACTAATGCTAATGCAAATTCAATAATTCAGACACTACAACCTTTAACTTCTGTTACTAGAATAATTTCAGGGATAGATTTTCCTTCACTAATAACCGATTTACAAACAACATCTGAGACAATACAAAATATAGCAATAGAATCTTTATTCAATCAGCACTGTGAAGACTTATCTATAAACAATCTTGATGAGCCAGAGAATTGGTTACAAAAAGGCTATGGCTTTATTGAAAACAAGCAAACACAAAATGATACGGATATATTTTGTCCTTTTTGTAAACAACCGATTGATTTAAGTACTGATATATTTACATCGTATGCTAGTAAATTTAATGCAGCATTTAATGATTTAATACGTAGACTTCAAGCACATCAAGAAACACTTCAAAATTTTAATTTTGAAGCCGTACTGCAAGCTCTAAACAATATAAAACAGTCAAACAATAGCAAAATAACTTCTTGGCGAACACATTTGCCGAATACAGTTCAGGCACCTGTATTTAACATTATTGATAATGAAGTTAATATAAGAGCTGAATTTCAGAATTTAATAACTTCAGTTCAACAAAAAATTCAAAATCCAACAGTTGCTGTGGCTACAGCTACAGCTGACACATTCCAAAGCACTCTTCAAACCATTACAGCTAATATTGAAGCTTATAATCAAAATGTATCAAACTATAATACTGCGATATCTACATTTCGTTCGAATATTAAAACAGTTCAAGCTGCTCAGCTCGAAGTTGACAAATTAAAAAGGATAAAAAAGAGATTTGAAGTATCTATCGATGCACTTTGTAATCAACTGACTTCTGAAAGACAAACACTTAGAGGACTGGAAACAGCATACACCCAATTATCTCAACAACAACAAGCGGCAGCATCACAATTTTTCAATAATTACCAAACTCGAATAAATCATTATTTGACAAATGTATTTAGAACACACTTTAGAATTGATAATGTTGCACATATACCTCCAAGAGGAAGAGCTACTCAAAGTCAAATAGGCTATAAATTAACAATTGATGGAAATGATATTTCTTTTTCACCAAATCAGCCATTAAACGCCAAAGAGTGTTTAAGTGAAGGGGATAAAAGTACAATTGCTTTAGCTTTCTTTTTATCAAAGCTCGACATAGACCCAAACAAACAAAATAAAATTTTAATTTTTGATGACCCTTTATCTAGTTTAGATACAAACAGACGAACATATACTATTGGTATTATACGAGCATTGTTTAATCAGTTAAAACAAGTAATTGTTTTAAGTCACAACGAGTTTTTTCTTAATGAAGTTGGTAAAGATATTGGAGTAGCATTAAAATGTACACTTCGTATAACTGAGAACTTTGTAGCTAATGCATCTAAAATAGAAATTTGCGATTTAAATGAATTGGTAAAAATAGATTACTTCAAGCACATTGAAAGATTAGAAGCTTTTAGGACTAATCCTGATATAAATTTAAAAGATTCAGTTTTAGGTTGGCTAAGAAATGTATTAGAGTCTCATTTGCGATTTAAATTTTATAAGGAGATTCGCACAATGTCAGGTCAACAGACATTTGGAAGACTAATTTCATTCTTGAATACATTCCCCGTAATTTTTAGAGACAATACAAACAGAGCTGATATAATTTCAAAACTAAATTTAATTAATGGTGTTTCGTGGAAGCCACATCACGGCGACCCTACTCCAGATTATACAACATTAGGAATGAACCCAAATACAATTACAGTTTCTGAATTAGATAACTTAATACAGGACACATTAAGTTTAATTGAACAACGTTTATGACAAAAATAATATAAAGCCCAGCTGGTAACATTTCTATAAGTAATGGCAGGCGATGTGCTAAATTTCAAGGTTTATATCCCGCTCAAACTGCATAGCGGTTTGACAGGAAAGAAGCCCGCAATCTGCCACTACTCATACAAGTTACCGTTATGAACTGCTCGGTATTTTGAGGGATAAAATTTTGTTTTTAAAAGCAATTGAAATAAGTATAAGTACAATACCGAAGATCATACCTGCAAAGAAAAGTTTGAAATTAAAACAGGTTGTTGGGGTGATTTTCTCTTTTAGAGAATGGTTTTCCTCTTTTAAAGTTTCAAGGGTGTATTCAAGGTTTTGGTTTTCCTGGGTAAGTTTATAAATCTCATTGTTGTACTCCTGTTTTAGGATCTCAAACTCTTTGATCGTTTTTTCAAGCAGGCTTTTGCTTTGGGTGATCGTTTCACTTGCAATGGGGTATTTCCCCGTGTAGGGGTCCACCGGGGCCGCGGTGTCGTAGTTTATGGTGTGGCTTGAAGATTCACTCATCAACCGGGTATTCTCATCGCTGAGGCGCTTAAAATCGGTTTTGAGGTTTTCTACCTGGATCTCCTTTGCATGAAGCTCATTCTTTAAAGAGATCACAGCTGTACTGTCGATCTTTGTCACCACCTTTTCAGTGATGATTTGTTTGGGTTTGCAGCCCACCAGGAAGAGTAGGGTTGTGAAGAGCAGAAGGACAACCGGTGTTGTTCTATTTGGTGCAACCACTGGTGCAATCACTGGTACAACCACTGGTACAAAAATTGGTGTAGCATTTGGTACAACAATTGTCAGTTGTGAAGTTGCGAGTTTGACTAATTTTTTCATGATGCTTTTCGAATTGCTTCGAGGAATTTGTAATGGTACCCGGCGATGGTGTGGGCACTGTCGAGGCCGTTGATGATCCTGCGGGCACCGAAAGGATCATCGCGTTGGGGGTTGAAAAAGTTCTCGAGCGAATAGCCGGTGAAGTCGCCCCGGTTGGATTTACCCAGGATCATTCCCTCAACCAGGATCTGGGCAGAGATCTCGGGATCAAGAGCGAGCTCCGGTTGTTCCAGGAGCGGCAGGCCCATCAGATCACCCATCCGTTCGTAATTTTCATACCATGTCAGTTGGACATCACCCCGGCCGTAGTAGATCTTGTCCGGCCACGTGTAAGGCTGGCCATTTTGTCAGAAACTATTGTTGAAAAAAGATATTTCTCAGAAGTAAATACATTGAGAATAAGGGAAAATTACTCTTTAGATGTTTCAAAAACAATATTTGAGAAATTAGGCTATCCTTCTAATAAAGGGGGATTAGAGAAAACTTTTATTGAGTTTATTGATTTGGATGCAGATGTTGAAAGCTTTATCAAGATTAATGAAACTCAACATAGGTTTTCTTCTATTTTCTATATTAGGCAAGATGGCTTATTATCTAATTATTCTCCTGACTTCTTAGTAAAGACAAAGGACAAATATTATGTTATTGAGACTAAGGGAGAAGATAAAAAAAATGATAGCAATGTTAAACAAAAGCAATTAGCTACTATTGAATGGTGTAAGAAAATTAATTCATTAAATCCTGAATTTCGAGATAATAGAGAATGGGAATATATCTTATTAGCAGAAAATGATTTCTACACTTGGAAAAACAATAGTGCAAGTCTAATTGATATTTGTAAATACGCAAAGGTTGTTGAAACTGCTGTTCAGGGTACTTTGTTTTAATAATATTATCACTAATACTTTACTGCTTTTTCTTTTTTGCTAAGCATTAGTATTCCAAGGAAGGTTATAAGTCCGTTTAGGACTAAGAGTTCGAAGTCGAAGCTGTAGTTGAACCATGCTTGGGAGTTAACATTTAGGATAAAGCATAGGATTGGGGAGATTATACATATTATTGGGATGTATCGGTCGGCGGCTTTTCTTTTTGTTAGTAGTCCAAAGGCAAAGAGTCCAAGAAGTGGTCCGTAGGTTATTGAGGCTACTTGGTAAAGTATATCTATTAGATGGTCGTTTTGATGATGTCCGTAAAATATTATTACTCCTACGAATACTAAGGCAAAACTTATATGGATTATATGTCTTATTCTGGTTTTCTTTCTCTCGTTATAGTCCTCTCTTTTCTCAAGGTTAAGAAAATCGACCGAAAAGGCTGTTGTTAGTGAGGTTAATGCTCCGTCGGCAGAAGGGAAGAGGGCTGAGATAAGTCCAATGATAAATACTACTCCTGCAATTGGTCCAAGATGTTCAAAGGCTATTGTTGGGAAAAGCATATCGCCTTTTATATCTATTCCTTTTTGTGCAGAAAAGATATAGAGTGCAGCTCCAAGCATTAGGAAGAGGAAGTTCACAAAGAAAAGAGTTATACTAAAGGTTACCATATTTTTTTGTGCGCTTTTAATATTCTTGCAGCTAAGGTTTTTTTGCATCATCTCTTGGTCAAGTCCTGTCATTGAAATACAGATAAACATCCCTCCTAATATCTGTTTCCACCAAGCAAGTCTGCTTGCATTATCGGTGATAAAGATTTTAGAGTAATCGCTTTCCCATACTGTTGATAAAAGTCCAAAGGAGTTCATTCCCATTGCTTTTGCTACCATAATAAAACTCATCACAAGGGCAGCAAGCATAAATGTAGTTTGGAGAGTATCTGTCCAGATTATTGTTTTTATTCCTCCTTTGAAGGTAAAGGCGAGGATTAGAGTTAGGAATAATAATACAGTTAATTCAAAGGGAATTCCCCATGAGGAGAACACAAAATCCTGCAATACTATTATTACTATAAACATTCTAAGTGAGGCTCCAAGCGTTCTGGAAAGGAGAAAATAGAAAGAGCCAGTTAGATGTGACTTCTTGCCGAATCTTTGTCCAAGATATTGGTAAATGGATGTTAGATTAAGTCGGTAATACATTGGCATTAGCACAAAGGCAATTACCATATATCCTATAAAGAAACCAAATACTGTAAGGATATAGGAAAAATATCTGTCGTTTACCCAGCCTGGAACGCTCATAAATGTTACGCCAGAAAGGCTTGCACCTATCATTCCATAGGCTACAACAAACCAAGGTGAACGTTTATTGCCAGAGAAAAAGGATTGATTATTGGCTTTTCTTGCGGTTAGATAGGTTATAAAGAATAGTAATAGGGTGTAAAGTACAAAAGCCCAAAAGATAATTTGTTCCATAGAATTTGATTATATTTGCAAAGCAAAAGTAAGACTTTTTTCTAAGAAAAAATACTATATATGGAATATCCTTCGGAATTAATTGAAAACGCTATAAATGAATTATCACATTTGCCGGGAGTTGGTAAACGCTCAGCACTTCGCTTTGCTCTTTATTTGCTAAAACAACCGGAAACAACTACAATTAATTTAGCTAATTCCATATTGAAATTAAGACAAGAGATTAAGTATTGCAAGGAGTGTTATTCACTTTCCGATACTGAGGTTTGTTCTATTTGCTCTCATCCAAAACGAAATCATAGTGTAATATGTGTTGTTGAGAATATCAGAGATGTTATGGCTATTGAGAATACTCAACAATTCTCTGGGGTTTATCATGTTTTGCAGGGAGTTATTTCTCCAATAGAGGGTATTGGGATAGGAGATTTGACAATAAACCAATTATTAGAAAGAGTAACAAAAAATAAGGTAGATGAGGTAATACTTGCACTTCCAACAACAATGGAGGGCGATACGACAAGCTTTTATATTAATAAACTAATTGCCTCGCATGTAGAAAAGGTTTCTACTATTGCCAGAGGAATAGCCATAGGAGATAATATTGAGTTTGCTGATGAGATAACCTTAGGACGTTCAATTCTTAATCGTATGCCTTTTTCTCAAATTCACAATAACAAATAAATAAAAATATAATGAGAAGGATACTAATATTAGGAGCAAGCTCTGGCTTGGGGAAATATCTTGCCAATGCATATATAAATAAAGGAGATATAGTAGGAATAGGAGCAAGGAGAGTTGAAGAGTTAGAGAAAATCAAAGCCCAATCTCCACAAACTGTTTTTTCAAAAGAAATAGATGTTAGCATTCCAGAGGCAAAGGATAGGGTAGAGGAATTAATCAAGGAGATGGGAGGAATGGATGTTTTTATTTATTGTTCTGGCTTTGGTAAGGTTAATCCGAGTTTTGATTTTAAAATTGAAAAGAATACAATTGATGTAAATATTAATGGATTTATTCTCTTGGTAAATTATGCTTATAAATATTTTCAAGAGAAGGGAGAGGGACAGATTGTAAATATTAGCTCTGTTGCTGCAACAAGAGAGTTTGGGGCCTCAGCTTCTTATTGTGCAAGCAAGAAATTCCAGCTAATGTATTTTAATTCGCTTAGAAAGCTTGCAAGAAACGATAAATTCAAATTAACAGTAACTAATATTCAACCCGGTTTTATCAAAACAGATTTCTTAGAAAGACAGAACTATCCATTGGTAGTTAGCTTGGAAAAAGGAGGAAGATTGATATTTAGAGCAATTGAGAAGAAAAAAGCAAGAGCATACATTCCTGGATTTTGGAGGCTAATAGCTTTTATTTGGTTATGTATTCCAAATATTATTTGGAAGAGAATGATTTAAAAATTATATTTGCACAATAAAAACTACTTTAAAGGAAAATATGAATACTATAATTAATAAGAAAGCTAAAAAGCCAGCAATACTTGTGCCCTATGATTTTGGTCCAAAGTCAATCTCCGCTTTGAGAGAAGCAATAAAGATTTCAAAATATATTAATGGGGAGATATTTCTTTTAAGCGTTGTAAGAAAAGGAGATTTCCTTTCAAATCTTTTCACAAGTGATAAAGAAATCAGAAAGATGTTTCGAAATACTACCCATGCTCTAAAGGAATTAAGTAAGGATATTAAGAAACAAACAAGAAAATGCCCTCAAATTATTGTAGAGCAAGGAAATCCATCAGAAGTTATCTTAGAACAAGCCTCTATTATTAAGGCAGAATACATTATAATGGGAAAGATGGAAAAGAGTGCAGGGAACTTTAATTTTGTTGGACCAAAAACCCTCCACGTAATTACAGAAAGTCCATGCCCAGTAATAACAGTAGGGGAGAATACAATTTCTGAAAAAGGATTTAAGAATATAGTTCTTCCAATCGATTTAACTAAGCAAAGTCTTGAAAAGGTTGTGAAATCTATTGCTTGGGCAAAATATTATAATTCAAAAATACATTTAGTTGGAGTATTGTCAGGTGGTATTAGTAAATCCAAGAGCAGGATAAATGCTAAGATGGAAAAGGCAAAGAAAATTATAATGAGTGAAAAGATTGAATGTAGTGCGAAGATTTATGATAATAATAATAATAATTTGGAAGATATTATACTTGAACACACTAAGAAAGTCAATGGGGATTTACTTATGATAATGACTCATCAAGAAGTAGGCGTCTTGGATAATTATATTGGGGCTGTTGCTCAAAAGGTGTTAAGGCAAGCAGATGTTCCAGTTGTGTCATTTAATTCCAAGGCTATGGGTAATAGGTTTGATTTTATATCAGCATTCTTACCAATAGAGATGCTATCTAATAAAAAGGAATTAGAAAAACTTAAGGGAGAATAAAAATAATAATGTGCCTTCGAGAGGATTCGAACCTCCATTAACAGAACCGGAATCTGATGTTTTATCCGTTAAACTACAAAGGCACATTATTCTTATTGTTTAGTTATTTAATTATTTTACAATTGTAAGCTCGTCAATCAAATTCTTAGCACCAGCATACTTATCTATAATAAATAATACATAACGTATATCTACATTAATACAACGTTGCAAGTCTGGATTGAATGCTATGTTTCCGCTCATTGCTTCCCAGTTACCATCAAAAGCAATACCTATTAATTCGCCTTTGCCGTTTACAACTGGAGAACCAGAATTACCTCCAGTTATATCATTATTAGTGATAAAACAAACAGGTACAGTTCCATTAACTTCATATCTTCCAAAATCTTTTGAATTGTATAATTCTTTTAATTTGCTTGGAACTCTAAATTCATCAACATCTGGATTGTCTTTCTTCATTATTCCTTCAAGTGTTGTATAATAATCGTAAGTTACACCGTCTTGAGGTTTATAGCTCTTTACTTGACCAAAAGTATATCTTATTGTACTATTAGCATTTGGAGCAAAATGTTTCTTTGAATCCATTTCCATAACCCCTTTTACAAATAATCTATTTGCTTTATTTAGTTCGTTATATGAATCTTTTACTGTTGATAATTTCTCACTTAAATTATTAGTGAATTGATTAATTAAAATATAAAGAGGATCATTTACTATGTCATTATAAGTAGGATTTTCTAATAGTTTATTAACCTTTTCAGCACTTGTCATATTACTCTTACTAAAGATATCATTGCTTATCTTCTTAAAATCATAGCTCATCTTAAATGCATAGTCTAAAAAGTCTGTGTTTTGTTGCTTAAGAGGAACATTTTGGAAAAAGACTTCAAGACCAGCTGCTAATAGTTTTTCTTCTGTTGAGTAATTATAATCCTTAAAGATTTTATCTAAATTAGATTTCAAAGATGAAATTAATTCTTTTGATTTTGCAGAATTGCCATTTGCCTTTAATTCGTTTTCCAAAGCTCTAAAACTTCTTGCAATTGTTGCAGCTGAACTTCCTCTAAGTATTGCTTCGTTAGTATAAATTCTAAGATAATCATATTGGTTAGTAACGCTTAAAGCATTTTCCATGTCTTTTAATACATTACCATATATTGCTTTCCTATTATTATCATCATTTACCCAAGAGGCAAATCTGTTTTCAAGTTCTCTCTTTGTGCTAGGCACATCAAGGTCTTGTAAGCATTTTGTTTGACCAATATAGAATTTCCAGTAGTTTGATAATTGTGCAAATTTACTTGCATATTGAATACGAATCTTTGTATCTGATTTCATATCCGCTTCCATTACTTCTCTTAAAGCAGTTCTTGCTTTTACAACAGAAGGGTTGTAAACATCAATTGCTTGTTCAACTCCATAAGAAGATAAGAAACGATCAGTTCTGCCTGGGAATCCTACTACCATAGTAAAGTCATTATCCTTTACGCCCTTTAAAGAGATAGGTAAATGATGTTTTGGTTTAAGAGGAATATTATTTTTAGAAAATTCAGCAGGTTTACCATTAGCATCTGTATATACTCTAAATATTGAGAAGTCACCAGTATGTCTTGGCCACATCCAATTGTCAGTGTCAGAACCAAATTTTCCAATTGATGAAGGTGGAGCTCCAACCATTCTTACGTCTTTAAATCTTTCGTAGATGAAAAGAATATATTGGTTGCCATCGAACATAGTAGCTATTTCTGCTTCGTAATGTGTCCCTTCAATAACCTTATTAGAAATCTTCTTAATGTTTTCTCTAATTAAAGAATTTCTTTTCTCTTCATTCATTTCTTCTGTAACACCTTCCAGCACTCCCTCAGAAACATCTTCCATTCTGATTAGAAACTTAGCAGTTAAACCAGGACATGGTAATTCTTCTTCTTTGGAATAAGCCCAGAAACCATTCATTAAATAATCGTGTTCAACAGTAGAATGTTCTTGAATTTGTGGATAACCACAGTGGTGGTTAGTAAATAAAAGACCTTGGTTAGAAACGATTTCTCCCGTACAACCTCTTCCGAATTGAACAATAGCATCCTTTAGAGAAGCTTTGTTGATATCGTAGATTTGTTGTGGGGTGAGTTTAAGCCCCTTAGCCTTCATTTCCTTATAAGTCTGTTTGTCAAGGAACATTAATAACCACATTCCCTCATCAGCCTTTGCCAATGGACTAAATACTAATATGCTTAATATTAGTACAATTAATTTTTTTCTCATGTTTAAAAGTTTAAGTTTGTATTTATTTTAATCTTTATTTCCTTATTTATTTAGTCTTTCTACATAATCTTGGAAATTATATAGTTTTCTTTTGTATTTTTCATCTTCAAATAGTTCTGAAGATATAATAAAATCAGCAGTTGAACGATTTGAGGCTGTTGGAATATTATACATTACAGCAATTCTAAGTAGTGCTTTCACGTCAACATCATGAGGTTGTTGTCCCATTGCATCCCAAAAGAAGAATAGATAATCTATTTTATCTTCAGATATTAATGCTCCCAATTGTTGGTCTCCTCCGAGAGGACCACTTTTAAGTCGTTTAACTCTTACATAATCGCGTGAAGAAGAAGAAAATCCTTTATTGACTTCCTCTTCAACCAATTTTCCTGTAGTACCAGTACAAATTAAATTATGTTTGATTAGTTTTTTCTTATTGAATGCAACCCATTCAGCTAAATCGTTTTTGCAATTGTCATGTGCCACTAAGGCTATTGTATACTGTTTTTTCATTTTAGTAGATTTGATTTTCGTTTATATTTAAAAATATCATTGAATCCATTAAGCATCTCCTCAAAACTCTCATATTGTTTTTTATATGTTATACCCACGCCTTGAGTATAAGGAGTAATATTATATTTTGTGAAATCATTTGCATTTGAACGATTAAATGCCTTTAGTCGGAAATTCTCAGTGATTTTATACTCAGCACTGATATCGCCTAAGAAAGAACCTGCATTTTCAGCTCCTTGCATATCCTTACCACCAAAGACAAAGTCTCCCACTAAATCCCAACGCCCAATGCTTTTAGAAAGATTTACATCTACTTGGTCGGAAAATGTTTCAGTTCCTGGAGTGTAATTTACACCTACATCTACAAATTTAATCATATTAGAAAGCATACCAGAGATTTGTCCAAATGCCACTTCAAAAGCGGAAGAAGTAAGGTCAGTATCTCTAAAACTATCACTTACCCCTCCTGTACTAACATAGAATTGCTTCATCACTAAGAGAGAGACTGTTTGTTCTAACATTTGCTTCTCATCGTTCTTGTCTATAGTCATAAATAATTGATCTATTGTTTGCTGATCAGTATTTGGAAGTCTTATATCAAATTTTGGCTTAGGGTTCATCATACTTCCAGAAAGCATTATCACACTTTGTACATCTACAGGCTTAGAATACTTGCCTACATCAAGTATTGGTGCAAGTGAAGCCTTTGTTTTATAAATAGCTTCAGCATCTATTACTCCTAAAGCTGGGTTTCCATTCCAATCTATTCTCCCTCCTTTTTGAATAATAAAGTTCTTTTCAACCAAGTTCATTAATACCATATTAAAAACTCCAGAGGAAATGTCAACACCACCATACATATTGAATTTTCCTTTATCGTCTATCTCTATCTTTAACTCGCCCTCTCCTGAAGCTGTTAAATCCCCTCTTAAGTTTGTAAAATTCAAAGGCAATGATATTTCGGCATCTGGATTAACTTGCAAATTCACATCAATTTTATATTCCATTGCTTTATCGTTTAAAGCCTTATTTTTTATAGGAATAAACTTTTTATCCTCACCTGGTAATGGTTTTTCTACAAACTGGATAAATGAACCTTGAGTAACTGAAGTTTTTGAGGAGATTGGGATTGTTAGTTTTGTACCCTTTTCTGTTTTAGCATTAACATCTATCTTTAAGAAATTCAAATCACCTTTTAATACTGCAGTAGCAGAAGTAAAAGCGGAACCAAAATACATTTGATCTGTACTTGGGTTTGTATTTAATACTCTTACATTATTTGCTTTTGCTGTCAAATCGATATTAAACTCTTGAAAATCTTTATGTGTTATTTTCCCGTTTAAGGTTAATGGGTTCTTATTTATATCAAGTAGTGAAAAGTTATTTAAGATGAAGATATTATTGTCTAATTTAATAGTGTCAGAAAAATAATACTTTGTATTTATCATATCAATATTAATTTCTCCTTTTCTACAATAAAGTTTGCCTTGGATATTTGGTTGTTTAAATGTTCCTCTAACAGATATATTATCTCCACTCAAATAGCCTTTGAAATCAGAAGAAAAGCTTGAAAGATAGTTTTCTATTATGCCTAAATTAAAATCCTTCATACTTAGATTTAGATTTAGGTTATTTACTAAACTTTCAGGATAAATATATCCCTTAACTGATAAAGGCATATTTTGTTCATTGTTTTTCCCTTTATATAATACAGAAATATCAACAAAGAATTCATCTAATGATAAGGTATTTGAAATATCTATATTTGCTCTTCCTAAGAAATGATTATTTATTTGAAGACTATCAATAATTAAATCACAGGTTATTGAAGGACTATCCATTAAATTCTTAAGATTAATCTCTTCGTTCAATCTCCCTCCTAATTCTATCCCTGCGTCCTTTAATAACATATTAAAATATGAAATATCTACATTATTAAAATCTATTTTAAGATTATCGTTTAGTTTTTCTGAGATGAAGCCATTAATATTTATATTTTCTTTTTCTTTAAATAGCTCGAAGTTCAATATAGCTATTTTTTCACCATTAAAGCTAATTATATGTTCATTATTAATAAATGTCCTATTTCCCAATAGTTCTAATTCGGAATTTTCAAAGCTGCCTTGGAGAATCCCATTGCGGATTATTGAATTAAAATTCAATCTTCCTTGAGTAGGAGTTTTAATATCTTTGTCATTAAATAATGCTGAGAGATTTAGATTATCCTTTGTGTTTTTAAGATTAATATTCAAGTTTTTTAGATAAATACTATCAGTGATATTGAATTGATTACTTAAAATATTGGTTTGTAACTGCTCTTGGTTTATTTGTGATTGAAGAATTATTTCTCTAAAGTATATACTCCCAATATGTAGTTCATTTGTCCCAACACTTAACTTAAGATTTTCATCCTTATTTATGCTTGAATAAATAAATGTATTTTCACTAATAGCAATATTTGGAGAGAAGAGAGCAAACAATGGCTTAGGTTTTTTAATTATTGTTGCTAACTCAAACTGAGATAGGATTATATGCTCATTATTATTTTGAGAAATACTATCATAATTTATATTTTTATTCTTATTTAGATTAGGTACGTACTTGTCAATTAAATAACTAATATCTTTCCCTAATCCGATAAAATCATATTCGCCAATCAAGGAAAGGTCTAAGATGTCAGAATTAATAATTAGACTATTAATAGAATTATTATAGCTTAGTTCTGCATCAAAATTCTCAATTATATGGTAGCCTTCTTCCATATCGAATCTAAGATTCTTCAATTCAATATTCCCTGCAAGTGTTTTCGGATTAATATCCTTTATGTCAGCAATTAATTGTGTGGAAAAAGTTGTAGTGCTATCATGGAAACTAAAGAGATTCATTTCTTTAGGATTAGCACCAGAAATACGAGACTCCAAGTATAATTTTACATTATCCTCCAAATTCACTGTTGCTATGCCATCCATTTTTAGAGAATTGTCATTAATAAGAAAGTTAGCATCAATTTCTTTGTTGAGCATTTGGGCGTTAACAAAAATTGTATCGTATATATTCCCCATAAGATTTAGGTTTCCAAAACCACCCTTTAGTTCAGCACTTAAATTATCAAGACTATTCCCAACAACGAATGCATCAATATCCAAATTCTTTGTGTTTACCCATTCTAATTCAAAAAGAGTTGAAACATCGAAATTCTCTGATATTAGTTTTAGCTTATACCCTGTTTCGCCTCCTTGAGGAATTGATGCCCCGTTAATACTAAGTTCTCCAATATCGGTTATAAGATTTCCCTTAGCATTAAAATTGCTAATTAAACCTTCAAAACTTCCTGTGAAATTTATTTTTCCAAGTTTATCAACCATTTCAGGAATAGGGAGGTTGCTTAATAATTCTCCCAATCGCATACTTTTATATTCCTTGTATGAGGTTGTGATTTCTTCAGCTATTATATAATATACAGTATTTTCAGGAGATGGTAGTCCAATGATTGAGCCTTTTGCTTTGACCTTAGTAAAATTACCAGAGCTTAGAACAAAATCTTCAAATTTTAAATCATTCACTTTCCCAGAAAACTTGCCCTCTATTTCTGCTTTTTGATGGAATCCCCTAATGGTCTCAGCCCAGTAAGTAGCATCTTTCATACCTGCAATACTTCCTTTTTCTATTTCTCCCTCACAGTAAACAGAATCGATAAAAGAGGAATAGGTTTTCCAGCTTGTTGTATTCATTTTTACAGAGAAATTCAAAATAGAATTAGCAGTAATAATCTTAGCTTTTTCAGCTCTTATTTCTTTTGAGCTTACAAGAAAATTCCCTTCGATGTTTTTAACTTCAAATGATGAATGTTCTTTGGCTTTAAAGTTTTTAAAGCTAAGGTTAATAGAATCTCCAATCACAATAATATCTCTAATATCTGCATAAATATCTCTAAACCTCATATTGTTCAAAGCAACTAAATCCTCTGGATATTTTGTTAAGTTGTCCTTGAGTCTTAAGGAGAATTTCATATTATCCATTTTAATTCTATCCACCTTAACCACAAAATCTACCTTGTCTTTTTTCTTATCCTTAGGTTTGTCGCTTTTGAAATAATCTAAGATAAAGCCAAAATTCAATTCACTATTTTGAATCTCAAGTTTGAAATCAGTATTTTTAATATTTACATTGCTGATATTAATCCCTTTTGCAGAAGGGAGACCTTTAAGTTTTACCCTTACGCTTTCACTAAATAGTATTGTGTCTCCTTTTCTGTCTTCAAGATATACATCAAATAGCTCAACACGGTCAAAAATATTTATATTAACTGCAGAAATTCTAAGTTCTGTTCCCCATTCTTTTGAGAAATAATCGCTTAGTTTACTTGCTAAAAGGGATTGGAAAAAGCTTGTGTTAATGAGGGCGATAAGGAGATAAATAACGAGTAAAATCCCTAAAAAAGAGTAGGCTAACACTTTTAGGGTTTTCTTAATATATCGTTTTTTATTGTGTGTTTTCTCCAAATTCATTACTTTTGCAAATATATTACTTTTTCAAGAATAATCAATCGAAAAACTTTAAGTAAATTAAGGTTTTAAACGAAAACAATTTTATGTCATATATATTAGCCATTGAATCTTCTTGCGACGATACCTCCGCAGCTGTTATTAATAACTTTCATATAGCCTCTAATATTATTGCTTCTCAGAGTGTTCATCAAAAATATGGTGGAGTTGTGCCTGAGTGGGCGTCAAGAGAACATCAGAAAAATATTGTTCCAGTAGTTGATACCGCACTTAAGGAGGCAGGAATAACCAAGAAAGATTTGTCAGCAATTGCTTTTACTCGTGGTCCAGGACTTTTAGGCTCCCTTCTTGTTGGAGTTAGTTTTGCAAAAACTATGTCCCAAGCATTAAATTTGCCTTTAATTGATGTAAATCATCTTGAGGCTCATGTTTTAGCTCATTTTATTAAGGCTAATCCAGATTCAAGAGTGCCAGAATTTCCATTTCTTTGTTTGTTGGTAAGCGGAGGAAACACTCAATTGATATATTTGGAATCGCCATATAAGTTGAAAATTATTGGGCAAACAATCGATGATGCTGCAGGTGAAACAATCGATAAGGCTGCAAAAATACTTGGATTGCCTTATCCCGGAGGACCTCATATCGATAGGCTTGCAAAACTTGGAGATAAATATGCTCTAAAGTTTTCTTCATCAAATATGCCTAACTATGATTATAGCTTTTCGGGAGTGAAAACCAGCATACTTTATACTCTTAGAGATAAATTAAAACAAGAGCCAGATTATCTTGAAAAGAATATAAATGATATTTGTGCCTCTGTTCAATATAATGTTGTTTCAACCCTTGTTTCTAAGCTTGAAAAGGCAGCTAAGGATCTGAATGTAAAAAATATAGGAATAGCAGGAGGGGTGAGTGCTAATTCATATCTTAGAGAAAGATTAAAAGAATTGGGAGAGAAAAATAAATGGGAGGTTTTTATCCCCGAATTTCAATATACTACCGATAACGCAGCAATGATTGCTGTTGCTGGATATTTTAAATTCTTAAACAAAGATTTTGCCGACTTAAGTCTAACCGCATATACTCGCTAAATTAAATTATATCAAGTATGAGAATATTTTTAATTGGATATATGCTATCGGGGAAATCGACCGTTGGGAAGAAAATTTCTAAATCTTTAGGCTTAGAATTTATTGATACAGATAAATATATCACACAAAAGTATCACACAACGATTAATGAGATATTTGCTACAAAAGGGGAGGAGTATTTTAGAGAATTAGAAACTCAGACACTTTTAGAATTAATTAAAAAGGATAATGTATTGATATCAACAGGTGGTGGGATGCCTTGTTTCAATGATAATATGTCTTTAATAAATCAAAATGGGATTAGTGTTTATCTCAAATGCTCTCCACTTACTATTCTTCAAAGACTTCAAACTTCCAAAACCTCTCGACCTATTCTTAAAACTAAATCAACAGACGAGTTGTTTGATTATGTTCATAAAAATATAGCTGAAAGAGAAGAATATTACAATCAAGCAAATTTGATTATAAAAGGAGAAAGTCCAAATCTAAAGGAGTTAATCTCACAAATACAAAATTTATAAACTAAGAGATTTATTTAGAATCAAGATTTAGCGAAATAGATCTAAGAGATAGAAAACTAACTCTAAGAGATACGAAAATAGATCTAAGAGATAGAAAAATAGATCTAAGAGTTAGTTCTCTTAACACAGATGTTAATTAACTATGGGTTAAGAAAACTCAAATAATCTTGTTATTCAAGTATATTTATTGACTTATATTTTAGGTTTTGGTTCACTTGGATAAATTCTGTATTTTTGCAATTCTAAATTATTATAATTATGAATCTACTTTCTATAGTTTGGGATGTAAGTCCTGAGATTTTTTCAATTGGAAGTTTATCTGTTCGTTGGTATGGAGTATTATTTGCTCTTGCATTTGTGATTTCATACTTTCTTATGAAAAAGATGTTTAAGTCATCAGGAGTTAATTATGATTATTTGGAAAAACTCTCAATTTATATGTTCGTCTCTGTCCTCTTAGGTGCAAGACTTGGTCATTGTCTTTTCTATGAGTTCAACTATTATATCAGTAATCCATTGGAAATGTTGCTTCCATTCAGAATAAATGATGGTAGCTGGGAGTTTATTGGCTATCAAGGCTTGGCATCTCATGGTGCTGCTATTGGTATTGTAGTTGGAGTGATACTTTTTCAAGTAAAAACCAATATCCCTGCCTTTTGGACCTTCGACAGATTAGTAATTGCAATTTGTTTTGCAGGAGCATCTATTCGTTTGGGTAACCTAATGAACTCAGAAATATATGGACATTACACTGATTTACCTTGGGGATTTATTTTTGTAAGAGATAATCAATCCCTTGCATCTCATCCAACTCAATTATACGAAGCTTTGGCATATATTGGCTTAGGAATACTTCTTTATTTCCTTAGCGTTAATAAGAAAAAAGTATTCAAACAAGGTTTTGTTTTTGGCATCTTCCTTGTCGGTCTTTTCTTAGCTCGTTTTCTGATAGAGTTTGTAAAGAATAATCAAGAGAGTTGGGAAGAAGCAATGGCTTTCAATATGGGTCAGTGGTTGAGTATTCCATTTATACTTGTTGGAATTGGGTTGATAATAATTACTATAAAGAAAGATATAGGAAAGAGTTTAGATATAAGTAAATTAAAAAATATTCAAACAAAGAAGAAATGAAAAAACTAATTTTAGTGCGCCATGGCGAAAGTCAATGGAATAAAGAGAATCTATTTACAGGTTGGACTGATGTGGATTTGAGCGAAAAAGGAATAAATGAGGCAATTGAGGCAGGAAAGGTTTTGAAGTCAAAAGGATATCGCCCTCAAATTGTATTTACTTCTTATCTTAAGAGAGCTGTTAAGACCATGAATTATATATTAGATGCTATGGATTTGGATTATATCCCAGTTGAGAAATCATGGCGTTTGAATGAGAAACATTATGGAGCTTTACAAGGATTAAACAAAACAGAAACAGTAGAGAAATACGGTGCAGACCAAGTGTTATTATGGAGAAGAGGATTCTCTGTTCAATCTCCAGCACTAAGTGTAGAGGATTCAAGAAGCCCAATGAATGATATTCGTTACTCAGAGGTAGATCCTAAATTACTTCCTCTTACAGAATCATTAGAGGATTGTATAAATAGACTTATGCCTTATTTTAAGAATGACATTCTAAATGCATTTAAGAATAACGATGAGGTTATGGTTGTAGCACATGGTAATTCGCTTAGAGGAATTGTAAAAACATTAAAGAATATGTCTAATAAAGATATACTTGAATTTAATATTCCAACTGGGATTCCCTATGTTTTCACCCTTGGAGAGAGTCTTGAACTATTAAAAGATGAATTTATTGGGGATGAGGAAACAATAAAAAAACTTATGGAAGAGGTTGCTAACCAAGGCAAAAAGAAATAAGTTAAATAGATTTAATAGTACTTTTTCGTCTTTATAATGAAAAAGTACTATTTTTGCATCTGTAATTATGTGGAGAGATTTGAATTGCTTGCAACCACAAAAAAAAATGCTAAAAACATTCTTTTATTATAAGAAAGTTTTCATTAGTAAGTCTTTTTTAATCTCTTTTACCTTATTTACAGGCAGGGTAACTGCATTATTATTTATACAAATTATAAACTTAAAAATAAGAGAATTATGGCTTATTATTTTACTTCTGAATCCGTTTCAGAAGGACATCCAGACAAGGTAGCTGACCAAATATCAGATGCATTATTAGACGAATTCCTTCGTCATGATGATAATGCTAAAGTTGCATGTGAGACCATGGTAACCACAGGACTTGCTATTTTGAGTGGAGAGGTTAAATGCAATGGTTATGTAGATGTACAGTCAGTTGCAAGAGAAGTTATCAGAAATATTGGATATACTAAGGGAGAATATATGTTCGAGGCTTCTTCTTGTGGAGTTATCTCTGCAATTCACGAACAATCGAGCGATATTAACCAAGGTGTTGAAAGAGCAAATCCAGAGGATCAAGGAGCAGGAGACCAAGGTATGATGTTTGGTTATGCTTGTTCGGATACAGAGGATTTTATGCCTTTGAGTTTAATCCTTTCTCATCAACTTGTTTTTGAATTAGCAGAAATAAGACGAGAGAATAAGGTTATGACTTATTTAAGACCAGATTCAAAGAGTCAGGTAACGATAGAGTTTGAAGATGGGACAAATAGACCAATAGGAATTAATGCAATTGTAGTATCTACTCAGCACGATGATTTTGACTCTGAAGAAAAGATGCTAAGCAAAATCAAGGAAGATGTTAGGAACATATTAATCCCAAGAGTAATTGCTAAACAAAAACGTCAAGAGATTAAAGATTTATTTAACTCTGATTATACTCTTCATGTTAATCCTACAGGTAAATTTGTTATTGGTGGACCTCATGGAGATACTGGACTAACAGGTAGAAAGATTATTGTTGACACCTATGGTGGTAGAGGAGCTCACGGTGGAGGTGCTTTCTCAGGAAAAGATTCATCTAAGGTAGATAGAAGTGCTGCTTATGCAGTAAGACATATTGCTAAGAATATGGTTGCTTCTGGTATTTGTGATGAGGTTTTGGTTCAAGTTGCTTATGCAATTGGAGTTGCTCAGCCAGTAGGATTATATGTAAATACTTACGGAACTGCTAAGGCAAAGAAAGCAAGTGGTGAGAAGATGAGTGATGGTGAGATTGCAGAAATTATCAATAAGATTTTTGACCTTAGACCTTATTCTATAGTAAGTAGATTTGGACTTAAAAATCCTATCTTTGCTCCAACAGCCAAATATGGTCATTTCGGACGTACTCCATATAAAGAAATGGTAAAGGTATTCCAAAATGGAAAAGAAATAGAGAAAGAAGTAGAATTCTACACATGGGAAAAGCTTGACTATGTTGAAAAAATAAAACAAGCGTTTAATCTATAATCTATTTCTTATAAATAATTACTAAAATTCAAAGAGGCTGAAAGAATTTAAATCTTTTAGCCTTTTTTTTATTTCTATTTGTAATCTACTAAAGCGGTGGCTCCTAATAGGGCTGAGTCGTTTTCGTTTAGGTGTGATAGTTCTATTTCTATTTTCCCTTTATAAACTGTGAATAAATTCTCTTCGAAATGTTGTTTTAATGGTTTTAATAATAAATCATTTGTT
>Ga0265293_10004695_pt1 | contig 23800 bp, 21 predicted proteins | sample Munlanlewell138R_FD_192505 | JGI IMG/M metagenome (GOLD analysis project Ga0265293, IMG submission 192505) | Leachate microbial communities from a municipal landfill in Southern Ontario, Canada - Leachate well 138R | ecosystem: Engineered > Solid waste > Landfill > Unclassified | place: Canada... | reverse complement strand
GAACGACCGCCGCTACGCGAAGGCCACCGTGGCCCGCAAGGTCGCGGCCGTGAAGTCGTTCTGCGCCTTCCTGCTGGACAGCGGGGACCTGCAGAGCAATCCCGCGACGCAGGTCGACTCCCCCCGTGCCCCCAAGCCGGTGCCGAAGCCCATGACCACCGCGGAGGTGGACTCCCTGCTCCAGGAGCCTCGCAAGTACGACTCGCCCGAGGCGTGCCGGGACGCGGCGATGCTCGAGCTGATGTACGGCACGGGGATGCGGGTTACCGAACTCGTGTCCCTGAACGTGGACGCCGTCCGCATCGATGAACCCTCGAACCCGTGGGTGCGCTGCCTGGGCAAGGGCGGCAAGGAACGGGACATGGAGATCCCGGCAAACGCCCTGGACGCACTCGTGACCTACCTGAACGACGCGCGACCGCTGCTCCTGAAGGCCCGCCCGCACCAGGCCCTGTTCGTGAACCGCCGGGGCGAGCGCCTGACGCGGCAGGGGTTCTGGCTGATCCTGAAGGGCTACGCCAAGTCGGCCGGCATCGACGGGCACGTCACCCCGCACACGCTGCGCCACTCCTTCGCCACCCACCTGCTGCGCGCCGGCCACTCCGTGCTGGACGTGCAGCAGCGCCTGGGCCACGCGAACGTCTCCACCACGCAGGTCTACACCCAGCTCACGGACGGCCACCTGCAGGAGGTCTACCGGGACGCTCACCCGCGGTCCGGCGGCTCCACCAACGGCCCCACCCCGATCGGCGACTGACGCCTCGCTCGCTCGGCCCCATCCGAGCGAGGTCTAGACGCTCGGAGTTGTCGCCCAGCCTTCCCGCTGCGATCCTCGCCTCGGGCGCGACGTTCATGGAGCGCGCCGACCGAGGAAGGGCCCGCTCCGTGGAGATCATCGACGTCCGCGCTCGTGAACTGCTCGACTCCCGAGGCAACCCCACCGTGGAGGTGGATGTCGAACTCGAGGATGGCTCCGTCGGCCGGGCGCTCGTCCCGTCGGGGGCCTCCACCGGCGCGTACGAGGCGGTCGAACTGCGGGACGGTGACCCCGCCCGCTTCGGCGGCAAGGGCGTCCTGAAGGCCGTCGAGCACGTCGAGGGGCCGCTCGCCACCGCGGTCGTCGGCCTCAACGGCCTCGACCAGGCCTCCGTGGACCGCGCGATGGTGGAGGCGGACGCCACGCCGAACAAGGGCCGCCTGGGCGCGAACGCGATCCTCGGCGTCTCGCTCGCGGTCGCGAAGGCGGGCGCGGAGGCCACCGGCCAGCCGCTGTACCGCTACCTGGGCGGCGTGGACGCTCGCGTCCTGCCGGTACCGATGTGCAACGTGCTCAACGGCGGCGCGCACGCGACGAACTCCACGGACTTCCAGGAGTTCATGCTGATGCCGGTGGGCGCCCCCACCTTCCGCGAAGGCCTGCGCTGGGTGGTGGAGTGCTACCAGGCGCTGAAGGGCATCCTGCACGAGCAGGGCTTCGCCACCACTGTCGGCGACGAGGGCGGCTTCGCCCCCACGATCCCGACCAACCGCGGCGCGATGGACTTCCTGATGCAGGCGATCGAGCACGCCGGTCGCCGTGCCGGCGACGAGATCGCGATCGCCCTCGACCCTGCCGCGACCGAGCTGTTCGAGGACGGCAAGTACGTCCTCGAGCGGGAGGGGCGCACGGTCACCGGCCAGGAGCTCGCCGAGCTGTGGACCGACTGGGCGAAGTCCTACCCGATCGTCTCGATCGAAGACGGGATGGCGGAGGACGACTGGGACGGGTGGAAGGCGCTCACCGACAGCATCGGCGACTCCGTCCAGCTCGTCGGCGACGACCTCTTCGTCACGAACATCGAGCGCCTGGGCCGCGGCATCGACCTCGGCGTGGCGAACGCCATCCTGATCAAGCTCAACCAGATCGGCACGCTCACGGAGACGATGCAGGCGATCCGCATGGCGCACACCAACGGGTACCGCGCCGTGATCTCTCACCGCTCCGGTGAGACGGAGGACACCACGATCGCCCACCTCGTGGTCGCGACCGGCGCCGGGCAGATCAAGACCGGCGCGCCTGCCCGCTCGGACCGGAACGCGAAGTACAACGAGCTCCTGCGGATCGAGGAAGCCCTCGGACAGGACGCGGTCTACCCGGGCCGCTCCGCGTTCCGGCAGGGGTAGCCTGTCCACATGACAAGCCCTTCTGACGGAGCGGACAGCACCAGCGGTCCCTCGGACTACGGCCCCTCCGATTTCCGACCGAGCGTGATGCGCATCCAGGACCCGCCGCAGCGGGTCTCGGGGATGCGCGTCCCCGCCGGCTGGAAGCTCCCCGGCAAGCCGAGCGACCTCGACGAGTTCGCGGACGACGCCTGGCGGCAGACGGGCTTCCTCTGTGGCGAGGAACTCCGACTGATCGAGGCAGGGCTGGACCTGCAGGCGCGCCTCGCCGGGACCGGGTACATGCCGTCTGCACGCAACATGACCATGGCCGCCTTCGCCAGCCTCTGGTCCAGGGCGTTCCTGTCCACCTCGGACGCCGTCTCGCTGATCCGGCGCGGGGCGTACCAGTCCGCCCTCCCGCTGCTCCGCCAGGCGATCGAGTTCATCGGCGCACAGCGTGGCATCGGGGACGAGATGGACGAGTGGCGCCGCTTCACGCACGAGGCGTACGGACGCCACGAGGCGACCCGCGCGATCGAGGTCGGCCTCGGCGCGTACTTCTCCGGCGAGTCGATCGCGAGCGACGCCGACCTCCGGCTGATCTACAAGGCCGCGAGCGACCTGGGACGGCCGAACTTCGGCCCTACCGCGCTGTTCGTCGCGAACGAAGCGAGCCACGAGAAGTACCCGCTGGTCTTCGCTGATCAGGCGTTCCATCTCGGCTGGGCACAATTGACGTTGAGCTGGGCACTTCGTCTCAACGTCGCGCAATTGCACCTCGGATTACATCTTGGACAGTACTTCCCGGCCTCACAGGAGGTCCGTGGAGAGGCAGCGGAGCAGGTGCGAACGTGCGAGGCGATCCTCGGACGGACGGACCGATGCCGGCTGGAAGAGTGGCAGGACGAGCACGGCCGAAGGCGCCACCTGCTGGTGGAGTTCAAGCGCCGGCCCGGGGATGCCTCGCAGCGAGTCCTGCTGTAGTGAGCCTGTTGTAACGACCTCGCGAGGGGTCTTGGAGAGCAGTTTCTAGCCCGACTTCGGCCGCCCGTCGTAGCATTGGCGTGCAGCCGGCCGAATGCGGTTGACGTACCAGCAGCGCCATTGAGACCCCTGGAGGCGTGATGACCCTGCGCGTTGGCATTAACGGATTCGGACGCACCGGACGCACCGCGTTCCGTGCCTGGTGGCAGAACCACCGCGACGACTTCGAGATCGTCGCGGTCAACCGCGGCCCCGCCGCAATCCGCGCCCACCTGCTGGCGTACGACACCGACTACGGCCGCTTCCCCGCCAAGATCGAGGCGGGCGACGACTGCTTCTCCGTCGACGGGCACGAGGTCCGCGTCCTGAACGAGAGCAACCCGAGCGCGATCCCGTGGGCCGAGGTCGGCGTCGACGTCGTCATCGAGTCCTCCGGGATCTTCCGCGACGCCAAGGAGGCGTCCGCCCACCTGGCGGGTGGTGCGAAGAAGGTCCTGATCTCCGCCCCCGCGAAGGGGGAGGACTGGACCGTGATCATGGGCATCAACGAGGATCAGTACGACCCCGCGAACCACAACGTGATCTCCGCGGGTTCCTGCACGACGAACTGTGTCGCCCTCGCGCTGAAGGTGATGCACGACGCGTTCGGTGTGGAGAGTGGCTTCATGTCCACCATCCACGCCTACACGAACGACCAGAACCTGCAGGACAACTCCCACAAGGACCTGCGACGCGCCCGCGCCGCCGCCATGAACATCGTCCCCACCTCCTCGGGCGCCTCCGCGCTCGTGGGGCAGCTCATCCCGGAGCTGAAGGGCAAGTTCGACGGCTTCGCCTACCGCGTCCCCGTCCCCACGGTCTCCGTGGTGGACATGGTCACCAACCTCCGCGACACGCCCTCGGTCGGCGCGATCAACGAGGCGTACGTCGGCGCGTCCGAGGGCCGCATGAAGGGCTACCTGTTCACGGAGGGCAACGAGCTGGTCTCCAGCGACTTCCGTGAGCACCCCGGCTCCGCCATCTACGACGTGCCGTCCACGATGGTGGTGAACGGCGGCAAGCTCGCCAAGACCGTCACCTGGTACGACAACGAGTGGGGCTACTCCTGCCGCCTCACGGACGTCCTCGCGATGATCGCGGAGCGCGGCGTCTAGCGACGCCGCCGGGTGCGAGGGCTCCCCGCGCGAGGGGCACCCAGCACCCGCACGTCGAGCAGCCAGCCAGGGAGGCGATCCGCGACGCCCTCGCGGATCGCCCGGCGGTCCTCCGCGACCTCCACCTCGCCGTCCCCGACCTCGTCCGCGAGGTGCGCCCGGAGGTCGCGTTCGAGGAGGCAGACCAGGCCACGGGGTAGCCACGGCTCACTATCTGCCCAGACAACCCCGATCCTGTACCAAGATCGCTGTATTTCCGACGCTCCCTCGACCTTCCGACGCCGAGGCTTCGTTGTATTATGTAACAAGAGTCTGGTACTCCCGTCTGTGCTGGGCTCACTGATGCGCGGACGCCGCTGCGGCTCGAGCCGGCGTCCGCGCATCGTCACGTCCGAGGATCGCGGCGCTGCTACCGCCTCAGACGGTGGGGGCCGTACACTCCCAGTCCCATGCTTGACGCCCTCTCTGACCGACTCCAGGGCACCTTCACTCGCCTCGGCAAGAAGGGGCGCATCGGCGAGGCCGAACTCGACGAGGCGCTCCGCGAGGTGCGCATCGCGCTCCTCGAGGCGGACGTCAACTTCAAGGTGGTCCGCGACCTCGTCGCCCGCGTGCGGGAGCGCGCGCTGGGGCAGGAAGTCCTTAAGTCGATCACGCCGGCCCAGCAGATCATCGGCATCGTCAACGACGAGCTGGTGGAGACGCTGGGCAAGGAGCACGCCCCTCTCCTGAAGCCCGAGGCCGGACCGATGAAGGTCATGGTCGTCGGCACGAAGGGTGGCGGTAAGACCACCCTCGCCGGGCGGCTCGCCCTCAAGTTCAAGTCCGAGGGCATGAAGCCCCTGCTGGTCTCCACGGACTTCGAGCGTGTCGCTGCCAGCGAACAGCTCCAGGTGCTCGCCCGCTCCATCGACGTCGAGTCCTATGTCGAGGAGACCGAGGCGCCCGCTGGCGAGGTGGCGAAGCGCGGCCTGAAGCACGCCGAGAAGATCGGCGCGAACGCCGTCATCGTGGACTCCGTCGGTATCGTCAACTTCGACGACGACGCCGCGGACGACCTCGCGGCCCTCGCGGACGAGGTGGACCCCACCGAGCTGCTGATCGTGGTGGACGCGATGACCGGCCAGGAGGCCGTCACGCTTGCCAAGGAGCTGCACGAAGTCCTCGAGGGCACAGGCATCGTGGTGACGAAGGTGGACTCGGACACCCGCGGCGGCGCCGTGCTCTCCGTCCGCGAGGTCACCGGCCTGCCGGTCAAGTTCATCACCACCGGCGAGCGCCTCGAAGCGCTGGAGGAGTTCCACCCGGACCGGTTCGCCTCGCGCGTCCTCGGGATGGGCGACGTCGTGTCCCTGGTCGAGAAGGCCCGCAAGGCCGTCGGCGAACGGGACATGAAGGAAGTCGCCCGCCGGATGCAGAAGGGGCAGTTCGACCTGGAGGACTTCCTCACCCAGATGCAGCAGATGAAGCAGATGGGGCCGCTCTCCGGCATCCTGGAGATGCTGCCCGGCGCTGCCGGCCTGAAGGGTCAGCTGGGCGCGGGCGACATCGGCGAGGCGTACTTCAAGCAGGCCGAGGCGATCATCCAGTCCATGACCCCCGGCGAGCGCCGCAAGCCCGAGGTGATCAACGGATCGCGCCGGAAGCGCATCGCCCGCGGATCCGGCACGACGCCGGCGGACGTGAACCGGCTCTTGAACCAGTTCAAGGATGCCCGCAAACTGATGCAGGCCATGACCTCCGGCAAGCGCGCCGGCGGATTCATGAAGATGTTGGGGATGTAGCGCCCGATTTCGTCGGTGCCTCCCACGCCAACGTCACCATAAGCGTCCGGTCGCGTAGACTTTCTGTCTTGTGACGGTGCGCGTATCCGCGCTACGTCCTGCTGGCATCATTCCCGGCACCTGCCGGTTGTCGGTTCCGTCCGTTGGAGGATTCGCTTGCTGAAGATTCGCCTGCGCCGCACTGGTCAGAAGCACCAGCCCTCGTACCGCATCGTGGTGGCCGACAAGGACTCCCCGCGCGATGGCCGCTTCGTGGAGATCCTGGGCCACTACAACCCCCGCACCGAACCCGTGACCTTCGAGGTCAAGGAGGAGCGCGTGCGGCACTGGGTCTCCCAGGGCGCGCAGCCGACCGACACGGTCCACCGCCTCCTCCACTCGCGCGGCCTGATCGAGGCCGCTCCGCCGCAGCGCGTGACGAAGCCCTCCAAGGTCGAGCGCGAGGCTGCCGCCCGCGCCGAGGCTGAGGCGAAGGCCGCGGCCGAGGCTGCTGCCGCGAAGGCCGCCGAGGAAGCCGCCGCCGCTGAGGCTGCTGCTGCCGCCGCCAGCGCCGAGTCGTCCGAGGGCGAGGCCGAAGAGGCCTCTGCCGAGTAGCCCTCCGGGAGATCTCCTATGAAGGCGCTCATCGAATACCTCGCGCGTGCCCTGGCCGAGTTCCCGGACGAAGTCCGGGTGGCCGAGGTGCATGACGGCGACCGTGTCGTCCTCCACCTGTACGTGAACGAGTCGGACAAGGGCCGCATCATCGGCCGTGACGGCCGTTGCGCGAACGCGATCCGCTCGCTGCTGCACGTCGCCGCGGTCCGCGCCGGCGTCCGCGCCACCCTCTCGATTGAGTAGTCGTCGCTCCGGGCGCGCGCGGCGCGCGCCCTCGACCGTCCGATGACCAACGACCCTGCCGGCGGACCGCCCCCCGAGGAACACGTCGAGGAGCGCGTCGCGGTGGGCCGCATCAACGCCCCCTGGGGCGTGCGCGGCCACGTGAAGGTCACGCCGTTCACCCGGAACCCGGAGCGCCTCGCCGTCGGCAGTCGCGTCCTCGTCGCCGGCGAGCCTCGCACCATCCGTGACGTGAAGAGCCCCCGCGGGTACCCGGTCATCCTGTTCGAGGGCATCTCGGGGACGGACGCAGCCGACCGCCTGCGCGGCGCCCTCATCGAGATCGAGGAAGCCGACCTTCCCGCCCTGCCGGAGGACGAGTACTACGTCCACGACCTCGTCGGGCTGCGTGTCCTCACCGCCGCCGGCGAAGAACTCGGCACGCTGGAGGATGTCCTGGAGACCGGCTCGAACGATGTCTACGTCGTCAGGCGCCCCGGCCAGAAAGACTTGCTGGTCCCGGCCATCGACGGCGTCCTGCTCGAGGTCGACCTCGAGGCCGGCACCGTGACGATCGAGGTGGTCCCCGGCCTCCTCGACTGACCGCTCCCCGACTCCTCGGGGCATCGCGCCTCCGCCCCGCATACGACGAACCGGCCACGAGGGCCGGTCCAATCGATGTGCTGGCAGGTGATGGTGGACCCGAGGGGAGTCGAACCCCTGACCTCTGCAGTGCGATTGCAGCGCTCTCCCAACTGAGCTACGGGCCCGCAGACAGCGGTGGGTACCGCGAACCACCAGTGTAGGGACGCCTCTACCTCAGCGGCAACGAGGAGGCCTCCACCCGTCCCGTGCTGCCCTCGGGCGACGTTCGCACCGGTTCACTATCGTGTCATTGCTCCGAGGCATTCCGGAGCAGAAAGGTCTGCGTCGTGGCAACCGCTCTCGCCAACGACTATCCAGCTCAGTTCGATGTCGACTACACCGAGCGCCGAGATCGCGTGTCGGTACTGTTCCGCATCTTCCTCCTCATCCCCATCTCGATCATCGTGTCGCTCATTGCTGCCTCGCAGCGGTTCATCGCGCTCGGCACGGTGCTGATGCTGCTCTTCCGGAAGCGTTACCCGCAGCCGTGGTTCACGTGGATGCTCTACCTGAACCAGTTCAACAACCGCGTGAGCGCCTACTCCCTGCTGCTGGTGGACGAGTACCCCTCCACCACCGATCGGCAGCGCGTGACCACCGAGGCCCAGCTCGACGAGGCGTCGCTGAGCCGGTGGATGCCACTCGTGAAGTGGATCCTCGCGATCCCGCATTACATCGTGCTCGCCATCCTCGGGCTGGTCGCCATGCTGGCGGTGTTCGTCGCGTGGTTCATCATCCTCATCACGGGGCGCTTTCCTTGGGGGATGTTCGGCTTCGTGACGGGCGTGGTGCGCTGGTCCTGGCGGGTGAACGCGTACGTGTTCCTCCTGAGCACGGACCGCTACCCGCCGTTCTCGCTTCACTAGGACCCCCTCCATCCGCGAGACCCCTCTCCTTCACTAGGACGTAGGGCACGAGGCCATACGATCGCCGGGTAGCCGAGGAGGCCCCACATGTTCGTTGCCATGAACCGGTTCGAGGTCGCGCCCGGCAAGTCCGAGGACTTCGAGCGCATCTGGAGCGAGCGCGAGTCGCACCTGGACCAGGTCCCGGGCTTCCTTCGCTTCGCCCTCCTCCGCGGCGAGACCGAAGGCGAGTACATCTCGCACTCGACGTGGGAGGACCGCGACGCCTTCCTCGCGTGGATGGAGAGCGACTCCTTCCGGAAGGGCCACGCTGGACCCTCGTTGATGGGGATCCTGCAGGGCCCGCCGAAGGTCTCGCTGTACGAGGCCGCCGTCACGCAGGAGGCCGGCGGCCCGAGCCGCACGGAGTAGCTCGCACGTCGGTCGGACCGACGGGACAGTCGATCACAGACGGGCCGTGCGAAGCACGGCCCGTCTGTTGCTCCTCGCGGATCCTCCTCGGTCAGGGCACGGCGCTCACCCGTTCCTCGCCGAGGATCGAGTCACCCGCGTAGGCCCGGTAGATGACCGAGATGCCGGGGCCGGTCACCTCCGTCTTCCAGACGGTCCGCTGCGCCGGATCAGCCTCGACGATGGTCTGGACGCGGCAGCAGATGTCCTCCTCGTAGGTGTCTCCCGGGAAGATCATCAGCGTGTTGTCGTTGTCCAGCCGTTCGAGGCTCGCGCAGCACGGCGAGTAGATCGCCGGATCGGCCACGTACTCCCACACTCGCTGCGCGGTCATCGACTCGAAGTCCAGCTCGAGTTCGAGCGCACGGGAGTAGTGCCCACCCTCCTCCTCCGGCCGCGTGTTGCCGTTGTCGAAGAGCAGGATGTTCCCGTTCTCCAGCTGGCGGGGAGAGTGCTGGTGGTAGAAGCGGTCCGCCGGATCCGGGAAGTCGAAGCTGCTCCCCTCGCCCCCCAGCCGCCAGTTCACCGAGCCGAAGTCGCTGGAGATCGAGTGCACCTGGTCGAGGTGCCGGGACGAGACGACGAAGCTTCCGTCCGGGGCGAGCTTCACGGAGTTCCCGTGCGTCCAGTCCTGCGTCGGCAGGTCCTCGTCACAGCCACGCCACATGAAGCCCTCGGGGATGTCGGAGTCGTCGGTGCGGTTCGCCGTGGCATCCTCGACATCGTGGATGCTCCACACCTCGTCCATCGCCCCCGTCTGGGGGTCCCAGCGCCAGATCGTGTCGCCCACCTGGAGCCGATCCGCGTCGTCGAAGGTGTCGCGCACGTCGAAGCCCATCGTCAGCACGGAGCCATCCGGCAAGACCTCGACCTCGTGGTGGTAGACGATCGGCACGCAGGACGACTGCATCTCGGCGACAGGCTCGCCGAGGGGTGTGACCTCCCGGAGCCCGAATGAATGGTCGATGTAGACGAAGTTCCCGTTGTCCTGCCGCGCCATGGCATTCGTCTCGCCGGGAGACTTCGAGTACCAGACGATCTCGGAAGCGCTGTCGATGGCGACCAGACCGGTGAACGCGGGTTGTCCCTCCCACTCCACCAGGTTGAGGTCCATCAGCGTCAGGTCGCTGGAGGCGGCCCCTTCCACCACGTTGAACTGGACACGCTGCAGGCCCGGAGGCAACGAGCCGGTCTCGAACATGCCGGTTGGACCGGGGACGTCCTCGCCGTCGAGGCCGACGCCGAACACCTGGAACTCGTAGGCAGTCTCCGGCCTCAGGCGGGCGACGTTCACCTCGTAGGCGCCGTCCTCGACGCGCACGGGCGCTGTGCGTCGCGGCCCGGTGTCGCCATTGCCGAACTCGACGACCACCTCGTCGGTGGCGGACCACTCGCCGCGCACTCGGCCAATGAGACTGTTGTCCATTGGCTCAAACACGCAGTTGGTGGCTTCGTCTCCGCAGGTTCCTGAACTCTGTACGTCGCGCAGTACGGGGGTAGCGGCCGGTGGAGTTGTCGACGACGAGGGGGACGGCGGCTCCGACCCCTCCTGGCATGCAGCCGCGAATATCAACAGACCGCTCAGTAGCGCGACTCCGTATGCACCCCTGATGGGGCACCCCCTTCCTCGGTGCAGCGCGCGGGAGCCGAACCGCGACGCTGCCAGCGCCGGTTGTCCCTCCAGCGTACTGTCCGAGGACCGCGACACCGGCCGGCAACGAGCCCATGCGACCCGGTTACCAGGCCCCGCCGCCGCTCTGCAACGCTCCCGTCACGCCGGTGCCCGGGATTGTGTCGAGTGGTTCATCAAGTCGCGGAGTTTGGCGGCAGGCCGAAGCCCGGTATTCTCGGGGCAGTGCCCTCGTAGCTCAGGGGATAGAGCGGCGGCGTCCTAAGCCGCGCGTCGGGAGTTCGAATCTCTCCGGGGGCGCCACTACCACGCGGATCATGCGGAGCCACCATGCCCGAGCCATCCGCCCTCGACCGTGTCCGCGAGATCTGCCTCGCCCTGCCCGAGGTCACCGAGCGGCCCAGCCACGGCGCCCCGACCTGGTTCGTGCGCGACCAGAAGACGTTCGTCCAGGCCTGGATCGACGGCCATCACGGCAACGAGTTCCCGCACCTCTGGTGCGCCGCCCCGCCCGGCCTGCAAGACGAACTGATCGAGGCTGACCCGGACGCCTTCTTCCGCCCGCCCTACGTCGGCCACCGGGGCTGGATCGGCATCCGCCTCGACCGGGACCTCCCGTGGGACGAGATCGAGGACCTCTGCCACGAGGCGTTTCGCACCATCGCCCCGCCCGCGCTCGTCCGTCTCATGGGCGAAGGCGCCGAGTAAGCAGCCGGAGTTGGCGGCTATCCTGCCGCTGCCTCCGCCCCCACTACCCGCAACACCTCGCGGGGACTCGGCACGTCACCCGCGAGGTCGCTGCGGTAGGCATACGGCATCGAGCCATCGGGCCGCACGAGGAACACGCCGCCGAGCTGTGCGGCGTCCCCCTGCTTCTTCTTCGGGAAGAACCCGCGGAGCACGGTCTTCAGGCCGTTCCAGTAGACGCGGGGATCGAGGAGCGCGATCGCTCCGGGACGCTTCGCGCCCAGCGCGTCGTACACCTCGCGGCCGGGGTTCGTGTAGAGCGGCACCGCGAGGCCGGTCTCCTCCGCGAATGCTTCGGCCATCAGAGGGGTGCCGTTGCCGATCACGACCGGCTGCACGCCGGCCGCCTCGATGCGCGACCAGACCGGGCGGAGGTCGGCGAGCTGGGCGCGACAGAACTGGCAGCCGTAGTGCCGCACGAGGACGAGTAGCGCTGGTTTCGTCTCCCACAACAAGCCGAGGCGCACCGCCTCGCCGGTGGGTGTGTGGACCAGCAGGTCCGCCGTCTCCGCGCTGACGTGCTCCACCTGAACCTCCCATGACCGCTGCGAGGAACCCGATCCATCCTATCGGGCCGCCCTCGTCGAGCCCGAAGTCTGACCGCGCTCACACTCGTGATATGTTCCCGCCGCAACCGTTCGCGGGATGGGGTCGGTCCGCGTGCGGTCTCACGTCGTGCAGCGCCGGAGGGGGCCACCATGGCGCAGTTGTTCGATGGACTGAAGGTGCTGGAACTGGCCGGGCACGTTGCCGGGCCGTTCGCGGGCAAGCTCTTCGCCGACTACGGCGCGGACGTCATCAAGGTCGAACCGCCCGAGGGCGACCGGTCGCGCCACGAGGGGCCGTACAAGGACGACATCCCGGATCCGGAGACCTCCGCCCTCTTCCTGCACCTGAACACCAACAAGAAGTCGATCACGCTGGACGTGAACACGGAGGAGGGACGCGGCATCCTTCGCCGCCTCATCGACCAGTCCGACATCGTGGTCGAGGACTTCCGGCCCGGCCAGATGGCGGACTGGGGGCTCTCCTACGACGAGCTCGCGAAGGACCACCCGGACCTCGTGCTCGCCTCGATCACCCCGTTCGGGCAGACCGGACCATGGCGCGACTATCGCGGCTCGGAGATCACCCTGCAGGCCCTCGGCGGGCCGTTGCACCTCAACGGATCGTCGCTCCGCGAACCGCTGAAGAGCGGCGGGTACGTCGCGCAGTACCACTGCGGCGTCGCGGTCGCCTATGCGTGCGTGGCCGCGAGGTTCCGCGTGGCGATGGGCGGCAAGGGCGACCACATCGACCAGGCGATCTACGAGGCACAGGCCGGCTTCCGTGACCGCCGTACCGTCTACGCAACCGGCTACCAGTACACCGGTTATGTCGCGAAGCGACAGCCCCCCGGCTCCCGCATCGCGATGGGCCCGAGGCCGACCGCGGACGGCTACGTGAACATCTACGCGGGCGGCACCAAGCATTTCCTCCCCGCCCTGGACCTCATCGGCCGCGGCGACCTGAAGGAGCACGAGGACGCCGAGAAGCCGTTGCAGCTCTACTCGGAGGACTTCGCCGCGGAGGTAGAGGGCTCCTGGATGGCCTGGCTCATCCAGCGCGACAAGCGCGAGGCGGTGGCGGAGACGCAGCAGATCGGCCTCCTCGGCGGCGCGATCTTCACCACGGAGGACCTCATCACGGACGAGCACTACCGCAGCCGCGGCGTCTGGGACCAGGTCACGCACCCGAAGGCCGGCACCTACGAGGGGCCCGGCCGCCCGCTGATCATGTCGGAGACGCCCCGGCAGGCACCGCGACACGCGCCGCTGCTGGGCGAACACAACACCGAGGTCTACGGCGCCCTCGGCCTCGCGGACGACCTCGAGCGACTGCGCTCGCAGGGCGTGATCTAGCGCGCGGTCTGACCACACGATCCGACGAAGGGGAACGACGATGGCGAACGACACCAACCCGCTTCCGCTCGCAGGGGTCCGCATCGCGGAGATCACGGTCGTGTGGGCCGGCCCCCACGTCACGCAGGTCCTCGCGGAGTGGGGCGCGGACGTGATCCGCGTCGAGCCGATCACGCATATCCAGCCGTACTCGCGCGGCGGCGAGCGCGTCCAGACACGAGAGGTCGCGCGGCGCTCCGCGGAGAGCGGGGTCCTCGTCGGGGCGTACCCGGACAACGACCCGGGCGAGGACCCGTGGAACCGCAACGCGCCGTTCAACGCGCACTCGCGGAACAAGCGCTCGATGGCCTGCGACATCATGCTGCCGGAAGGCAAGGAGGCGTTCTTTCGCCTCGTCGAGAAGGTCGACGTCCTCATCGAGAACAACGTCCCGATCACCATCGAACGCGCCGGGATCACCTATGACGTGCTCAAGGAGATCAACCCGCGGCTGATCATGCTGCGGATGCCGGCCTACGGCCTCGCGGGGCCGTACAAGAACTACCGCGGCTTCGGCACGCACGTGGAGGGCATGATCGGCCACCACTGGCTGCGCGGGTACCCGGACGGTTCTCCCGACGAGACGGGCGAGGCGTTCACCGCCGACGCCGTCGCCGGTGTGATGGGGGCATTCGGTGTGACCTCGGCGCTGCTCAAGCGCGAGGAGACCGGCGTCGGGCAGCAGATCGAGATGCCGCTGGCGGAGTCGTTCCTCCCCGCGCTGGGTGAGTGGATCCTGGACTACACGATGAACGGGCGCGTGGCGCAGCCGCAGGGCAACCTCCACCGCACGCACGCACCTCACTCGGTATACCCGACGCAGGGCGCCGACCAGTGGATCGCGATCGACATCGCGACCGACGAGGAGTTCCGTGCGCTCTGTGACGTGCTCGGGACGCCGCAGCTGGTCGCGGACGAGCGCTTCCAGACCGCGGTGGGACGCAAGCAGCACGAGAAGGCGCTGGACGAAGCGCTGTACGCCGTGACCCGGGACTGGGTGAACGACGACCTGTTCCACCGTCTGCAGGCCGCCGGCGTCACCGCCGGCTCCGTGCACGACGAGGCGGTCTTCATGCAGTCCCCGCAGCTCCTCGAGCGTGGCTTCTTCGAGGAGCTCACGATCGAGGGCATCGGCACGCACACCTACCCCGGCATCATGACGAAGTGGGAGCACACCCCGAACCACCTGAGGACGCCCCCGCCGAAGATCGGCGAGCACAACGAGGAGATCTACATCGACCTCCTGGGCTACTCACGCGAGGAGTACGACTCACTCGTGGAGCGTGGCCTGGTGGGGACGACCTACTCGGAGACGCTCGTGCCTCGGACGTGGTTGCCGGCAACGGAGCCGACTTCGGAGCGGTAATCCGACTAGTTATGTCGGGTTTGAGCATCCGCGCGAGAGCGTGGATGCTGCGCCGATGGATCCGCTCCAGGCCGTCGTCCTTGTCCTCGTCGGGATCGCCATCGGCTCGTACGCGACCGCCATCGGCGCCGGCGGCGGGTTCCTGATCACGCCCCTGCTGCTCGTCCTCTACCCGAGCGTGGAGGCCGTGGAGGTCACCACGGCCTCCCTGACGATCGTCCTCTTCTCGTCCATCGCCTCGACGCTGATCATGTGGCGCGAGCAACTCATGGACCTCCCCCTGGTGGGCGCGCTCGCGGTGCTTGCGATCCCGTTCGCCCTCCTGGGCGGGTACGCCACCAGCTTCGTCCCGCGCGAGGCGTTCGCGATTGGCTTCGCAGTCCTGCTGGGCGGCATCGGCGCGTACCTCATCTGGCGGCCGGTGGCCGGCATCGCCGCCCCCGCGAGGATCGCGTGGGACCGCCTGCATGAGGCGGGCGACGGGACGAGCTACGCCTACCGCATCCCCATCCTGCCGAGCATCCCGGCGAACGCCGGCACCGCCTTCCTCGGCGCACTTGCGGGCATCGGCGGCGGGGCGATCGGCGTCCCGATCATGACGCGCATCATGCGCGTGCCTCACCCCATCGCGACCACCTCCATGCACGCGCTGATCGTGATCCAGTCCGCGTTCGTGGTGGGGATGCACCTTGCTGCGGACCACCAGGGCGAGCCGATGGAGGCCGTCCCCTGGCTCGCGCTCGGCGGCGTCCTCGGGAGCCCCGCCGGGCGGATCCTCCGCCGCCGGCTGGGCGAAGGGCCGCTCATGCGCGCACTCGCCCTCGGGCTGTTCTTCATCGCCGCCCGCACCGCGTGGGGCGCGTTCGAATAGCAGCGGTCGAGGCGGTACCGGTCGAGGCTGGCGGCGCGGTTCTGTATCATCGGCGAGCCGCTCTCTTTTCGCGTGCATCGCGCAGCGGCCAGTGCACCTTGGCGGGGGTACTGGAACGGAGCCACCCCGTGGCAGACGAGTTCAAGCAGCGACGCCAGCGGCTGATGCGCCAGCTCGGCAAGGACGCCGCGGCGGTCTTCGTCTCCGGCCAGGAGGCGCTCCGCAACGGCGACGTGGACTACCCGTTCCGCCAGGACTCCGCCTTCTACTACCTCACCGGCTTCGAGGAGCCCTCGAGCATCGCGGTGCTGCGCCCCGGCTCGGAACATCCGTACACGCTCCTCGTCCGCCCGCACGACCCGCAGATGGCAGTCTGGGTCGGCCCTCGCGCCGGCGTGGACGGAGCGGTCGAGCGCTACGGCGCTGACCAGGCCTTCCCGATCGAGGAGCTCCAGGAACGCCTGCACGAGCTGCTGAAGGATGTCACGACCGTCTGGTTCTCCCTCGGTGGCTCGAGCCACACCGAGGCGGTACTGACGGCCCTTGTCGCCTCGCGGCGCGCGATGTCACAGCGTGGCGCGAAGCCGATCGAGGCAGTCCGCGACCCCGAGCCCCTTGTCGACGAGCTCCGGCTCCTGAAGAGCCCCGCGGAGGTCCGCGACCTGCAGCGGGCGATCGACATCACCGGGAAGGGCCTCGACGCCGCGATGCGCGCGACGCGGCCGGGGATGCACGAGTACGAGGTGCAGGCCACCCTCGAAGGCGTGTACCGCCGCGAGGGCGCGGTCCGCGACGGGTTCCCGACGATCGCCGCGTCCGGCCCGAACTCGTGCACGCTCCACTACACCACCAACCGCCGCCAGCTCCAGGACGGCGACCTGATGCTGCTCGATACCGGCGCGGAGTGGGGCTACTACAGCGCGGACGTGACGCGCACGTACCCGGCCAACGGCCGGTTCACCTCGGCGCAGCGCGACGTGTACGAGGTGGTCCTGGCGGCGCAGGCGAACGGGATCGATCGCGCCCGCCCCGGTCAGCGCTTCCACGACGCCCACGACGCCGCCGTCCGCACGCTCGTGGAGGGCCTCATCGACCTCAAGGTGCTCCGCGGGAGCGTCGACTCGCTCATCGAGCAGGACGCCTACCGGCACGTGTACATGCACTCCACGAGCCACTGGCTCGGCCTGGACGTGCATGACGCGGGCCGCTATCGCGCGGGAGACCAGTCGATCCCGCTGCGGCCCGGGATGGTGCTCACCGTGGAGCCGGGCCTCTACTTCGCGCCCGGCACGAAGGGCGTGCCGAAGCGCCTGCAGGGCATCGGCATCCGCATCGAGGACGACATCCTGGTGACGAAGGAGGGCAACCGAAACCTCAGCGGCCGTATCCCCTCCGCCCCGGACGACCTCGAGGCCATCGTCGGCTCTCGCTAGAACGGCCCAGCGTGGCGCAGCAGCCCTACGACCCCTTCCGAGGGCGTAACAACCGCCCGATCGGCCCGAAGCCGCCCCGTCGTGGGTTGCCCCTGCCCGCGCTCGTGATGCTGGCGGTCACACCGGCCCTCATCGTCTCGGCGTTCGTCTTCTGGCAGATGCGCGGCGGGGAGGGCCCCGGTCCTTCCGTCGCCTCAGCCGGCACCGAGTTCCCGGTCGAGAGCACCGCCGAGGCGCTCGTCTCCTCGCTCGCATCCGCCAGCCCGGCGGCAAATCCTCCAGATGCCGCCACGCCGGCCAACGCCGCGCCTCCGACCACCCTCGGGCTTCCCGTCCCCGACCTCTCCGCATCAGCCGCGGTCGTCGTCGATGACGCCTCGATGGAGGTGCTCTACGACCTCGATGCGTACTCCCCGAGGGCACCCGCGAGCGTGACGAAGATGGCGACCGCCGTGGTCGCCATGGAGCACGGCCGCCTCGACGACATCGTGACCTCCACGGTGCACTACTGGGATCTCGCCTACGAGGGCGACTCGACCACCATGGGCCTGGTGCCCGGAGACAAGCTGACGCTCCGCGAACTCCTCTATGGCCTCATGCTCGTCTCAGGGAACGACGCCGCGAAGGTGATCGCGGAGCACGTGGCCGGCTCGGAGCCGGCGTTCGTCGAGAAGATGAACGACCTGGCGGAACGCCTCGGGATGAAGGACACGCACTTTGTCACGGTGGACGGCCTCTCCGCTCCCGGCCACGCCAGCAGCCCGTACGACCTCGTGCTGCTCTCCCGCTACCTCATGCGGTTCCCCGACCTCCGTGAGATCGTGGGCACCGTCGAGCACACCGCGAAGGGCACCCGCGACGGCCAGCCCGCCACGTACGAGCTCTACAACCACAACCCGCTGCTGGGGTACACACCGGGCGTGGACGGCATCAAGACCGGCTACACGGAGGAGGCGGGCCGCACCTTCTCCCTCACCGCGGAACGCAACGGCCACCGCGTCTACATCGTGCTGATGGACTCGACGCTCCGCGCCGAGGACGCGATCGCCCTCGTCGACTGGGCCTTCGCCAACCACATCTGGCCGGGTGACCTCGACCCGCCCTCCCCAACCCCGGCGCCGCCGTTACCGCAGTAAGACCAGATCACGAGGGCTTACGGCTCCTCGCGGTGGACGGTCCCGACACGATCGATGGCACGATCGAATGAGGCCACGACGCCGACGCCGCTCCGCTCTGCACTGGCAACGAGGTAGGCGTCGGCGAAGTCGAGTCGGTGGACCTCGTACACCTCGACCGAGCGTTGGAGCAATTCAGCGTCGAGTACCCGAATTGACGGGAACGCCAACACGGCGCGGAGCGTGTCGGCGACCTGCTCACGCGGCACCTCGTAGAACGACTCGAGGACGTACGCCACCTCGGCAAAGATCAAGTCCGATAGAAGCAGTTCGTCGGCCTGCTCGAGGAACCGTGTCGCCCTCGCTGCCTGGTCAGGCGGATCGCCGGTCAGGTGCCGGATCAGGATGTTCGTGTCGACGAACGCGGTCACCCCTCCGCCGCCGCCCGAGCACGTCGCGTCTGGCGGAGCACCTCCGCCCACGGCGTGTCTCGTTTCGCCGCGGGGACACTCACCGAACCCGCAAGCGTGAGGAGATCGGGCGTTCGGGCCATCACCGCGCGATCGCCCTCGACGCGGAAGACGACACGGTCGCCCTCCCGGAGCGAGAGGGCTTCCCGCACTGCGCGTGGCACGGTGATCTGGCCTTTCGACGTGACTCTGGCTGCGATTTCCACGACGCGACTCCTTACAACACCAACATTGTAAGGCATGATGGACCCGGCTGACACTACGGCACGAACATCAGTACTGTTGAGGCGCTGCGCCGACACATCTGCTAACCCGCGCTAGCGCGTGCTTGACAGGGCAGGCCGAGAGCGTAGTATCGCCCGTGCGCCCCGAGTACCTGCTCAAGCGCCTAAACAATTCACCACCAGATCTTGTGGCTTCGACGGTTTCCCGCCCCAACATCTAGGGGCAACCGCAAAGCCCAGCTACTGCTGCGAAGGGCCCCCGACCATGCGAATCAGCCGCCGCTTCACCTCCGAGAATGCCGATCCGTACGCGGGCATTCCGTTCTCGAAGCGCACCTCGCGGATCGTGAACCCGGATGGCTCCGTGGTGTTCGAGGCAGCCGACATCGACATGCCCTCGAACTTCTCGCAGGTGGCCACGGACATCATGGCGCAGAAGTACTTCCGCAAGGCCGGAGTGCCCTCCGCGACCGTCACCGTCGATGAGCCCGGGGTGCCGGAGTGGCTGCGGCGTCGCGTCCCCGCCGAGGGCGCCACGATGGGCGGCGAGGTGAGCGCGCGCCAGACCTTCGAGCGACTCGCCGGCACGTGGACCTACTGGGGCTGGAAGGGCGGCTACTTCGACAGCGAGGAGGACGCCCGAGCCTTCCGTGACGAGCTGTGCCACATGATGGCGGCGCAGATGGCTGCGCCGAACTCGCCGCAGTGGTTCAACACCGGCCTGCACTGGGCCTACGGGATCACGGGCCCTGCCCAGGGCCACTCCTACGTCGACGCCGCGACCGGCCAGGTCGTCGCCTCCATGAACGCGTACGAGCGCCCTCAGCCGCACGCGTGCTTCATCCAGAGCGTCTCTGACGACCTGGTGAACCCGGGCGGCATCATGGACCTGTGGACGCGCGAGGCGCGCATCTTCAAGTACGGCTCCGGCACCGGCTCCAACTTCTCCAACATCCGAGGCGAGAACGAGTCGCTCTCGGGCGGCGGGAAGTCCTCCGGGCTGATGTCCTTCCTCAAGATCGGCGACCGGGCGGCCGGCGCGATCAAGTCGGGCGGCACCACCCGGCGCGCGGCCAAGATGGTGATCGTGGACGCAGACCACCCGGACGTGGAGCAGTTCATCGACTGGAAGGTGAAGGAGGAGCAGAAGGTCGCAGCCCTCGTGACCGGCGCCGCCGTCACCCGCCGTCACCTCGCCGCCATCTTCGAGGCCGCACACGACACCGAGGCCGGCGGCGCCGACCCGAGCGCGAACGCCGCGCTTCGCAAGGCCGTCAGCAAGGCCCGCCGCGACGGTGTGACCGAGGGCTTCATCGTCCGCGTGCTGCAGCTCGCGCAGCAGGATGCGACCACGCTGGACTTCGCCACCTTCGACACCGACTGGCAGGGCGAGGCCTACCAGACCGTCTCCGGACAGAACTCGAACAACTCCGTCCGCGTCACCGCGGACTTCCTGGACGCCGTGCGTCACAACCGCACGTGGGACCTGACGTTCCGCACGGACGGCCGCGTCGCGAGCACGGTGAACGCGACCGACCTCTGGGACCGCATCGCCCTCGCCGCGTGGCAGAGCGCTGACCCGGGCCTGCAGTACGACACCACGATCAACGAGTGGCACACCTGCCCGAACGGCGGGCGCATCAACGGTTCCAACCCGTGCTCCGAGTACATGTTCCTGGACGACACAGCCTGCAACCTGGCGTCCCTGAACCTCCTCGCCTTCACGGACATGGAGACGGGCGCGTTCGACATTGCCGCGTACGAGCACGCCGTCCGCGTCTGGACCGTCGTCCTCGAGATCTCGGTGGCGATGGCGCAGTTCCCGTCGCAGGAGATCGCGCAGCTCTCCTACGACTACCGCACGCTCGGGCTCGGCTACGCCAACCTCGGCACGGTGCTGATGATACAGGGCATCCCGTACGACTCGGACGCCGCCCTCGCCTGGACCGGCGCACTCACCGCGATCCTCACCGGGCGCTCCTACGCCGCCTCGGCGGAGATGGCCGCAGAGCTCGGAGCGTTCCCGCGCTACGAAGAGAACCGCGAGGCGATGCTGCGCGTGATGCGCAACCACCGCCGCGCCGCCTACAGCGTCGACGCGATCGAGTACGAGGGCCTGACCGTCTTCCCGGTCGGCCTCGACCAGTCCGCCTGCCCGCCCGACCTGCTGGAGGCGTCCCACCGCGCGTGGGACCGCGCCGTCGAGCTCGGCGAGCGCTACGGCTACCGCAACGCTCAGTCCACGCTGATCGCCCCCACCGGCACCATCGGGCTGCTCATGGACTGCGACACCACCGGCGTGGAGCCCGACTTCGCCCTGGTGAAGTTCAAGAAGCTCGCCGGCGGCGGCTACTTCCGCATCATCAACCAGAGCGTCCCGCCCGCCCTGAAGCGGCTCGGCTACAGCCAGCAGCAGATCCACGAGATCGTGGAGTATGCCGTCGGCACGCAGACCCTGGACGGCGCGCCCTACATCAACCGCATGACACTCGCGCAGAAGGGCTTCACGCAGCCGGCGCTGGACACCGTGGAGGCGGCCCTCAAGACGGCGTTCCACATCTCCTTCGTCTTCAACCGCTGGACACTCGGCGACGAGTTCTGCACGGACGTCCTCGGCATCTCGGAGGCGGACCTCGCACGGCCCGACTTCGACATGCTCGCCGCCCTCGGCTTCACGCGTGAGCAGGTGGAGACGGCGAACGACGCCATCCTCGGCCGCATGACCACCGAGGGCGCCCCGCACCTCGCCGAGGAGCACTACGCGGTCTTCGACTGCGCCAACAAGTGCGGCAAGTACGGCGTGCGTTACATCGAGCCGATGGCGCACGTCCGCATCCTCGCCGCCGCGCAGCCGTTCCTGTCCGGCGCCATCTCCAAGACGATCAACATGCCGATGGAGGCGACCGTCGAGGAGGTCAAGGAGGTCTACCTGGCCGCTGCCGACACCGGCGTGAAGGCCCTGGCCCTCTACCGCGACGGCTCGAAGCTCTCCCAGCCGCTCTCCGGCACCGCCTTCGCCGACATCGACGAGTACGACGACGAGGCCGAGGAAGTCACCTCGGAGGCGGTCATCGCCGCCGCGGAGCGGATGCTGGCGCTGAAGCAGTCGGAGCAGGTCACCGTGATCCCGCGCGGCCAGCGCATCGCGATGCCCGGCCGCCGCACCGGCTACACCCAGAAGGCGAAGGTCGGCGGCCACACGATCTACATCCACACCGGCGAATACGAGCGCACCCCCGGCGGTCGCCCGCAGCTCGGTGAGGTGTTCATCGACACGGCCAAGGACGGTGCCGCCTTCCACAGCCTGATGAACTGCTTCGCGATCGCCGTCAGCATGGGCCTGCAGTACGGCGTCCCGCTGGAGAAGTTCGTCGACACCTTCGTCTTCACGAAGTTCGAGCCGATGGGCATGGTCCAGGGCAACGACCGGATCAAGTTCTCGTCCTCGATCATCGACTACATCTTCCGCGAGCTCGCTGTCTCCTACCTCGGCCGCGACGACCTGGCCCACGTCACCCCGGACGAGCTCGAGTCCTCCACCGACCCGGTCGAGGACTCCCCCGAGCCCCTCGTGGCGGCCCCGTCCGCGCCCGTGGCCATCGCCGCCACTCCGGCTCCAGCGGCCGTGACGCCCTCAGCGTCCCCGGCCGCCGCCACCCCGGCCGCCGCCACCCCGGCCGCCGCCACCCCGGCCCCGGCGGCACGGTCCGCCTCGATCACCCTCACCAGCACCACCCTGGTCGCGGAACGCACGACCATCACCGCGGAAGCCGAGGCCAAGATGAAGGGCTTCGAAGGCGACCCCTGTGACGAATGCGGCCAGCTGATGATGGTCCGCAACGGAACGTGCCTGAAGTGCATGAACTGCGGCGCGACGAGTGGGTGTAGTTAGGAATCCGTTGAAAACACTGAGGATCCTGGTCGCGTTGTGATCACTAGAGGGGCGTCAGAGGGACACTAGGGGGACACTACCCTGCCGAACCGCCGAAGAGCACATCTCCGAGGCGGTCGGCAGCCTCCCGCTGAAGTTCCGGGAGGACGTGCGAGTAGGTGTCTGAGGTGATGCGCATCTGGGAGTGGCCCAGCACCTCCTGCACCACCTTCATCGGGACGATCCGCCGCCCGGCAGGGAACGATCTCACCGCCCACCACCGAAGAACCCGAGGTGACCCGGCGAGGCCGTGTTATGTCACACCGCTGGCGAATGAGCTCATCAGTCGGGCGAAATCAAGGGATCGGGGACGCGGTGACGGTGTGATCGCCACGTGATGGCCCCTCCGGACCACGAACTCGGCGCGGGTGGGCCTGAACGAACAGCGGACCATCGGCCTACCGTGGGAAGAGGGGCCGGCGGCATTTCAGGATGAGAGCGGGGCACGCCATGCTCGACGCGAAGCATGAGCGTGCTCGTCCCGCTCCCGGCCGCCGCGTGCAATCTGCGGCGTCACGGACAGCCAGTGCTCACCAGTCGACCGACAGCGGCCAAGTACTCATGCTCCAGCAGCGCATCGGAAACCGCACCCTGTCTCGGCTGCTGGCAGGCGTCAACGCTGGCGGTATGGCCTTCGGGCCGACCATGAGGGCAACCGGGCGCGCTGCGCCTGAGTTCGCGGCGTTGGTCCGTCGGTCGAGCACGACGGGAATGATTCAGCTCGTGCGGGCAGAGGTGCAGCCGCTTCAGCGCGGAGTCGGTGTCTCGCTCGATGCGCTCGAAGCCCACCGGGCGGCCATCGAAGGGCAGATTGCCGACCTTGACCCACAGGAAGTCGCCCTCGGGTTCATCGACCTGACACGTGTTGCCGAGTGGCAGGCCCAGTACGCCACCGCGCTCACGCAGCTCCGAACCGCCCTGAGCGCCGCCGGGCTTGGAGATGACCACACCGTCCTCCCCGCCGACGTGATGGCGCGGACGACCACGCTGGCTACCCGCTTCCACGCCGCCCTCATCCGTCTCGTGAACATCCGGCATGCGCTGAACCAGTCGCTCGAGGCGTACGGGTTCCATCGCGAGGGACAGGAGGCGCTGGCCAAAGGCTCGGCGCTCGGCGAGGAGAAGAAGCGCACCCGGGAGGAGGCCACGAGCAGCGGTTCCGGCGGGGACTCGAGCGGCACCGCGGAGGACCGGGTGACCACGTTCCCCCACAAGGGGAAACATGC
>Ga0265293_10004694_pt1 | contig 23802 bp, 19 predicted proteins | sample Munlanlewell138R_FD_192505 | JGI IMG/M metagenome (GOLD analysis project Ga0265293, IMG submission 192505) | Leachate microbial communities from a municipal landfill in Southern Ontario, Canada - Leachate well 138R | ecosystem: Engineered > Solid waste > Landfill > Unclassified | place: Canada... | reverse complement strand
GAAGCTTTTTTTTCATACATTTGTTTTGCAAATGCGTTTAAAGCAATTACTCAAAACAAACCAAAGGGACAAAAGAAGGGGAAGCCAACAGCCTACCAGCCAACGCTTCCCCTTTGCACGCTCCTAACAAAAAAGAAAGGAGGTAAGATGACAAAGGTACAAAAAAAGGATACGGTGTAACCACTAAGTGGTGGTTAACCTCTTAACTATAAACAAATAGTGTACATATTGCCTAATTAGACTAAATAGACAACAGCTAAATGATTAATAACTTAAAACATTAGTAAAATGAAAAGCACAAAACTAATTTCTACTATTTTTTTTCTCTCTTTAGTATTTAACATTTCTTGCCAAAAACAGTCACTTTTACAGGATGAAACACCGGAAATCCTTGAAAAAATTTCAGATAACCCCTTAAATATTGTGGGTGTTAAACACAATGAGATTGTATATGCAAATATGAATACATACAAGCAAGGCAAAATGAGCTACTTTATTGATAAGTTTGCAGCTGAGCTGCACAAGGATAAAGATATGCCTGCTTACACAACATCAAAATCTAATGATATTTCGAAACTTGGTGAATTAGCCGAAAAGTACGGAGATTTCAACTATTCAAAATCTATCGACATGCTAATATGTGACAGCATCGTAAATCCAAAACAACGCCAATATTATGATTCTATTGTTAATGAGTTAGACTATGGTTCCTACGAATCTTTTGTAGCAAGAATTATTAGTGTTAACAATCAGGTTATGAACGATAAATCATTATCTGAAAACGAAAAAGAGGCCGTACTATCTTTTACTTCGGTTATTTACTCTAGTTATAACCTTTGGAAAGAATATAAAGATACGTCAAAAGCAAAATGGTGGGAAATCGCCATAGCCGATGCAATTGGAGCAGCTGTGGGTGCTGGCGTAGGCGGAGGGGTTATAGGAGGAGTTGTACTTGGGGCTGCCGCTTCTTTAGAAATGTCACAACACTAGCCCGTTAAACTCAATAGCTATGTTCAACAGAACCTTATTATTCCTGTTACTGCTTGTTATTTCAACAACCAGCTTCGCACAACAATTAGAGATGGGCCTTACCATGGGGTCTACAGGATATACAACAACAAACAGCAGAGCGGAGTATTATAACACCTCCTTATCTAACGATTTAGATTTTGGCCTTACCCTTAGCATACCAATAAGTACAAAATCAATTTACATACAGCCCGAGCTAAACTTTACACGCCGCTCAGCAGAAACAAGTATTGGAAGCATAAATAATGTGAGAGCCTACTCTGAGGCGCTTGAAATTCCACTACTTTTTTGCTTTCGGAAGACTACCCAAAATGAAAAACTTTCTCTTTACGGGTGTTTAGGCCCAAACTTAAGCATGGTTTACAAGCAACAACTTATTGCCCCCGCCAGCGCTACTCTCCCACCCACACAAGAAACAAGTTTTTCGTTGGGAGACATCTATAAGATTGGTGGCGTAGCCGAAATAGGTATTCGCTGGGAAAGGTCAGAGAAGAGAGCCTTTGCAATAGGACTCAGAAGTAGCTACGACGCTAAAGCCATCACCAAAACCAATAATACACCAAGCTTTAAATTCAGAGCAATAACAATAAAGGCTGGGTATATTGTGAAATTTTAAAATGCTCCTTTAGTACCTACCATAACAATTCGTTAATTACATTTGGGTTGAATTTCGTACATGAAGTTCAACCCATTGTTTTGCTTTTCAAGAATATCTTTACCCCGAATTTATACAAGCCCTCCTCCAAAACGCCTGTATTTACTTGGTACGATATCATTAAAAACTTTTGCAGATGCAATATTGGATAGAGAGCTCAACAGCAAAAGTTTTAGCTTCAAATATTCTAATGAATAATGTGATTTAAAACAGCATGCTTATAAAGTAAAAAATCCAGTGTGCTGATATTCCGGCAAGAAGCCCACCTATAGTATGCGAAAGAAGCGCTTTGTCTGTAAGTTTTCTGTAGCCTAGCGAATCGAGCATTGCTGTGTGAGTACTCAAAAATCCACTCCAGCACATACCCATTGCGGTAAATACGGCTATGGCATTACCGTCGATTAATCCAGCATTCTGAAACTTTGGGATTAAACCAAGCGAAGCACCAACCGCCCCAAGAGAAGTTATTGGGAAAGCAATTAGCTCAGGGTTTTTGAAGCCGAAAAGCCAATCGAATATAAAGTTAACTTTTTGCGCCAAGTGAGGTAGCAAAGCTATACCCTCATAAGCTTTCCCGGAGTAACCATCGGCGCCGGGGCCAAAGGTAAGCATCATAACAAATGTTGAAATAATTAGTACACCCGGAATAATGGCGAGGCCGAGGTCTACCCCCAGCTTACCCCCATCGAGTATTGAGTTTAATCCTCTTAAAAAAAACACTCCCTTCAGATTTAAATGAAATCTGTTGTTCATCACCACCTTGAACTTGCTCCGTTTCTAACTCGGGATACAGCTTAATGGTGAACCGTTGCATTAATCTTGTGGAAATAATGCTTCCAATTACAGCACCTACTAACCCGATAATAGCAGCAAAACCATAACCCCTACCAGCCATAAAAATTATTACAACCAGCCCCATTCCGAAGGCTGTTCCGAAGTTGGTAAGAGATATAAATTGGTACTTTTTAAAATATTTGTTGAAATGCTTTTCGTTTGCAAGGCTAATAATTGCAGGATTATCTGATAAAAACGTAAGCAACCCACCCAGCGCCGCAACGCCTGGCAAGTTAAAAATTGGCTTCATTAATGGTTTCAACATTACCTCGAGTAAACGAACCACCCCAAACTCGGTTAACAGCTTGCCCAAAGCACCCGATAGTACTGTTATAGCCATAATGTAAAAAACAGTGTCGATTAACAGGCTATACGAGGTTTGCATAATTGTGTTGAGCATGTTTGCCAAGCCCATTCTGTTCCCAATAAGGGAGAACGTTCCGAAGAAGACAATTAAGAATACACCAGCCTCTATTCTTCGTTTAGTCAGAAATTTAAATGATCTGTATTTCATAAACTGATATTTAACCAATTATTGCTACCTTATTCGATAAACATCCGAATAGAGATAAAACAGCTCGTTAAAACCAAACCCCTAAGTTACACATTTACAGATTGTATCACTTAGCGTGGTCAAAATATACGTCATTTTCCTATGTCGTACAACCTTTTTTGATAACTTTGAGCGTTGTTGGGACAAACATAAAATTATAGCTATGGAAACGTACACACTATCCAAGCCGAAAAGTGATTTATTCGGCACTGTAACTCTATCGCCCTCTAAGAACATTAGCAATAGAGACATTACAATAAATGCGCTGAAGAATTCAAAATTCGACATTAAATCAATCTCCGAAAAGGAATCCGTTAAACTTTTTGACAAAGAAATTCGAAAGGGTAAGTTTAACCTTAATACCGGTCAACCCGCCAAGGCCATCCGTTTGATGAGAGCATTTTTAATCTATTTTAAAGGAGACTGGATTATAACCGGTTCAGCAGAAATGCATAGTCGACCCGTTGGCGATGTAATTGATTTACTCCAAAAACAGGGCATAAATATTAAGTATATTGTACGTGAGGAATTTCCGCCACTTAAAATAATTGGTAAGGGCATAAAAGGGCCTATTACACGAGTTGATGCAACTATTTGCAGTCAATTTATTTCAACCTCGCTCCTAATTTCACCCACCCTATCATCGGATGAAGCGGTTGAACTCAAAAATCAAATTATTAGCTCGCCATACATTAAGCAGACCCTGAAATTACTGAGGTACCTAGGGGTTAACACCAACTGGAATGAGGATGAAATGCTTATTGAGCACGAATTGAACGATGAGTCACCCATGACCGTTGAAGCCGATTGGCTTTCGGCAAGTTACTGGTACCAAATGGCTGCCATTGCTGATAAAACAGAACTCTTAATTAACGGACTTGAGCCCGATAGTGTGCAAAGTGATGCTATTGTTAAAGAACTTTTTGAACCTCTTGGTGTAAAAACAACACCAACCGATTCGGGAGTAAAACTCACCAAAATTAAGCGTAAACTCAAAGAGTTTATTTATGATTTCTCAAATAACCCTCATCTAATCCCAACAATGGTTACCACCAGTGTAGCCCTAAACCTACCATTCCGGTTTGCAGGGATTGAATTGATGGACTGCCTTGAACCTGAAAGGATAATGACGCTTCAGTCGGAGCTAAAAAAGGTTGGCGCCGTACTTACCATCGAAAAACGAGGCACTCACAAAACTATGATTTTCAATGGGAAGGCATCAATACCTAAAAACAAGGTAGTTGAATTTAAACCGCTTGACGATCATCGGATAATAATGCCGCTAGCAGCACTCGCTGTAAAGGGGTGTCGGGTTTCTGTGGAAAACCCGAGGGTAGTATCCAAATCGTACCCAAATTTCTGGGCCGATTTAAAGGGTGTTGGAATTAATGTTGAATAACTCTTAGCATCCGCTCAACTCCTTTTCTTAACATTTTGAAAAAGAGATTTGTGTATGCTTGTGTAACCAAAATGATTACATCTGTTTAAAAAAAAATTGCCGATACGCTAGCGTATCGGCAATAATCATTATTTCATTATATAGAAACTACTCTTCAATCCATTGAGTAACCTCTTCGATAGTTGGATTACTTAAGCCCAACTTATTCTTCTTATTGTATCCACAAATATCGTTAAAAAGTTTACCAGCCTTTAGCCCTTTTAGAGAGGCTACGGTTGTATGACCCATTTTTTGTAAAACAGGCACCCACTCTACCGCAATACCTAGTTTTGCAAAGGCCTCAGGCGAATCCTTACGCGATTTAGGCTCTGGCTTCATCTGTGGAAAGAAAAGCACGTCCTGAATTGACGACTGGTTAGTCATAAGCATGGTTAGCCGATCAATGCCAATACCCATGCCCGAGCAGGTTGGCATACCATACTCCAACGCACGCACAAAATCATGGTCAATAAACATAGCCTCATCATCGCCCTTTTCGCTAAGTCCCATTTGCTCTTGAAAACGCTCTAGCTGATCAATGGGGTCGTTAAGCTCGCTGTAGGCATTGCAAAGTTCCTTGCCGTTTACCATAAGTTCAAAACGCTCGGTTAGGTCGGGGTTGGTTCTATGGCGCTTACACAGTGGCGACATCTCGATTGGGTAATCGGTAATAAATGTTGGTTGAATAAAATGATGCTCACACTTCTCCCCAAATAGCTCATCAACAAGTTTTCCCTTGCCCATTGTCTCGTCAACTTCAATATTTAGCTCCCTACACTTTTTACGTAGTTCTTCCTCGGTTTTGCCCGTAATATCGTAACCAGTATACTCCTTTATGGCATCGGTCATGCTAACCCTTCGAAACGGACGCTTAAAATCTAACTCTTTATCACCAAGGGTTACACGAGTTGTGCCGTGCAAAGCCAACGCCACACGTTCAATCATCTCCTCGGTAAAATTCATCATCCAAAAATAGTCCTTGTAGGCCACGTATATTTCCATTACGGTAAACTCGGGGTTGTGTGTTCGGTCCATCCCCTCATTCCGAAAGTCTTTTGCAAATTCATAAACACCATCGAAGCCACCAACTATTAGGCGTTTTAGGTAAAGTTCATTGGCAACACGAAGGTAAAGTTCAACGTCTAAAGCATTATGGTGAGTAATAAAAGGCCGGGCAGCCGCTCCTCCAGGAATTGGCTGCAATATTGGTGTTTCTACCTCAAGGTACCCCTTTGAGTTAAAAAATTCGCGCATCGTATTCACTATTTTGCTGCGCATAATAAAGGTTTCACGTACCTTAGGGTTCACAACTAGATCCACATAACGCTGGCGGTAACGCTGTTCTGGGTCGGTAAAAGCATCGAAAGTTTGTCCATCCTTTTCTTTAACAATAGGAAGAGGACGCAATGATTTTGCTAGCACGGTTAGTTCCTGTGTATGAACCGACATTTCGCCCATTTGGGTTTTAAAAGCGAACCCTTTTATCCCAACAATATCTCCAATATCTAAGAGTTTTTTAAAAACTGTGTTATAAAAGGTCTTATCATCGCTGGGGCAAATATCGTCTCGACGAATATACACCTGCATCCTACCCTTCTCATCCTGAATTTCGAAAAACGATGCGTTTCCCATAATTCTGCGAGTCATAATACGGCCAGCGAGGCAAACCTCGGTTTTTTTATCGCAAAACGAATCGAAATTGTCAATAATATCCTGTGACGAATGGGTTACTGGAAACTCCGCTGCAGGGTATGGGTCTATGCCAAGTTTACGCATCTCAACCAAAGATGCACGGCGTAACTGTTCTTGTTCGCTATGTTCTAACATAATTTGTGAAATTTTGAAAATTTAACTGCAAAGGTAGCAAATTTTTAAGGAGAAGCATTCGATTGCACATACTCTTTTGAACAAGAGAAGTATGGACGAAACTATACTGAATAATGATTACAATACTTTGCGGTGGCAGGAGAAAATATTAAGCTATAGTTTAATTCTGCAAGTAATTGTAACTCGCTATAAAAGCGAGCATTAGTATTATGTTTCCCTAATAGTTTCAGAAAATCACCATAAACACGATACAATTTACTACTTTTGTATACTGATTATAAATGATTTCGGTAGGCGTTATTGTGAGCATCGAAGGTAGAGAGAGAGTTTTAGCATTTAAAAGCCCTAGATTCGCCACAAACATAAGGTGTGATGCTAAAGTGAGCCGAATTGCTAAAAGTCACAGCCTGCAAACCGATGAAACAAACCTGCACAGAAATATAAACAAAGTTCGGTGCATTACATTAGCGATGAAAAAAAAATATCAACATATAAATGCAACCCATAAAACACCAAAACCTTGGCATAGTTAAATATACAAAGGCTTGGGATTACCAGGAAGTGCTGTTTGCTAATTTGTTATCGCAACGTAACATTGGCGAGCAAGCGTTTTTTTGGTATATACTACCATCTGATTATCAGCATATCTACACGCTCAATAAAACCAATCAAACGTCTAAAAAAAATAGGGTAACATACCCAATTAACTATGCTGATAGCAGCATAATTTACACTGGCTTCGATAAAATTAACACATATCCAGCTTTTAATTTTGAGTTTTTTAACCTAACGTTAAAAGAAAACGTTTTGAAATATGAGGGAGCTAGTGAAAATATTTATGACGCTAATCAACAAAGGGTTGAGTTTTAAATATGGCTTAGTTTTTACAGAGTAGTTGTTCGTATTTTTAATAATAAGTTTAGTAGGCTACAATAGTACAAAGGTAACGTTTAACCTGCCAAACAAGGAGCATCAAAAAAAGGCCAATTAGCCTTGCCTAGAGCACTACTTATTAGTTTTGATGAAAAAGCAATGGAATTATAAAGAAGCTGGCAACCCCAGCACGGTAGAGAGTTTAATGGCCTCTCTAAACATAAACAAGGTTTTAGCCGACCTGCTAGTGCAAAGAGGAATTGAGAACTTTGAGCAGGCAAAAAAGTTTTTTAGGCCTGCTCTTAAAGATCTCTACGACCCATTCCTTATGAAAGGAATGCAAGAGGCGGTTATCCGAATTGACCAGGCGCTGGAGTCGGGTGAGAAAATTTTAGTTTACGGCGATTACGATGTGGATGGAACCACGGCTGTGGCGCTAGTTTACTCGTTCTTGCGTAAATACACAAAGGATATAAACAACTACATTCCCGACAGGTATGCCGAAGGATACGGTATATCGTACGCCGGAATAGACTATGCCATTGAGCATAACTACTCGCTAATTATTACCCTAGACTGTGGCATAAAAGCCGTTGAAAAAATTGAGTATGCCAAGCAAAAAGGGGTAGATTTTATTATCTGCGACCACCATTTACCTGGCGATCTAATTCCGCAGGCCGCTGCTGTACTGGACCCCAAGCAGCCCGATTGTAACTACCCATTTAAGGAACTTTCTGGTTGTGGAGTAGGGTTTAAACTTGTACAAGGATTTTGCCAGTTTAAGGGTATCTCGCTTGATGAGATATACCCCTTCCTTGATTTGGTTGCTGTTAGCATAGCCTCAGATATCGTTCCGGTTATCGATGAGAATAGGATATTGGGGCATTTTGGCTTAATTCAACTTAACAATGCTCCTAGCCGCGGTCTAAAAGCAATTATTAAGCTGGCTGGCATTGAAAGGCACAACATAGCCATTGATGATATTGTTTTTCGTATTGGACCGCGAATTAATGCCGCAGGCCGAATGGAATCAGGAAAATCTGCCGTTGACCTGCTTTGCGCCGAAACTGACTCCGCCGCATTTGAAATGGGCTCGGCGATAAACTCGTGTAATAACGACCGGAAATTTGTTGACAGAAGCATAACCCAAGAAGCTCTTAAAATTGTTGCTGACGACCCCGCCCTGCAAAACAAAAAAACAACGGTGCTATATAATTCCGAATGGCACAAAGGCGTAGTGGGCATTGTGGCATCTCGACTTATTGAAACTTACTTTAGGCCCACCGTTGTGCTAACCGAATCTAATGGTTTTGCAACGGGTTCTGCCCGATCGGTACCCAATTTTGACCTATACCAAGCCGTTGAGGCTTGTGCCGATTTACTCGAAAACTTTGGCGGGCATATGTATGCCGCCGGGCTTACTATGAAGGTTGAAAATGTTCCGCTTTTTACACAGCGGTTTGAGCAGTATGTAAGCGAACACATAGAACCCGAAATGCTTATTCCGCAAATTGATATTGATGCAAAGCTAAACTTTGACGATATAGATGATAAATTCTACCGAATATTAAAGCAATTTCAACCTTTTGGGCCCGGTAATATGTCGCCATCATTTGTAACCGAAAATGTTTACGATTCGGGAGATAGCCGATTGGTTGGCAACGAGCTTAACCACCTTAAGCTATCACTAATTCAGGAGGATAGTCCCAAAGTATTCCCAGGAATTGCCTTTCAAATGGCTTCACATTACAAGAAGATAAAAAAAGGGTCAGCTTTTAGCGTATGCTACAGCATTGGCGAAAATACGTATCGAGGTGTATCCACTGTACAACTTAGAGTAAAAGATATACAACACTTTTACGATATGCTAGATGAATACGATGATGATTTTTCGGAGACAAACACATTGACCAACGAGCAATAACAGGGAACGGCGACTAAACAGCTGCTTTGCAATAACTTATTTACCAAAGGTACAGTGCCTTTTAGCCTGCCTGCAAATGCGCTATGCTGTGTCGGAATAAAATTGTTGTTTTAGCCTTTTGTAAACGAGCTTGCCTGTACATTTTTATCTAAAGAAGCTAGGAGCAATCAATGGCAAGCAAAATTACAATCTAACAAAATAATCCCTACCTTAGCTGAACATAACTGCAAAAAGAGGGATTCTATTTTTTCCATCGAAGACCCCGGACAAACAGCTAATAATTACTTATGAACGCAAAGAAAACCATTGGCATTATTGGAAGCGGAAGTTGGGCAACGGCCATTACCAAAATCATACATGAAAATTTTGATAAGGTAAACTGGTATATCCGCGAGCCCAGTATTATCAATAGCATTAAAACCCATAGTAACAATCCGAACTATTTAAGCTCGGTAAAATTCAACCTCAACAATCTATACATTAGTAGCGATATTAATGAGGTTGTAGAAAAGTCCGATATCATAATTTTTGTGGTACCATCTGCCTTTCTAAAGGTATGGCTAGAGCCACTTACCAAGTCATTAAGCCAAAAGTTTGTTGTTACTGCCATAAAAGGCATAATACCCAACGACAACATAACCATTGCCGAGTATTTTAATCAGTATCATAAAGTTCCATTCGATAATATTGGCGTAATAAGCGGGCCTTCGCACGCCGAAGAGGTTGCCCTTAGCCGCCTATCGTACCTAACCGTTTCGTGTAAAAAGGAAGAGAGTGCCGCCGAGGTTGCGTCGTACCTTGAGTCGTACTATATAAAAACAATATTAAGCACCGATATTTACGGTACGGAGTACAGCGCCGTGCTAAAAAATATTTATGCAATTGCAACCGGCATAGCGCACGGTCTTGGTTATGGCGATAACTTTTTAGCCGTTTTGGTTAGCAATGCCCAGCTCGAAATAAAACGATTCCTCAGAGAGTCGTACCCCAGCGAGAGAGAAACAAGTTCATCGGCCTACCTTGGCGACCTACTCGTTACCTGCTATTCGCAATTTAGTCGCAACCGCCTTTTTGGCACTATGATTGGCAAAGGGTACAGCGTTAAATCCACAATGCTCGAAATGAATATGGTTTCCGAAGGCTACTACTCTTCGCACTGTATATACGAAATTAATCAACGGCTTAAAATTGATATGCCCATAAGCGATGCGGTTTACAATATACTATACGAAGGCATTGCTCCTGCCGTTGAAATGAAAATATTGACTGATAAATTACTCTAAACGAATTTAAACCCCTACGGATATGAGTACATTGAGAATTGACATTGAGGACATATACCAATTTGCAACCGAAGATCAAGTGCAAAGCCTTATGCCTACCATAGAGCAAAGCCTGAAAACACTGTATGCAGGTAATGGGAAAGGCAGCAACTACCTGGGTTGGTTAAACTTACCCTCACAGGTTACCCCTAAACAAATTAAGGCTATTAAGGAGGTTGCCACCGATTTACGAAGTAAAAGTGAAGTGGTAGTGGTTGTAGGCATCGGCGGTTCGTACCTGGGAGCAAAATCGATTATTAAATCGCTAAGCCATAACTTTGCCGAATCCATTGGAGATAATACTCCCCAAGTGATTTTTGCGGGCTTTAATATATGCGAAGACTACCACTCTGAATTGCTCGAACTACTCGATAAAAAATCGTACTCAGTTATTGTAATTTCAAAATCGGGCACAACTACCGAACCTGCCATTGCGTTTAGGCTTTTAAAGCAACACCTTGAGGCCAAGGTAGGAAAAGCCGAAGCAGCAACCCGGATTGTTGCCATTACTGACTCATCAAAAGGAGCGTTAAGGGAACTGGCCACTCAAGAAAATTATCGCACATTCATTATCCCCGACGATGTGGGTGGACGGTATTCGGTTTTTACTCCGGTAGGATTGCTACCCATTGCAGTTGCTGGTTTCGATATACAAAAAATTATTAACGGTGCCACAGACGCCGAGGAGCAAACTGGCCCTAGCATCCCGTTAAACGAAAACCAGGCTTGTATATACGCAGCTGCTCGCAACGCACTCTATGGTAATGGGTATAATATTGAAATAATGGTTAACTACACCCCTAAGTTACATTACATTACCGAGTGGTGGAAACAACTCTTTGGCGAGAGTGAGGGCAAAGAAAACAAAGGGATATTCCCAGCTGGCGTAGATTTCACCACCGACCTACACTCGTTAGGACAATATATTCAGGAAGGTGAAAGGCACATATTTGAAACGGTTATTACTGTAAAAAAGGGCAAGCGGAAACTGGAAATACCTCACGATGCAGCAAACCTAGATGAGCTAAACTATATTTCGGGCAAACGCCTTTCTGATGTAAATCGAATGGCAAAGCTGGGCACTACACTGGCCCACATAGATGGTAAAGTACCTAATATGAGCATCGAAATTCCCGAAATTAATGAGTACTGGCTTGGTTATTTAATGTACTTCTTTCAAAAATCGTGCGCTATAAGTGGTTATACATTAGACGTTAACCCTTTTGACCAACCAGGCGTTGAAGCCTATAAAAAGAATATGTTTGCCCTGCTAGGAAAAAAGGGATATGAAGAGCAAGGTAAATTGCTACGAGAAATTTTGGGCGAAGAATACTAGCACTTTGTAAACAATATTATAACTAATGACGGAGGGTTATTCTGTCATTTTTTTTAATTTGCAGTCTTTATTAATCTGTTACCCTACAATTAATGAAAAACTCATACTACAGAAAGCACAAAGTAAATAGAGTAGCAGCCATTTGTGTGGTGCTCTTAGCTGCGCTGCCAACCATTTCGCTGTCGCAAAACTACTCTAAACTTCTCAGAGATGTTTCCATTGGTATGGATTCAGTTGAAGTTGTAAAAATTACGGGCAAACCCACAAAAAGTTTAACAATTGAACGTTTTTTTTATGGAAGTGACCAAATAGTAATTTCAAACGATGAGATTATTGATATCCGAATAAAGGATCGTGTTAAGCCATCAAAAAAAACTGTTACCCCTCAACGTCCCATAGCCCCTCTTCGTATAGGTATGAAGCGTGACGAGGCCATTCGTATAGCCGGCCAACCCGATGACATACAGAAAGGTTCTGACCTATATTTTACCAATCGACATCGGGTAGAACTAAGCCAAAGCAAGGTTAGGGATGTGCAGATGCACATTAAGATTGAAATGGAAATACTCGATTGGATTAAGCTAAACTTTAGCAAGGGCGGACTTATGTTTATGAATATAACACTTGCCTTTATAATGTTTGGCGTTGCCCTTGAAATAAAAGTTAAGCATTTTAGAAAAATACTCCTAAAACCTAAATCGGCCATAGTAGGAATCTTATCCCAGTTTGTTGCGCTCCCGGCTTTAACCTTCTTACTTGTTCTGCTCATTAAACCCACGCCAAGCGTAGCCCTCGGTATGATTCTGGTTGCAGCCTGCCCCGGCGGAAACATATCAAACTTCATTTCATCTTTAGCCAAAGCCAACGTTGAACTATCGGTTAGCCTCACTGCCTTTGCCACCCTCTCAGCAATAATGCTAACACCCCTAAACTTTGCACTTTGGGGAAGCCTATACTCAGGCACAGCAGATATGATTATCCCCATTAGGATTGATATTTGGGAGATGATGCAAACCGTATTCATACTTCTGGGCATCCCAATTGTGCTAGGTATATGGTTTGCACATAAATTTCCTGAAACAACCAAAAAATTTATTAAACCGCTAAAAAGGATTTCACTCCTCGTTTTTTTCGGTTTTATAGCGGTTGCCTTAACATCAAATTTAAACTTCTTTTTAGACTATATACACTTCATTCTTCTCATAGTATTTATTCACAACCTACTTGCGCTCATAACCGGCTTCTCCATCGCCTCGTTATTTAAGCTGCCACGCCTCGACAGACGAACGCTCACAATTGAGACAGGTATCCAGAACTCGGGGCTAGCCCTCGTGCTAATTTTTAACCCTAACCTATTCGATGGGCTGGGAGGTATGGCATTTATTGCAGCCTGGTGGGGTATTTGGCATATAGTATCGGGGTTAATAGTAGGAGCTGTTTGGGGAAAAAGACCGGTATCATAAGCTTAGTTAATAATCGCTAATATATAATATATGCCCACAACAATTGATAAGGTTGAAAAATGGTCGTTACCATACTACTTACTAAAGAAATACGTCGACTGGGGATGTCACTTTTATTTTAAAACCACTGTAGAGGGACTGGACTCATTACCAAAAGACAAATCGCTAATTTTTGCCCCCAATCATCAAAATGCACTCATGGATGCATTAAATATATTATGCGTACAAACTTGGCAACCCGTATTTCTGGCCCGCGCCGATATATTTAAACAACCCACACTGCGAAAAATATTAATCTTTCTGAAAATAATGCCCGTTTATCGTATGCGCGACGGGTATGAAAACCTTCAAAACAACGACGAAACATTTAATAAAACCATTGACGTACTGCGAAATCAAAATGGGCTTGCAATTATGCCCGAGGGCAACCATGGGCATCTTAAAAAACTCCGACCGCTAAAAAAGGGAATTGCCCGAATTGCCTTTCAAGCCATGGAGGCCGACCCAAAACTCGATATTGAGATTGTGCCCGTAGGATTAGATTACACTAACTACATTAAGGTTGGCAGTAAACTACATATACGCTTTGGGGTTCCTATTAGCGTTAAGCCATATAAGAAGATTTACAAAAATAACCCAGCAAGAGCATACAATCTTTTAATAAGGAGGCTTGAAGAGGGGCTAAAACCTGAAATGATTAACATTGAAGATGAAAAGTACTACTCTGTTTATAAAATCCTTACAGATTCATTTACCAACGACTACCTAAGGAAAAATTCAATTCCCACGAGCCACGCAAATGCTTTTAAAACACAGAAGGATATAATAGATGCTATTAACAATTATAGGATTAAACATAATGATGATTTCTTGCTTTTAGCTGCCAGCGCCCTAGAGTACAAAATGCTTATAACCCGTCGGAAGCTAGACCCAACGCTATTTCCTATGACTGAAAAACAGCGATGGGAGCTAATACCTTCAGCTGTTGGACTTGCAGCGTTTTTACCCCTGTTTTTACTCTCATTCATAAATATTTTTCCTCCAGTAGCTATTGCCAACCTCGTAAGCCGAAAATTCGAAGACAAACAGTTTTTAAGTAGCGTTAGGTTTGCCATTGCGATTATCTTAACTCCTTTGTTTTTTGTTATTCAACTAGTGGTTTTTGCTCTAATAACTAAGAGTGTGATTTATACCATAGCCTACAGTGCGATTTACCCATTGTGCTTTTACGTAACTTTTATATGGAAAATTTGGGCAACTAAATTTGCCCATAGGTTAAGGGAGTTGAGATTTAATGTTTTTGAGAAGAAAAAAACCAGAAGGATATATGAGCTATACGAAAATATATTTGTCCAACTAGAACGTTTACTAAATCTGCCTACCTAGTACGGTAAGCCTGGCAATTCATTATTATAACAGGAGGATTGCCATACGCTCTTATGTGGTTGATGTTGGATATATAAACAATATCGGCATTCATTGTTGCAGCTTGCTTCATAATCACAATTTCGGCACCACGCTCAAGGGCAATGGCGCTTTTATATGTTTTTCGGTCCCTTGCCTCAAACCTTACATCTATGTTATCTACCTTTGTAAGCCCATCAACATCTTTAGCAAATTTTGTGAGTTTTATTGATCGCCAATCTTTCTCCTCCTTCTTTTCGGGTACGTAATTGCTTAAATCAACAACCTCGCCGTTGCTGTATTGAATACTCTGCACCTCGCTCTTATCAATCCAATCGGGCGTATCTGAATCTGATTTGGTATAAAAAACAAACTTATCCGATATCTTCTTTACCTCACAAACCATCTCCTTACCGCTCTTTAAAATTACCCTATCACTGTCAGATTGACTCAGTGATTCTAAAAAAAGTTCAGCAGGGTGGCTTAGAGAAATTACGCCTACGTTAAACTCTTGCTTTGCAATGCTTTGCAAAGTATTTGTTTGCATAAAAAAAGTATTCCCGTAAATAAAAAGGAAGAGAATCGTGCTGAAATGTTGCTTAAACTTCATTACAATTAATTTTTTAGGTTCACAAATATATTAAAACCCATTTAAAAAACAATAAATATCCTAATCAATCTAGAACAGATGTTTGTAAATAAAAACGTAGGATTGGGCATCAGAAAACAAAGGTTAGTCAAAAAAAATAATAAAAATATTTGTTTGTTAGTGAACATAAACTAACTTTGTGCGTTGTAATTATTGTGAAACTAATATTTATGAGAATGAAAATTATATCTGCACTTAAAATGGTAGGGTTTGTTGGAACGGTTCTTACCTCAATTCCTCTCCTCTATTTTTATATTAGCAACCAAAGTCCCAAAAGTTTTACTATTGTTCACCTGCACGTATGGCTTGGGGTAATGTTTATTATTTTTGCTGCCACAAATATGATTATGATTAAACAAGCAAAAAAACAAAACAGCTAATGCTATGCTAACACCTCGCCAAAAAGAAATAATTGATGTATCATTGGAGCTAATTGCAACCATTGGTATACAAGGGTTTACAATAAAGAATCTTTCGAAAAAGATTGGTATAACCGAGCCCGCAATATATAGGCATTACGAGAATAAGATTAGCATACTGCTAGCAATTCTCGACTTTTTTAAAACGCAAAGCGAGTCGATGTTTATGCAACAAGCTAACGAATCGGATACCTCGCTCCAGCGGATTGAGAGTATATTTCAAGGGCACTTTAATGCTTTTGAAAAAACCCCTTCGCTTGTAAACGTAATTTTTTCTGAAGAAATATTTCGGAATGAACCCATTTTGCAAGAAAAAATTACAGACATTATGGACCGCAATAGTGGGGTTATAAAATCGATAGTTGCCGAGGGGCAGGCTAAAGGCGAGATAAGGCCCGATGTGGAATCAAAGTATCTGACACTTATAATTTTAGGCGCACTACGAATGATGGTAAAGAGATGGCAAATGGGTGATAAATCGTTTAACCATAGCCAAGAGGTTAGCAAGCTATTTGACACCATAAAAAGTCTTATCGAAATCAGGTAAGCAAATCTAACTAAACTGCAATAAATATGATGATTAGCAATTTAGGAAAACAAAAGAGTACCTATGGTTAAAGTCTCTGTATCAACCCAAAACGCAGAGATTTTAAAATAATATCAATAAACATATCGACAAAAATTCAAAATCTTTTTTTTAGTTACATCAAGTTAGTTAATATTAACAAACATTGAATTATGAACAGAACAAAAAAGAAATACCTTATCGGATCGTGGATGGTTTTGGTTGCCGTAATGGCAATAACCGTCTACTTTACTGCTGCTATGAGCAAGAATGCTCGTATGGAGACCAACCTCGACGAGTATATGCCCAAAACGCATCCCGCATTTGTATACAGCGACCAGGCCGAGGAGTGGTTTAATATTAAGGATGGAATTCTTATTGCCATTGAGAACAAGAATGGGATTTATAATTCGCAAACCCTTCAAAAGATAAAGGAAATAAGCGAAGACCTCCAGGCAATGGACGAGTTTGAAGACATTGATGTTATGTCGATATACACTGCCGATAACATAATTGGCGATGAGTATGGGCTCAACGTTAAGCCATTTTACAAAAGGGTGCCCCAATCGGCTGAGGGGCTTAACGAGATTCGCCAAAATGTGAGAACCAACGATATGACTTATGGGCGCTTTGTGTCAACAGATGAAACCGTGGCGCTTATTGTTGCCGGAATGCGTGGCGGCGATTTCTCACAGGAGTTTTACAAGGAAATTATGGAGTTCGCTAAAAGTTTCGAAAGCGATGAAGAGACTATATACGTTGCTGGTCGCCCTATTGTAGAAGGTACAATGGCACTACTTGGTCCAGCTGATATGAAGCGAATGGTGCCCATTGTTTTACTTGTAATAGGCGCAGTGCTTTTCCTTTTGCTAAGAAGTGTTAGGGCAACCAGCGCCACTCTAGTAAGCGTGTTTATTAGCTCAATTTGGGCATTTGGGCTTATGTCGGCGCTCGGTGTGCCAATCTATTCTATTTCAACGATGATACCCGTAATGCTAATAGCCATTGGGGTTGCCTATGGGGTTTACTTCTACAACCACCTATCAAAATTCTATATAAACAATCCCAAAGGTAGCAGAAGCAACGCTGTGCTTTACGTAATTAAGGTATTAAAAACCCCGCTGGCAATGGCTGCCTTTACAACTATTATTGGGTTTATCTCGCTGCTATCGTCGCAGGTATACCCAATAAAATACTTTGGTATTTTCACTGCGGTTGGAATACTAACGGCATTTATTCTTGCGCTATCTTTTTTGCCTGCAATGGTTATAATACTAGGTTATCGCCCTAAAAAAGTAAAAGCAAAGAGCAACGCTGAACAGCAGGACGGAACTTGGGAAAAGGTAAGCAACTGGCTACTTAACAAGAAGAAAATCATTTACATCTCGGTGGTTCTAGTATTAATATTTTCGGTTTGGGGAATTCAAAAAGTGTGGATTAATTCCAGCTTCTTAGCAAATTTTGAAAAAAATAGCGGAATTGTTCAAACAGATAGGTTTGTGAATAGCAAATTTGGAGGTACGTCAACACTAAACGTTGTTTTAGAAAGCCTTGAAAATGACGCCTTTAAGCAGCCAGAAAACCTTATCTTAATGGATGAAATGCAAGCCGAAACACAAAAACTTGCGCTGGTAGGTAACTCGTTCTCTTTGGCCGACTATATAAAGCGAATGAACAAGGTAATGAATGCCGATAAGGAAGAGTTTTACTCAATTCCGCCAGACAATGAGATGATTGCTCAATACTTACTGCTTTATGAGATGTCGGGCGACCCGCAGAACCTTATTAAGGTTATAAACTACGATTACAACAGGACCAATATCACCTTTCAGCTTAAGGGCGACGATTCAAAAACAATAAAAGAAGCGTTAGCCGTAATTAAACAGTTTGAGGGTAGGTTTAACGACAATGGGATTACCATAAACTATGCTGGCTCGGGTTATAAAGCACTGGTTTTCACAAACCTTATTCTCGAAGGACAAATTATGAGCATAGCCATATCACTTGTTCTGGTTTTAATTCTGCTTAGCGTAATGTTCCGAAGCATTAAGGCAGGGCTAATTGGCTCTACTCCTATTGCACTTACGGCAATATTTAGCTTCGGAGTAATGGGTGCGCTTAACATACCGCTTAGCACAACCACAGCTCTACTATCCAGCATTGCAATAGGTATAGGTATCGATTATGCTATCCATTTCTTGCAATATTATAAGGAAAATACCAGAATTAAGGGCGACAAACTCTTAGGGCTTTACGCAACAATGAACCAAACAGGAAAAGCCATTCTCTTTAATGCTGTTGTGGTAATTTCGGGCTTTTTGGTTTTACTGTTCTCGGTTTTTCCTCCAAACCGAAAGCTGGGGGCGTTGGTGTCAATGAATATGTCCACCAGCCTTGTGGGAACCCTTACGATTATGATGATTCTGGTTTACACCTTCAATGTGTTTAACAAAACAAAAAAGAAGTAACCCATAAAGAGGCACCTAAGCGGAGATTAATAATAAAAAAATGAGAGTAATACTATTTGCAGCTATGTTGGGGTTTGGTGCCATAGCAATAAGCACCCAAGCACAACCCATTGACTCCACAAGAATTGAAAGCGGGTTCTTTCAATCCATTAGAGCCAATCAGGTTGACAGCTACATTACTTTTGGACAGGGTTTTGGCAATCTTGAACCGCTAATTTTTGAAGGATTAATCTCCCCTTACTTTTTGTTGCGAACTAGTAGGAACGCGCGATGGGGAGCAACAGTATCACCCGCAATAATGCTTCGTATGGAGGCCGAAAAATCATTTCCTGTTCGGGCGCCAAGCTATATGCCTAACATAAGCTTCTATCATCAAATCAGCAAAACAAGCAACCAAGTAAAATATGTGTTTCTAACCTTAATGCATCACTCAAACGGCCAGGAGGGTAACTTTATGAACGACGATGGGACTTACAATACCCAAACGGGAGACTTTTCAACGAATATGGTGGAGTTTGGCGCGTTTTTCAACAAAGCGGTTCTTCCGTTTACAAATACTAGAGAGTACTTCCGAACCTCAGTAGAATATCATATTAATGTTGCAAGAAGCCCAGAATTGGAAGGCATTTACAGCTTTCTGAGGTGGCACAATAACGTAAGAATTTTTCGATTCCCGTTACCAAAATCCACACTAAAATGGTTAGGGGATAAACCCCAAACACCCGAGATACAGACAAGCATTAAAACTACCTGGATGTTTGGCGAGGTAAACAATGCTTCATTTTTCGACCTTGCAGAGCGCTTAAACTTCTCGCTCACAATATCATATAGACCACTAGTACTAAATGATGTTAGCTTCTTTGTTAATTTTTACTCTGGTAAAGACTACTACAATATGCAGTTTGCACGCCGCATTCAAGTATTACGATTTGGCCTTCAGGCCTATGCACTTAAATAACAACTAAAAATAAGGAGAACAAAAAATGAGAACAAAAACAGTAACTATGCTGATAATAGCATTCGTGGTATCAGGATTTTCAAATCAGTCGGTTGCCCAGCTAACCGGACAACAAGTTATAGAGAAGGTTTACAACAACCCCTCGGGCGACGACACACAGGGCAACCTTTCGATGACTCTTACAAATAACAGGGGAGAACAAAGAGAGCGAAATTTGAAGCAATACATTAAGGATGATGGAAAAGTAGAGAAGAAAATTATGTACTTTCTTTCCCCCGCCGACGTACGAAACACCTCATTTATGAACTGGAGCTACTCCGATGGGCAAAGCGACAACCAGTGGATATACCTTCCGGCGTTAAAAAGGGTTAGACGCATATCAAGCGATAGCAAGAGCGACTACTTTATGGGGTCAGATTTCACCTTCGATGACCTTGGAGATAGGCACCCAAATCAGGATAGCCATAAACTCCTACGCGAGGAAACCATTGACGGAAAGGAATGCTATGTTGTTGAAAGTACTCCAAAAGAGAGCGGATATATATACTCAAAAACCATTACCTGGGTTATGAAAGATAATTATCTTGGCTTAAAAAGAGAGTTTTACGATGACAGAAGTAGGTTGCTCAAAGTTTTGACCATAAAGAATTATGCTAAAATTGATGGGTTCTGGACAATTCTAGAAACCGAAATGCACAACGTACAACGCGACCACAAAACAACCATAAAATTTACCGAAGTACAGAAAAACAAGGGCATACCCGACAGTAGATTCACTGAGCGTAGTATGACACTAGGTAGCTAATATTGCTCTCTGGTATAACTGAACATTAAATTATAAACTTATGAAACTAAAAATAGCAATTACAACACTGCTGGCTATTGTATTTATGGGCCAAGCTAAGGCACAAGAAAAGTTGGAAATAACGGGTTACGCCAGAAACTACACCGGAGTACTTACTGGAGGAGATAACGAATTCTCCATAGTCCAAAATACCCTTAATTTGAAATTTGAGAAAAATTCAAATAAGGTTGCCTTTAAAGTTAATCCATACCTACACCACTACTTCGATAGCGATTTAGAACTAGGGCTTCGTGAGGCTTTTCTCGATTTACGATTCGAGAATTTTGATGTTAGGGTTGGAAAACAGCAGATAATATACGGAAAATCTGAAGGGGTATTTATAACGGATGTTGTTTCGCCTAAAGATTTAAAAGAATTCCTTCTGCCCGATTTTGATGAGATACGAATGGGGATAACTGCTGCAAAAGTAAACTACTACTTTGGTAACAGCACAGTTGAAGCGGTTTGGGCGCCCGTTTTTACACCAACCCAAATGCCCGAAATGAATTCAATTTGGCGCCCAACTATGCCGTTCCCAATGGCTCCAACCTACGACTACACAACGGCCAAAATTAAACCAAGCCTAGAAAACAGCGAGCTCTTCCTTAGGTTTTCGAATATGGGCTCATTTGCCGATTTTGAAATTGTGGGAGGGTACTTCTGGGACGACGACCCTTCTATGCACATTACCAAGCAGATTAACCCAATTACAATGCAGCTAACAGGGCTAACCGTTAGGCCTGAGCACCATAGGTTAACTATGGGTGGGGCAAGTTTTAGTATGCCCTTAGGCCCCACAATAGTTAAGGCCGAAGGAGGATACTACTCGGGTAAACTTTTTCAAACCCAAACGCCAACAATACCAGATGCTACCATAGAAAGAGACTACCTACACTATTTGGTTGGACTAGAATACAGCCTTGCGGGTATTATGCTTTCGGCACAATTTATTCAGGAAAATATTCTCGATTACGAGCAGGGAATACGAAACGATGAGATTGAGAGCACTATGACTTTTCTTGCAAAAAAGAGTTTTTTAAGGGAGAAGTTATGGTTAGAACTTTTTGCATACGTTGGACTAAACAATAAGGATGCCCTTATTAGACCAAAAGTTTCATACGGCTTTGCCGATGGATTTGACATACTACTTGGTGCAAATATCTTTGTAGGCGATAAGGGTAGATTTGGTCAGTATAATGCCAACGATATGGTTTACGTAAAGCTAAAGTATAGTTTCTAGCAACCCAGCTATCGATAATAAAACTCGTAAAGTCCAATGGTTCTTATAAATCATTGGACTTTTTTTAACTAAAAATAGGGTATCTTTACCCAAAGGGGTCATATAAGTGAAAGCATTCATTTAAAAACCCAAAAATAGATACTACTATGAAAACAATTGCTAATTACTTCCGACAAGTGGGCATAATAGCAATACTCTTGCTAACCATTAGCCCCATAATGAGCCAAAACGGGAACGGCTACATTACCATAAATGGCAAACTTAAAGATGCCAAAACAAATAAAGAGCTTTATTTTGCCAACGTTAACTTACCCGACCTGCATATTGGAACCGTAACCAATAGCGGAGGCGAATTTACACTAAAAATAAGCAACCAGCTGGTGGTTACTGAGGTTGAATTCTCACACATCGGTTACAAAACCAAACGGGTGCCAATAAAAAACCTTATGAGCGAAGATAATGAAATTACGCTCGAACCCTCGTCTATTTTGTTAAGTCCTGTTACTGTTAGGCCTAATGACCCCGCCGAAATTGTGGAAAAAGCCCTCCAGAAAATTCAGAATAACTACAGCGAAGACCCAAATATGCTTACTGCCTTTTACCGCGAAACCATTAAGCAACGCCGCGATTATATATCAATTTCCGAAGCGGTAGTTGACATATATAAATCTTCGTATAAACCTTTTGGGGGTGCTGATAGAGTTAAAATATTGAAAGGACGCAAGAGTACCAACGTAAAGAAAGCCGACACGCTAGCAGTTAAGTTACAGGGTGGACCTAGAGTTTTACTTATGCTCGATATTGCCAAAAACTTCGACGAAATTTTTTACACCGATTTTCAGGCATACTATAACTTTAAGCTCGATGATATGGTTACCATAGAAGATAGGTTTAGCTATGTTATTAGCTTTGAGCAGAAACCAGAGATTACTTACCCTCTATACTTTGGCAAGCTGTATATAGATACAGAAACTTTGGCCATAACCCACGCTCAATTTAGCCTTAACCTCACCAATTTGGAGGAAGCAACAAAAATATTTGTACAACGAAAACCACGGGGTGTAAAATTTGAGCCCACTAGCACATCGTATTTAGCTACCTATACCGAGCATAACGGCCGCTACTACCTGAGCTACCTTAGAAATGAACTATCGTTTAAGGCTAACTGGAAACGCCGAATATTTAGTACAAACTATGATATTGTGGCCGAAATGGCAATTACCGACCGCGATTTAGAAAATGCCAACAAGTTTACCCTTAGAGAAAGTTTTAAAATAAGTGAGGTACTAGCCGAAACCGTTGAAGCCTTTAACGATGAAGACTTTTGGGGCGAGCACAACTATATTAGACCCGAAGAATCAATTGAAAGTGCAATTAAACGCTACGGGCGAAAGTTGAAAAGACAGCTGAAATAAGAGAGAACTATGAGGTTGTTTAAAAAGGTTTTAAACTCGACAGTAGGAAATACAACAGAGCCAAGCTACCTTTTTAAACAACCTCATTAGATTGAATTAATTACGCTTTTTATATATCTTTGAGTTTATCTACTTATACAGCAATGGGCGTAATTATAAACTTCTCGCATCGCAAAATTCAGCAAGGAGACATTCAGGAATTTGAAAGATTATTCCGTAAAATGTACACCAACCTTTGCCATTACGCTATGAAGTTTTTAAAAGATATGGACTCAGCCGAAGAAATCGTTCAAGACCTATTTTACCATTACTGGAAAAACCGAGAGCAGATCAAAATAAAAACCTCATTAAAGGCATATCTATACCAAGCAACAAAAAACAGGTGCCTTAAAGTTATTGAGCACAACGCCGTTCGGCAAAAGCACGCCGAGAGCATTCTGCTAAATTCGGCTGAACAGGATGATGAATCACAAACTATTGAAGTTGATGAGCTTACCGAAATTATCGACAAAACGCTTAATCAACTACCCGAAAGGAGTCGCAAAATATTTACTATGAGTCGTTTTGATGGGCTAAAATATAACGA
>Ga0265293_10004693_pt1 | contig 23808 bp, 21 predicted proteins | sample Munlanlewell138R_FD_192505 | JGI IMG/M metagenome (GOLD analysis project Ga0265293, IMG submission 192505) | Leachate microbial communities from a municipal landfill in Southern Ontario, Canada - Leachate well 138R | ecosystem: Engineered > Solid waste > Landfill > Unclassified | place: Canada... | reverse complement strand
CCATAACCGTTCTCGGTTATAATAAGCAAATCGCTATTTTCTCTGACTAAATCCATTCCTACTACCAAATCTGCTTTTTCCAGATTAATGCCTATTACTCCCCGAGTTGCTCTACCGGTCGGCCTGATTTGTTCCTCGTCAAAACGAATGTATTTGCCTTTTTCGGTTACCAAAATAAGATCTTGATGTCCGTCGGTTAATTTTACCCCGATCAACTCATCGCCTTCGTCTAAATTAACAGCTATCAAGCCTTCCTTGCGAACATTTTTATATTGTTCCAAATCGGTTTTTTTAACGATACCTCTTTGGGTTGCTGTTAACAGGTATCCTCCTTCTTCAAAATCCAGCACCGGAATAATGGCATTTACTGTTTCCCCTTTATCCAGGGAAAGTAAATTAATAACCGCCAGCCCTCTGGCCGTTCTTCCTGCCTCAGGTATTTCATAACCCTTCAGGCGATAAACCTTGCCCTTATTGGTAAAAAACATTAGGTGGTGATGGGTTGTAGTTACAAACAAAAATTCTACAAAATCCTCATTACGGGTAGTCATTCCGGTAACTCCCCTACCCCCTCTTCTTTGACTGCGATAGGTAGACAAAGGAATTCTTTTAATATAACCCCGGTGGGTTATTGTAATAACAACATCCTCTACGGCAATTAAATCTTCTATATCAAAATCTCCTTCATCGGCGATAATTTTTGTTCTTCTTTCATCTGCATACTTTCTTTTAATTTCTCCCAGTTCTGTCTTGATTATATCCATCAACAATCTTTCGTTATCCAAAATGGCCTGTAATCGAGCAATTGTTTTAATAAGCTCTTTATATTCTTCTTCAAGTTTTTCCCTTTCTAAGCCGGTAAGTTGATGCAATCTCATCTCCAGGATAGCATCCGCTTGGATTTGGGTAAAACTGAACTTCGCTATTAAGGCTTCTCTGGCAACTTCCCTGTTTTTTGATTCCCTGATAATTTTAATAATCTGATCCAGGTATTTTAAAGCTATGCGCAAACCTTCTACTATGTGAGCCCTTGCCTCGGCTTTATTTAATTCAAATTGTGTTCTCCGAGTGATTACCTCTTTTTGATGTTCCAAGTAGTAATGCAGCATTTCATAAATATTTAAAACCCTAGGTCTGCCTTCAACCAAGGCCAAATTAATGATACCAAAACTCTCCTGCATTTGGGAGTGTTTGTAAAGCAGGTTTAAAATAATATTTGCCGGGGCATCCCTTTTTAATTCCATTACAATTCGCATGCCGGTTCGATCCGATTCGTCCCTTAATTCAGAAATTCCTTCAATTACTTTTTCTCTGACCAAGGCGGCGATTTTTTCTATTAGCCGAGCCTTATTAACTTGATAAGGTAATTCCGTAACTACAATTCTTTCCCGCCCATTTTGTAAATGCTCAATTTGGGCCTTGGCCCTCATTCTGACAATACCCCTGCCGGTTGAATAAGCCTCCCGGATACCTGTTTTTCCCACAATCAAGCCACCGGTGGGAAAATCCGGGCCTTTAATTATTTTTACTATTTTTTCAATATTAATATCTGGTTCATCAATAATTGCAATCAAGGCATCTATTACCTCCCCTAAGTTATGGGGTGGTATATTTGTTGCCATACCTACAGCAATTCCGGAAGAACCGTTAACCAATAAATTAGGAAAACGTGAGGGTAAAACTGCCGGTTCCTTTAGGCTTTCATCATAGTTAGGAATAAAATCCACTGTTTCTTTATTAATGTCAGACAAAAGCTCTGCCGTAAGCTTTTCCATTCTTACTTCTGTATAACGCATGGCCGCGGGACTGTCCCCATCAACTGAACCGAAGTTTCCATGACCGTCAACTAATAAATAGCGAGTCGAAAAAGGCTGGGCTAATCTGACCATAGCATCATAAATGGCGGAATCACCATGGGGGTGATAACGTGCCATCACTTGTCCTACAACGTGAGCCGACTTTCGATGGGGTTTATCCCCTGTCATGCCCATTTCCTGCATGGCATAAAGAATACGTCTGTGAACAGGCTTTAGCCCATCCCTGACATCAGGTAAAGCACGTCCCACAATAACGCTCATTGCATAATCAATATAGGATTTTTGCATTTCATCTTCTATATTGACGGGTATAACTTTTCCTTGAAATAACTGTTCCATCATGTTCACATCCCTTTGCTGGGGTAATAATTATTTAAACATCCAGGTTTCTTACTTGTTTAGCATGGTTTTCGATAAATTGCCGCCTGGGTTCTACCTTTTCACCCATTAAAACAGTGAAAATTTCATCCGCCTTCATGGCATCCTCAGTAGATACCCCTAAAAGTGTTCTGGTTTCGGGATTCATGGTGGTTTCCCATAATTGTTCCGCCTGCATCTCCCCTAAACCCTTATATCTTTTGATATTAAAACGCTTATCTTCTTGGGCCGACGTATACTGCTCCAATTCTTCGTCCGAATAAAAATAAATATTTTTGCCACCCACCTTGTTACTATATAGCGGTGGTTGAGCAATATAAACAAGGTGATGATCTATTAAGGGCCTCATGTAGCGATAAAAAAAGGTCAGTAATAATGTTCTGATATGAGCCCCGTCCACGTCGGCATCCGTCATGATAATAATGCGATGATAACGCGCTTTTTCTATATCAAAATCTTCGCCTATCCCCGTACCGAAGGCAGTAATCATCATTCGGATTTCATCACTGTTTAAAATTCTATCTAGACGGGCCTTTTCAACATTTAGGATCTTACCTCTTAGGGGCAGGATAGCTTGAAAACGACGATCCCTACCTTGCTTTGCCGTACCCCCCGCAGAATCACCCTCAACTAAATAAAGTTCACAAAGGGCCGGATCCTTCTCTGAGCAATCCGCTAGTTTACCGGGAAGGTTTGTAATTTCCAGTGCATTCTTTCTTCTGGTCAATTCCCTAGCTTTTCTAGCCGCTTCCCTGGCTCTAAAAGCGTTAATTCCTTTTTCTACAATTCTTTTAGCAATAGCAGGGTTTTCTTCCAGAAAGGTTGCCATTCCCTCTCCTACGGCGGAATCTACAATACCTCTGACTTCACTATTACCTAGTTTTGTTTTTGTTTGCCCTTCGAATTGAGGTTCTTTAACTTTTATACTGAGAATAGCCGTCATGCCTTCTCTGATATCTTCCCCGCTTAAATTACTTTCGTTGTCTTTTAGTAAATTAGTTTTTCTGGCATAATCATTAATAATACGGGTAAGAGCCGTTTTAAAGCCGACTTCGTGAGTACCCCCCTCGGTGTTATGAATATTATTTGTATATGAAAAAAGGTTTTCCGTATAGCCTAAGTGATATTGTATTCCCACCTCAACTTGGACCTCATCCTTTTCCGTTTCAAAAAAAATAGGTCTGGGATGTAAAACATCTTTATTTTTATTCAGGTGTTTTACAAAATCAACAATACCTCCGTGATGAATAAACTCCGTTTTTTTACCATCACGGCTATCCTTCAAAATAATTTTTACCCCTTTGTTCAAAAAAGAAAGCTCTTGTAAGCGGTGGGTTAAAATATCAAATTCAAAAATCAAAACATCAAATACTTCCGGGTCCGGTTTAAATACTATTTCTGTTCCTGTCCCTTTTCCTTTGCCAACAACAGTTAATTCCGAAGCAACAACTCCCCTGCTGTATTCCTGCTGGTAAATCTTATTTTCCCTTTTTACTCTAACTATCAGTTTTTCCGACAAAGCATTTACCACAGCCATTCCCACCCCGTGTAAACCGCCGGAAACCTTATAAGGACTGCCTCCAAATTTTCCTCCCGCATGTAGAGTGGTCAATGCAATCTCCACTGCCGGTCTACCCAGTTTTGGATGCATGTCAACAGGTATGCCTCTACCGTTATCCCTGACTAAAATACTATTATCTTCCTTTATTTCTACTTCAATAAAATCACAAAAACCAGCCATAGCTTCATCTATACTATTATCAACTATTTCATAAACCAAATGATGTAATCCTCTGCTGCCTGTACTACCGATATACATCCCCGGTCTTCTTCTGACAGCTTCTAATCCTTCCAAAACTTGAATTTGGCTAGCATCATAATTTAAATAATCCTTATTAAATTTTTCTTTGTTTTTCAACTTAGCTGTTCTCCTTCCATAATTAGCCTCACTTACTAATTATATCACAATTCACATCACTATATTAAAAATTTTGGTTTTTGGCTCTTTCAAATAAAGTTAAAGCCGTAATTGTCGAAAAATAACTTTCTTTGTCGGTAATTATACAAGATTTAATCTTTTTTGGTTTTTTATTGTTTTTTTGTGATTTATTAAGTTCCAGCCAGTTGATCATTTCCTGGGATGGTGAATTACTATTAATTACATCCAAATTTAAAATGGCAACGATTTCTCCATAGAAAATTGAATTATTATCACCAATATGTAAGTACATTTTTTTAGCCTCCTAGACAATTTTTCCTTTTTTTATGTGGATGATTTTTGCTTCCTTTATTTTATTCCGCCCAAAAGCCGATAAATCTGTAGTTGTAATTATAGTTTGAATTGAATTGCCAACTGCTTTTAATAAAAACTCCCTTCTATTTTGATCTAACTCCGAAAACACATCATCTAATAAAAGAACAGGGAATTCCCCTGTTTCTTGTTTTAACAATTTAAGCATGGCAAGTTTTAAAGTAAGGACGGCTGTTCTTTGTTGCCCCTGCGATCCATAAACACGGGCATCAATTTTATTTAAATAACAATTAAAATCATCTCGATGAGGCCCTATGGTAGTAAAACCTTTTCGAAGATCATCTTTTAACCTGTCATGCAGCTTTTTTTGAAAAAGCTCTTTTAATTCTTCTTTTGTTATATTTTCTGAAAGAGGAAAACTGGACCTATATTTCAAATCCAGCTGTTCCCTAGTCCCGGATAGTTCTAAATGAATTTCTTGATAAATAGGTTGAAGTTTTAGCAGTGTTTTTATTCTTTCTAAAATTAATTCACTACCTACATCACTGAGCTGCTCATTCCAAATTTCTACTTCTCCTTTGGAAACACTGCCTCTTTTTAAAAGATTATTTCTCTGTAATAAATTTTTTTGGTAATTTAAAAGCTTTTCATAAAACAGCGGGTTTAATTGAACTATTTTTCTGTTAAGAAAGCGGCGTCTATAATCAGGGCCTTCTTTGATTAAATTTAAATCGTCGGGAGTAAAAATAATAACAGAAAAAAGACCTAAAAGCTGTTTTAAATTATCCAGAGACAGACCGTTAACCTTTATTAATTTTTTTTCTTTTTTCACAGCATGTTCAATTAAAAAGTTGCCTTTTTTATTATTTATTTCTCCCTTTATCCTAAAATAAGTCTCTCCCCATTTTATTAATAATAAATCTCTGTTTTGCCGATGACTACGACCATTTCCTAAAAAAAAGATACCGTCAATTAAGTTACTTTTACCTTGAGCATTTTCTCCTGTTATTATATTTACACTTGTATCAAATTCTATTTTTTCTTGCTGATAATTTGTATAATTATTAAACTCCAACTGTTTTATGATCATTTAATAACACCTTTAATAATTACTTCTAACAGGTAAAATCAAGTAAAGATATTTTTTGCCGTCTGCCGGTCTGAAAACGCCGGGACTTAGATTTCCCGTTAGATCAAAATAAACTTCTTCTTCCTCTATTATCTTTAATGCATCCAGTAAGTATCTTCCATTAAAATTCACTTCTATTTGTTCTCCTTCTAAATAAACAGGTATTTCTTCATAGGCTAAACCAATTTCCTGAGATCTGCCTTCTAGTACTAAAACATTACCCTGGGAGGATAATTTTAACACATTTGCAAAATATTTACCTTGCTCCTGAGCTAATAAAGTTGCACGGTCTACTGCTTCTCTTAACAGCTTGGTATTGGCTTTTATGCGGGTAGTATAGTTTTTAGGAATTACCTGTTCGTAATTAGGAAATTTACCTTCGATTACCCTAGTTATAATAGTTATATTACCTAATTCAAATAATACCTGATTAAAACCGGAAGTAATTGAAATTAATTTATTTTCTTCATCTATCAACCTAGTAATTTCTATTAAAGAACGGGAAGGTAAAATAAGGGAGATATCACTAAAGCCATCCCCGTTATCTGTTATTTTATGGGAAGAATAGGCTAGCCTATGGGTATCGGTCGCCACTAGATTTAAATCCCCCTGTGCCTTGATTTCTATTAGAATACCGCTGAAAACCGGTCTTAATGTATCTAAGGCGGCAGCTGAACTAACTTGTCTTACCATGTTCTCTAAAAAATAAGAAGGTATTATAATACTGTCCTCCTTTTCTAAGGAGGGCAGTTCTGGATATTCTTCCGGATTCATCCCTATCAGCTGTGTTTTAGAATTACCATAGTAGAAAATATAAATATGTTCCTTTTCCTTTTGTTCCACAACTATTTCAATATTAGGCAGTTTTTTCACCAAATCAGCCAAATAGCGGGCAGGAAGCAAGGCTTTGCCTTCCCTTTCAACTTTAAGAGGAATAATATACTGAATCATAATTTCAGAATCTGTGCCCCTAAAAATTAAATGATCTTCTTTTGCCTCTATGTATATACAATTTAAAGTTGAAATTGTGGTTTTAGCAGCAACAGCCCTTTGAACAGTTTGGATGGCTTTTAATAATTGATCTTTTTCACAGACAAATTTCATTTAATTTTTCCTCCTTCATGCATCTTTATTATTCTTAATTTATAGTAGTAATAGTAGTAGGGGGCGTGAATATGTGGATAAATGTCATACAAGGTGAAATATATTATTTGATTCGTTGTGGACTGTTTGTGGGCAACTTTTGAATTATTTTAAAAAAATCCACAAACACAGGCTAATTTTTTATTATTTCTTTTAATGTTGCAATTGTATTAGCCACACTAACATCTTTTTTAATGGTATTTAAAACTTTATCATAGGCATGAATTACTGTTGTATGGTCTCTGCCACCAAATTCCTTTCCTATTTGAGGTAGAGAGTTATCAGTCAATTCCCTGCATAAATACATGGCTATTTGACGGGGCCAAGCTATTGCTTGTGTTCTTCGTTTTGATTTAAGTACCTCTATTTTTAAATTAAAGTATTCTGCACAATATTCTTGAATTATCGGTATAGTAATTTCTTTTGGTTCCGGTGATGAAATAATGTCTTTTAAAGCTTTTTCAACAAAGTGATGATCAATAGTTTTGTTTTGCAGTGAAGAGTAGGCGGCAATTTTTATTAATGCCCCCTCTAATTCTCTTATATTGGATTGAATTTTACTGGCTATTATGTTCATTATATCATCGTTTACATCAAGGTTATCTATGGCCGCTTTTTTTCTCAGTATTGCTACCCTGGTTTCAAAATCAGGTGGTTGTATATCGGTTATAAGACCGCAATTAAACCGGGATCTTAATCTATCTTCTAAAGTAGGAATTTCCTTAGGGGTTCTATCACTGGAAATAACTATTTGTTTATTGGCTTCATAAAGAGCATTAAAGGTATGAAAGAATTCCTCTTGAGTTCTTTCCTTCCGGGCTATAAATTGAATATCATCAATCAACAAAATATCTATATTGCGATAACGATTTCTAAATTGCTCTGTTTCATCATCTTTGATGGAGTTAATTAACTCATTAACGAAGGTTTCGGAAGATACATAAAGGATATTGGCATAGGGGTTTCTTTTATAAACCAGATGTCCAATGGCGTGCATCAAATGGGTTTTACCCAAACCGACACCACCGTAAATAAACAGCGGATTGTAAGTTTTGGCCGGTGTTTCCCCTACTGCTAAAGCAGCGGCATGGGTAAAACGATTAGAGTTTCCCACAACAAAAGAATCAAAGGTATAACGAGAATTTAGTAAGTTATGATTTTTTGCCGGTGTCGGTTTTTGTTCAAACTGTTCAACCTCCTGATCAGTAAAATCAAGCTTTATTCTGGCATTATCTTTTCTATTAAGCCACTTATTTTGATCTTCGGGCAAAACAAAAAGAACATCTTCTAAAGTTTGGTTTAATAATAATTCTAAGGTGTTCTTTACTAAAGTATAGTAGCGATCTTGCAACCACGATTGAGCAAAAATATTGGGAACTAAAATAACTAATTTTTTATAATTATAATAAAGAGGTTTTGTTGCTTTAAACCAGGTGTCTAAACTTTCAATATTTAAATCAGATTTTAAAATATCTAGTGTTTTAGACCATAATTCAGATAAAGACCGATTGGACATTAATAATGGGGCCTCCTTATTTTTGATAATTAAGTTTAGTTGAAAGGCGAAAATAGCTTGAAATACCAAGCAGATATGTGGATTATATTAAAAAATGAAAGGGGAAAAAAGTGGTTATCCCCAGCTTGCTGTAGGCAAGTGTATATCTATCTGTGGAAAGATGTGAGTAAAAGTAAAAATAAAAAATGTAAGCGGCTAGAGGAAAATGAATGTAAGTATTGGTTTAAAAGCAGTACATTTTTATTTTTAAGAATGTAAATATATCATAGCAAAAATTATCCACAGAATCAATCTACTTTTCCATATTTTAAAAAAGTTATCAACACTATGAAAAAAACTGCCTGTGATCAATGTGGATTTTAAAATTGGCAGTATAAAACGGTTTATACCCCTGCTTTTCTTGACAAGGGAATCATTTTAAAGTTATAATTGGTTTGTCTTTTTTAAGAAAACAAAATGTACTGGATATAGGGCATAGATAGGAGGGAAACCATAATGAAGAGAACTTATCAACCTAAAAATAAAAAACATAAAAGGGTACACGGTTTTTTAAACAGAATGTCAACACCTTCCGGGCGAAAAGTAATTAAAGCTAGAAGAGCTAAGGGTAGAAAAAGATTATCAGCATAAAAGGCCGCATGAGGTGGCCTTTTTCTCTTTTTAAAAAGACTAGGAAACTGCTGATCTTAACAACAGAAGTTTAATGATAGTTTTGGAGGTTTGGGTTTGTTAAATCAATTAAACCGGTTAAAAAAAAATCAAGAATTTCAACGGGTTTATCAGCATAAGAAATCTTTTGTTGGTCGGTATTTAGTTCTTTATTTAAAAAAGAACAATTTAAATTATACCCGTTTTGGTTTTGTAGTATCTAAAAAAATTGGGAAAGCTGTTGAAAGAAATAAAATTAAAAGAAGAATGAAGGAAGTTTGCAGATTAAGCTTCGACAGCTTTGCGGCCGGTTATGATTTAATTTTTGTTGCTAGAAGAAAAATTAAAGGAATCAGCTACCAATTAGTCGAACAAGAAATAGAAAAATTATCTACTAGGGCAGGTATATTAAAAAATGAGTAAAATATTAATTTTGTTTATACAAATTTATCAAAAGCTCATATCTCCTTTTTTTCCGAGGAGCTGTAGATTTTACCCTACTTGCTCAGAGTATTCTATCTCGGCTTTAAAAAAATATGGCTTTTTAAAGGGTGGTTATTTAATGGTCAGAAGAATTTCAAAATGTCACCCTTTTCACCCGGGTGGCTATGATCCTCTTTAATTAAAAAATTAAAGGGAATAATAAATTAAAGATATGGGAGGTGGATCCTGCTTAAAAAGAAGTCACAAGTGACCATTTTAGTGCAGGGAAACAATTTGTTTGCTTCTTTAGTAGCTTTTTTATCCAGTGTTATTGAATTCTTCTACAGCTTGACTGTAAATGTAGGAATTCCCAGTTATGGCTTGGCAATTATTATTTTCACAGTGATTATTAAACTTATACTTTTCCCTTTGACCTCAATACAGGTTAAATCAACTAAGAGAATGCAAGAGGCTCAACCTAAAATTAAAGAAGTACAGGAAAAATATAAGAATAATAAGCAAAAACAACAAGAAAAAATGATGGAACTGTATCAAAAGGAAAAAATCAACCCTTTTGGAGGTTGTTTGCCGTTAATTATTCAAATGCCGATTTTAATAGCCCTTTTTACTTCTTTGCGTTCATTTTTTGATCCTGCGGAGAACCCTTCTTTAGTTGTGGAACATGCTTCTTTTTTATGGATTCCTAATTTAGGAAGTCCGGACCCTTGGATTTTACCATTATTAGTTGCAGGATTTATGTTTTTGCAAAGTAAGGTAAGTATGGGTAATTCTAATGATCAAACACAAAAAGCTATGCTTTATATGATGCCTATTATGATGGCTTGGTTTAGCCGAAGTTTTCCTGCTGGTCTTGCTCTGTATTGGGTTATGTATAATATAATGAGCACCATGGAACATTTTGTTATCAGGCGAGATGGAAGTGGTATTAAAAAGGAGGAAATTGCTTAACAATGAAAACCACTGAAATGACGGGCAGAACTGTTGATGAAGCGATAGAAAACGCTTTAAAGGAGTTAAATGTTAAACCGGATCAAATTGAGATAGAGGTTTTAGAAGAACCATCAAAAGGTTTTTTGGGAATACTAGGTTCAAAATTAGCTAAGGTTAAAATTACCATTAAAGAAAATCCCATTGAATTAACTATAGAGTTTTTACAGCCGATCTTGACTAAGCTGGGAGTCGCCCCAGAAGTTAAAACGCGAATAGAAGGAGATTACTATTATTTGTCTTTTCATGGGCACAAGCTAGGTTTAATGATCGGACATCGGGGGGAAACTCTTGATGCTTTGCAGTATCTAAGCAATTTAGCAGTTAATCGCAAGACAAAAAATCATGCCCATATTATCCTTGATGTAGAAAATTATCGTAAAAAAAGAGAAGAAACTTTAAATCGCTTGGCTAGAAAGCTGGCTGAAAAAGCGAAAAAAACCGGGCGAAGGGTTATGTTGGAGCCAATGAGTCCCCATGAAAGAAGGATCATCCATACTGCTTTACAAGATGATCAAGAAGTAGATACCTTCAGTGAGGGGAAAGAACCTTATCGCAAGGTAGTAATCAGTCTCAAATAACGGGTGGGGGCCCAGCGATTGCTAATTGCTGGGTTTTTTAGTTTAAGGAGGTATTTTTGTGGATACCATAGCCGCCATAGGAACGGCACTTGGCGAAGGGGGTATAGGAATCGTAAGGATTAGCGGCCCCCGAAGCGAGCAAATAATTAATGAACTTTTCATTCCCTCAAAACCGGAAAACTGGAAAAGGAAAGAAAGCCATCGGCTTTATTTAGGGCATTTTAGAAAAGGCGGCGAAAAAAAAGTTATTATAGATGAGGTTTTAGTGACAATTATGAAAGCACCCCAAAGTTATACCGGTGAAAATATGGCGGAAATTCATTGCCACGGGGGAGCTTTGATAATGAAGACCATTTTAGAGGAAGTACTGGCTACGGGAGCAGTTTTAGCAGAACCGGGGGAGTTTACCAAGAGGGCTTTTTTAAATGGCAAATTAGATTTAACTAAGGCGGAAGCTACTATAGATTTAATCAGGGCAAGTAGTGAGGCAGGGTTAAAAATAGCGGCTTCTCAACTGGAAGGTAATTTAGCAAAAAAAATTACCGTTCTACAAGAACAATTGCTAAAAATTTTAGCTTTTTTAGAGGCAACTATTGATTTTCCCGAGGAAGAGTTACCCGGCTTAGCTGACAAGGAAATTGAAGCGGGTTTAAAGAGCTTGATTGCTTCATTGGAAGAATTAGCGGAAGGGTTTAAGCAAGGACAAATAATACGCGAAGGATTAAAAACAGTTATCTTCGGCAAACCAAATGTGGGCAAATCCAGCCTATTAAATGCACTTCTGGGCAGAGAAAGAGCTATTGTTACCGACATACCCGGTACCACCAGGGATTTGATTATGGAAACAATTTATTTAGAGGGTATTCCAGTTAAATTGATAGATACGGCGGGTGTCCGTTTGACCGAAGATCTGATAGAAATAATCGGGGTAGAAAAAACAAAGGAAACTCTAAAAGAAGCGGAGTTGGCTTTTTTAGTCCTGGATGGAGGCGCAGAATTAGGGGAAAATGACTTCTTGGTTTTTGAACTGGCAAAGGAATTGGATATTCCCTTTTTAATATTGTTAAACAAAGTGGATTTAAGGGATCAGGTATTGAAAAAGGGCCAATTGGAAACCGTTTTTGCCGGGGTCAATATTTTAGAGATTTCCGCTTTAAAGGGCTACGGCTTGTCCGAATTAGGGGAAGAAATTAAAAAGCTGTTTGACCTAAATAAATTAAACTTTAGAGAATCACCGCTGCTAACAAAAATGAGACATTTTGAGAGTGTTAAAAAAAGCCTCAAACACCTTACAGAAGCTTTGGACGCTTTACAACAGGGTTACCCCGAGGATTTTTTAATTATTGATTTAAAAGCTGGTTACGATTATTTAGCGGAAATTGTCGGCAAAGATGCGGATGAAGAGGTTTTAAATAAAATATTTGCTGATTTTTGTATCGGCAAATAACTTTCCGATTTTGCTGTAATTTTTAGATAAAGGACTGAGAATAGTGGCGTATATAGGAGGCAGTTTTGATGTCATTGTTGTAGGTGCCGGCCATGCCGGCTGCGAGGCGGCCCTGGCTGCTGCCAGGATGGGCTGCCAAACCTTACTTTTGAGCTTAAACTTAGATCAAATTGCCCTAATGCCCTGCAACCCGGCTATAGGGGGACCGGCGAAGGGGCATCTGGTGAGGGAAATTGATGCCCTCGGCGGGCAGATGGGGATAAATATTGATCGGTCGGCCATACAGGTGAGGACTCTAAACACGGCTAAAGGACCGGCGGTGCAGGCTTTGCGGGGGCAGGCGGATAAAAGATGCTATCAGGACAATATGGCGGCCACCTTGCAAGGACAAAAAAATCTCAGCCTAAAACAGGCTATGGTGGAAGAACTACTGGTGGAGGATCAGCGTGTCATTGGCGTAAGGGTGCAGACAAACCTGGTTTACAAGGCCAAAAAAGTGGTTTTAACCAGTGGCACCTATCTGAGGGGCAGAATTTTTATCGGCGAGGTAAATTACCCCGGCGGGCCAAATGCGTCTTTAGCGGTTGAAAATCTATCCGCAAACTTGGAAGCCTTGGGCGTGGAATTAGGCAAATTTGAAACCAGCACGCCACCGCGGATTGATAAAAACACCATTGATTTCAGTAAAATGGAGGAGCAAAAGGGCAGCAACGAACCATTATACTTTTCCTTTTTGGAGCAGCAGTTGAACAGACCGAATATTTCTTGTTGGTTGGTTTATACCAATGACAAAACTCATCAAATTATTGAAAACAATCTTAAAAGATCCCCATTGTATACGGGTCGGACACAGGGTTCGGGCCCTAGATATTGTCCTTCCATTGAAGATAAGATTTTGCGCTTTAGGGACAAAGACAGACATCAGTTATTTTTAGAGCCGGAAGGAATTGATCGGGACGAAATTTATGTTCAGGGGATGACAACAGGTTTGCCAGAGGAAATACAGTTGGAGGTTTTAAGAAGTATCGGTGGGCTGGAGCAGGTAGAAATAATTAGGCCAGGTTACGCCATTGAATATGATTATATTATTCCCACACAGCTGAAAACAACCTTGGAGTTAAAAAAGGTAGCCGGTTTATATTGTGCCGGGCAGCTTAACGGTAGTTCCGGTTACGAAGAGGCTGCCGCTCAAGGTCTAGTGGCCGGCATAAATGCAGCCCTTGCGGTTTTGGGCAGGGAGCCCTTGGTTTTAAAAAGATCAGAGGCCTATATCGGTGTTTTGATTGATGATTTAGTCACTAAAGGAATTAGCGAGCCCTACCGCGTGCTGACTTCCAGGGCGGAATATCGCTTGTTGCTGCGGCATGGGAATGCAGACCTGAGATTAACAGAAATAGGAAGAAGGATAGGCTTGGTAACAGATGAAAGATATCGGCTTTTCTCCAAAAAAAAGGATGCCCTGGAAAAGGAAATTGACAGGTGGAGGAAACTACAAATTAACCCCCATCGGGAGGGCATGGAACGGCTATTAGAAGAAAAAGGCAGCAGCCCGTTAAAACAGGCCTCCAGCCTAGCTGATTTGTTAAAAAGGCCGGAATTAAGCTTTCGGGATTTAGAGATTTTTTTGCCTGATCAAAGGGAATTAGCGGATGAAATTAAAAATGAAGTGGAAATACAAATAAAATATGAAGGCTATATCAAGAAGCAGCAGCAGCAAGTGGAGAGGTTTAATAAATTAGAACACCGCCGTCTGCCCCAAGACCTAAACTACTTGGAAATTAGCGGTTTATCCTTGGAGGCCAGAGAAAAGTTAACAGAAAGAAAACCTTCGTCTATTGGCCAAGCGGCTAGGATTTCGGGGGTTTCCCCTGCCGACATCAACGGGCTGCTGATATTTTTAGAACAGGCACGGAGGAAAGCAAAAGATGGCGAATGACTTTTTAAAGACTCTAGAGCTGGGCTTAACTCAACTGGAAATGAATTTATCGAAACAGCAGTTGGACCGATATGTAGGATATTACAAGTTGCTTTTAGATTGGAACCAAAAAATTAATTTAACTGCTATTAAGGACCCTAAGGAGATTGCTATAAAACACTTTTTAGATTCCCAATTGCTAACAAAATGGTTGAAAGTTGGAGCAGATACCGCTTTGCTGGATCTTGGCACCGGGGCGGGTTTTCCCGGGCTAGTTTTAAAAATTCTAAATCCCGAAACAGCTATTACCCTAGTTGATGCTGTCCAAAAAAAGGTCAACTTCATCAACCTAGTAGCAAAAGAGTTGTCCTTGATCCAAGTGGCCGCTATACATTCCCGAGCGGAGGATTTAGGGAAAGATTTGGGCTATAGGGAAGGGTTTACCGATGTAACTGCCAGAGCCGTTGCTCCTTTGGCGGTATTGGCTGAATACGGGCTGCCTCTTTTAAAGAAAGGGGGAAAACTTTTTGCTTTAAAGGGCCCTAACTACCGGGATGAATTGGAAAAGGCTAAGGATGCCATTGATTTATTGGGGGGAAAACTAGCGGAGGTGGTTGATTACAAACTACCTTTAATAGAAGACCAAAGATCCTTGATAATAATTCGTAAGGATAAAAAAACTCCTCAAGGGTATCCCAGAAAGAGCGGCATTCCCTCCAAAATGCCTTTAAAACGGCATCAAAACAGAATTTAAAGGGGTAAAATTATTTAGAAGGCCAGCAGGCCTTTTTTATATTTTTAGCAGGAACTAAATGGGCTAACGTGGAATGTATAACCAGTTGCCGGAGAACAAAGAAACAGGTGATGAAATGGGCAAGGTTATTGCATTGGCTAATCAAAAAGGCGGGGTGGCTAAAACTACTACGGCTGTTAACTTAGGGGCTGGTTTAGCCAAAGAGGGTAAAAAGGTGTTAATTGTTGATAATGATCCCCAGGGCAATGCCACCAGCGGTTTGGGAGTGGACCGTTTGTCGCTGGCACACTGTATTTATGATTCTTTAATTAATGGAAGACCTTTACGGGATATTAGGATCAGCACCCAATGGGAAAATCTTGATGTTATTCCAGCCACGATCCAGTTGGCCGGTGCGGAAATAGAGCTAGTGGCGGCAATTTCCAGGGAAAGCAAGCTAAAAAGGGCCCTGGAATCAATCAAAGAGAATTATGACTATATCCTGCTGGATTGCCCGCCTTCCCTAGGTTTATTAACCTTAAATGCCTTAACGGCCGCTGACACGGTTTTGATTCCGATTCAATGCGAATATTATGCGCTGGAAGGATTGGGCCAGCTAATGAACACCATCCATCTTGTACAGAAGCATTTGAACAAAAACTTACAGTTGGAGGGGATTGTTTGTACCATGTTTGACGCACGTACAAATCTTTCCATTCAAGTTGTGGATGAGGTAAAGGCTCATTTTAAGAACAAATTAATGAAAACCATTATACCCAGAAATGTTAGACTGAGCGAGGCCCCAAGTCATGGCTTGCCTATTATTTATTATGATCCCAAGTCTAAGGGTGCGGAAGTATATATGGATTTGGCGAAGGAAGTGATTGAGAATGAGTAAAAAGGGTTTAGGCAGAGGCCTAGGTGCTTTATTGCCGACGGTAGTTAATCTTGAAGAACCGGAGCAAAACCGGCCCCAGTCATTGAGAGTAGACGAGATAACACCTAATAGCTTTCAGCCAAGACGGCAGTTCTCAGAGGAAAAATTAACAGAGCTGGCAGAATCTATTAAAGAGCATGGCATTGTACAGCCGATTGTGGTCAGGGCACTGGAAACAGGTCTTTATCAGATTGTGGCCGGTGAAAGGCGCTGGAGGGCGGCTCAACTTTTGGAGCTGGAAGAATTACCTGTTATTATCAAGGATTACACCGATAAACAGGTGTTGGAAATAGCGCTCATAGAGAATATACAAAGGGAGGATCTAAATCCCATAGAGGAAGCTAGGGCTTATAACATTTTGATTGAAGAACACAGCCTGACCCAAGAGGAGCTGGGGGCCCGCCTAGGAAAAAGCAGATCCCATATAGCCAACACACTACGCCTCCTAGGTTTATCTACAGGGGCTCAGGGGGCCTTAGCAGAGGGCAAGCTAACAGCGGGACATGCCCGGGCCTTACTCAGCGTGCCGGAAAAGGGGCAATTGGCCTTGGCCGACAAAATCATAGAGGAAGGTCTGTCGGTTAGGGAAACAGAAAGAATTGTAAAAAGCTTACTAGAAGTAAAGAAGGAACAGGGGGATAAAAAAAATTTTTTAGCAAAAAAACAGCAGCTCCTGTATGAGGACAGCTTGTTGGCGGAATACAGGGACAGGCTAAGGGAAAAGCTAGGTACGAAGGTGGATATTAATCAGCAGGGGGATAAGGGAAAGATCGTCATTGAGTATTACAGCCCGGGGGATTTGCAAAGAGTGCTGGAGCTTTTCTTCGGGACGGAAATAGCCTGATAAGACAGCAAAAAGTGTTTCACGTGAAACACTTTTTGTTTTTTAGCCGCTGTTTATAGCTGCTGAAATGTTTCACGTGAAACATTTCAGCAGGCGGAAAAGATAAAAACCCGGATGGGGGTTATTCGGTGATTATTAAGCAAATACTTAGCTTCTGCCCAATAATAGCCTCCAATTCCCGGGTTGCGATTCTTTTCCCTAAATAACTATGGCAAAGAGGAGTTTGCTGCTGTTATCCGGGGGGTTATTTGAGCTAGGGGGGCAATTTCCGAGATAACATGTAATTGACAAAGCCCGGCTTAATATGCAAAAATAGCGGCAAGGAGTGCGTTGAAGGCAACGGGAAGCTCTTGTAATTGCAATGCTTATTGCGGGCATCGGCTTGCGGCTGATTGGCAGTAGAAATAGATCGTTTTAGTATATCAGTTGGTTGACTGGTCAAAGGAGAGGTAGTTGTGCTTGGAACCATAGTTAATATGGCAGCTATAATAGTCGGCGCTCTATTAGGCAAGGGAGTGGGTAAGCTTTTAAAAGCTGATTTGCAGCAGTATATAATGCAGGCCATCGGTTTGGGAGTTCTTTTGGTGGGCTTTAAAATGGCCTTAGGCACAGAAAACATAATAGTAGTAGTTATTAGTCTGATGTTGGGCGTTATTGTGGGGGAGTTAGCCGGCATAGAGGATAGATTAGCCGGAATGGGTGCCAAGCTGGAAGGGTTTTTTGCCAATGGTGCAGGGGAGGGCACTTTTGTTAAAGGTTTTGTTAGCGCAAGCTTGCTTTATTGTGTTGGTGCGATGGCCATTATGGGTTCTTTGGAAAGCGGGTTAACCGGCAATCATATAATTTTATATACAAAATCCCTGCTTGATGGGGCAACTGCTATTATCTTGGCTTCCTCCCTGGGTTTGGGAGTAGCCTTTTCCGCCTTGGCGGTTTTTGTTTACCAAGGCAGTTTGACTTTGCTGGCAAAGTGGATAGGGGTCTACTTGACAGAGCCGGTAATTGTGGAAATGAGTGCGGTGGGAGGCCTGTTGATTTTTGCTATTGGCTTGGATATGCTGGGGATTAAAAAATTGAGGGTAGGCAATCTTTTGCCGGCTATTTTTGTGGCTCTGTTTGTGATGCTTTTTTTTGATCAGCTGGGAATTAAGATTTAGAGACTATACCTTTTTAAAAACCTTGGTGGGTTTGGAGCATGGTTTTTTAGTTGAAATTTTAAAAAGAAAATCTTAAATAAAAAAGGAATAAAATTTTCCATGTAGAATAGTTAAAAATATGGAGATTTTGGTTTATAAACAGACTCGGAGGCATATAGTTAATGGAATCAGCGCTTTTCCTTGGGTGGCAACAAGTTTTATCCTTCATTAGTTCTCAAGGTGCTTTGTTAACGCTTTTATTGGGCTTGGTTGTCTTGTTAATGTTGGTTTTGTTGCTGATAGAACACAGAGCAAATAAAAAATATAGAGAACAGCATTTGAAATTGTTAGAGGGCGTACACACAGCAAATGTTGAGGAATTTATTATCAATCAAAACGCTGAAATGGGCCGGCTGCAGGCAGAGGTAGCTCGGCTGGCAAAAGAGGTTGTAATTTTAGAAAAGATACAACAGCTGGCGATCCAAAGGGTTGGCTTTGTTCGTTATAACCCCTTTCAGGATCTCGGCGGAGACCAAAGCTTTTCCCTGGCCCTCTTAGACGGCAGGGAAAGCGGTTTTGTTTTGACTTGCATTTTTGGCAGGGAAGAATCCCGGCTTTTTGCTAAAGCTATTAAGGACGGGGAATCTCGTTACCGTTTAACTGATGAAGAATTGTTGGCAATTGACCGGGCTAAAAAGGACCAAAGCATAAAGGGTTTGCTAGAAAAAGGGGGAGGTGAGATGCTGCCGTGAGTTGGAAATTGCCCAAAGTAGAAGGGCGTGCCGTTAAGCAGAAAAAAAAGTATTTTACCCTGCTGTTGATTCCTAACAATGAAAATTCCATGCGTAAATGGCGGATACCCGGAATGTTGCTGCCCTTTGTCCTAATTCTTAGTTTGGTGGGACTAAGTGCGATTGCTTTTTTTAGTTATGGTTATTTTATTTCCCAGGGGGAAATAGAATCCTTGCAGTTTTTAAAGGGGGTTAATGCCGCCCAGGCAAAAATGATTGAGGAGCTCCAGGACCAGGCAAAATTATTGGAAAGCAAATTGGAAACAGTAAATGAATTGGAAAATAAGGTTCGTGCAATGGTTGGTTTGGAGGATAGGGCAGAAGAGTCGGATGGGCTGTCCGGTGTTGGCGGAGGATTAGAGCCCCTTCACTGGAATGTTAAACGAAGCGAAGGTTCCCAGCTTGAGCAAGCCGGGCCAGAGGGGTTAACGGTGGAAGATTTTCAAGGGGAAGATCGGTTAAAAGATCTTGTGCTCAGAAAGGAAGCCGCTTCTGCTTCCCGTTCCTATAATACATATAATAATAGAGATGAGTTAGCTATCAATGAAGTGGCTGAAAACTTTGAAACTTTACAGGGACGTACCGAAAAAAAGAAGGCGGACTTGGAGTTGCTATTGCTGGAAGTAGAAGACAGGCTGGAATATTTAGCTGCTATCCCTGATGCCTGGCCGCTCCAAGGAAAAATCACCTCGGTGTTCGGTATGAGAACAAATCCTATTACGGGCAAGGGGAAGGAAATGCATGAGGGACTGGATATTGCAGCCACCTATGGTACAACAATTACCGCCGCGGGCAAGGGAACTGTTGTTTTTGCTGGTACACAACTGGGCTGGGGCCGGGTTGTTGTTATAGATCACCATAATGGTTATGAAACTCAATATGCCCATAATTCATCTTTATTGGTTAAGGTCGGCGATCCAGTTGAAAAAGGGCAGCCCGTCGCAAGGGTGGGAAGCACCGGCCGTTCTACAGGTGCCCATTTGGATTTTCGTGTTAAAAAAGAAGGAGAGTTTATAGATCCTGAATTGATTCTTAAAGACTAGAAGTGGGGGAAGGTATATGCTTAGAAAGAGGGAGATCCCTGAATTCGACCAGGTTGGCACTTTTATTGGAAAGGATGTTTACTTTAAAGGCGTGGTTAAAGCTTCTTCGGCCCTAAGAATTGACGGTAAGGTTGAGGGAGAGGTTCACACCGAGGGGGATATCCTAATTGGAGAGGCGGGCCGAATCGAAGGTAATCTTCAAGGCCGCAATATATTGATAGCCGGGGAAATAACCGGCAATGTTTCCGTTTCCGGCAAAATTGAGGTAGCGGCTACCGGGAGGATTTATGGGGATTTAAAAGCTCAAAATTTAGTTATTGATGAAGGGGCCGTTTTTCAGGGTAATTGTCAAATGTCGGGCTCCGTTAAGGGAAAAAAGGAAGAGTAGTTAGCCTGTTAGAGGGAAGCGCTGGCGGAAATTTCCTGCATCCTAAACTTATGCAGTAAAAGTCCATGACTTATGCTGGCGGAGATCAATTCGGCCATATCCCAGATCAAGCCCAGCCGGGTGTTTTGCAAAACGAAATATTCCATATAGCCGCTTACATTGACAGTGCCGGTAAAATGGACATCCCCTACTGGAGGTAAGGTTTTCTTTACCCCGGCACCAGGCTTTAGGGCACCAGGGGAAAGAGTGATTTGCCCAATGTTTTCTGATTTGCCCAGGCAAGCATCAATAGCTATAAACAAGGAGTCGGGATGTAGCTTTTGAATTTCCTTTAGTTGTTCGCTTAAATTGGCAGCGTGGACAGGCTTGTTCAAGGTTCCGTAGACTTCCAGGCGGGCAGGGGAGTTCTTTAGCTTAGTACCAACCAGGGGTCCTAAACTATCTCCTGTTGATCTATCGGTGCCAATGCAAAGGGCTACTAGGGTTTTTTTGCCTTCCGCATCCAACTCGCTTAGATATTGGGCTAAGGCCCTTCCCATCTTTAAGGCGAGATAAGGCTCTTCATAATGAAACTTAATTTTTTTTGAATTGAGGTTTCCTTGCGGCCCTGCAGTTGTATAAGCTGCAGCAAAAAAAGGATTAAACATAAGCCACCTCCGCTGATACTATAGTTACAGTATATGTAAATATTTAAAATCCTATACAAATTGAATTAATTAGCTCTCACCCGGCATAGAGATTATAAGAGCAGCTGTTAGCAAATTATTTAACGAGTCGCTGCCGGGAGGGCTTTCTTAATGGGAAGTTTTAGAAAAGCCATGGCGCTGGCCCTAACCTACACAGGAGCGATAATAGGTGCTGGCTTTGCATCGGGCCAGGAGTTGGTTCATTTTTTTGTTCGTCAGGGCTTTTTAGGTCTTTTGGGAACTGTTGTGGCGACAGTGGGCTTTGTGGTATCGGCCCTAACGGTTTTTAAGATTGGGGTCAGCAGAGGGATTACTTCTTATCACCGCTTTTTGATTGTTCTGCTGGGGGAAAACCTTGGCAGGGCGGCGGATCTGTGCTTCTCTTGCTACTTGTTTATGGGATTAGTGATTATGCTTGCGGGCTGTGAATCTGTTTTCTCCGACAACTTTGGTTTTGCAAAAGGCTTTGGCTTAATTTTAAGCAGTCTAATTTTGATTGGGGCTCTCTTGCGGAAGGAAGGCGGGGTTTTAGCTTTAAACACCTTTCTGGTTCCTTTGATAATCTTTGGAGCCTTGTTGATTAGCATTTCTAGTTTTCGAGAAACCGGTTTGCTGTCCGCTACAGTAAATAGCGGTCGTGGTTTTGCTTGGTTAGGCTTTGCCATTCTTTATGTTTCATATAACATGATCGGCGGGCTGGTGATTTTGCTCAGATTTACCGGAAGCCACTACAGGGAAGGTTTTTTCGGTATTGTTTTGGGCGGTTTAGTTTTAGGTGTTTTGGCAGGCTTACTTTCCTTAGTTCTGCTGAATAATTATTCTACCATAGCGGCAAGGGAGATCCCCTTGCTGGTCTTGGCAGAAAACAGAAGTATCTTTTTAGGTAGGGCCTATGGCATTGCCTTGTGGTTTGCTATGTTGACTACGGCAGTAGTAGACGGGGCTGCTCTGGCCTTGAGAATGGAGAAGGCAAAACTCCCCTACCTAATGATTATTTTGCTGTTTATTTTCGCCGCTGCTCTTTTGGCCAAGGTAGGCTTTTCGGTCCTGATAAAAACTGTTTACCCCTTTTTTGGTTACTTGGGGTTAGTCCTGTTAATGCTAATTCTGCTGAGGTGGTGTTTGAAAAAACAGTATTAAGATGCTGTCAGCGTTTTCCAGATATGATAGGCAGGAATTATTGATTGTAGTAGAGAATAGACTAGATGCAAAATTGACAGCTTGGTTTAAATTAGCTAGTTGGGGGGTGGGGCCGGGTAGTACAAAAGTAGTACCCGGGGTCAATGGAAAAGAAAAAGCAAATGGTTGGCACTAGAAAAATTTTAGTACTGGGCATAATTTTCCTATTATTGGGCAGCCTTTTGTCTGCTTGTTCCTTTCTGGAAAATATTAATGTATTCAAAGAAGGAAAAGTTAAGGAGAAGCCTCTAGAAAACCCCCCCGGAGCCAAAAGGCCTATTGTTTTATCAACTGAAAAGAGCCAAATAGTTGTTTATTATGCCACTGCCGACGAAAACTTTCTGGTTCCTGTTACCATCTCTATTAATCCGACGAAAGAAGTTGTACAAGTTGCCATAGAGAAACTTTTAGCCGGTCCCAATAATGATTTTTTGAAGGGACCCATTCCTGAAGGAACTAAGCTTAGAGAAATATACTTTCGCGAAGGATCGGGAACGGTTTTTATAGACTTGACAAAGCAGTTTTTAGAGATGAAAACCAAGGAAGCTGTTCAATTGGCCTTGGATTCTATTATTTATACCCTTAGCGAATTTCCAAATGTGGAAAGGTTTCAAATTTTTGTAGAGGGGCAGTTAATAGGTGAATTGCAGGATGTTCTCCTGGATGCAGTTTTTGAAAGAGAAAATAAGATTAATTATATAGGGGACAAATCGGACTCAGGGGCACAAATTACCGTCTATTACGGTGACGATAACGCCATGTTTTTGGTTCCGGTTTCTATTGCCGGGCCTAAGGACGGAGGCGTGGTTGAACAGGCGAAAGCCGCCCTGAACCAGCTGGTGAAGGGGTCTCCCAAAAAAGGCAATTTGGTTTCCCCCCTTTGGAAGGGCACTAAAATAATTAATGTTTCCTGGGAGGAAGATAAAAAGCTGCTGGCGGTTAATTTTAGTAAGGAAGTGGTGGGCTATGGAGGGGGGACCGCTTTGGAACGATTATTGGTTAATTCCCTGGTGTTTACTCTTACTTCCTTGCCCCAGGTGGAAAAGGTGCAGGTTTTGATAGAAGGGCAAAAAGTTGATTATTTGCCCGAAGGAACGGATATTTATAATCCCTTGGAGAGAACGGAAAAATTAAATTGCAGTCAGTGATTGCAAACTTAGGTACTTTTTTGGAAAAAAAGAAAATGTTTGCTTCTGTGCTGTCCTAAAGTTTTTTAAGGATGGCTTTCTTTCTAAGAAGGACTAATAGTCATGATTTTGGAGGAAACGGGTATTTGCCTGAAAACCTCATTGCTCTATTTGCTTACCGCGACCTTAGTGAGACTTTATTTGTAATTTTCTTAATTTACTGTGGGCTGGCTGCTATTTGAAAGGAGGGAAGGTAGTTGATGGGAATAGTTCCCCTTGAGGAAATAGAATATCGGATCAACAGGCTTCAACAGTCACTGTTAAAAAATGAGCTGGACGGTGCCTTGATTCTGGAAAATACTAATCTCTATTATTTGACAGGCAGCATCTTTGAGGGCTTTCTTTATGTTCCCGTGGAGGGAAAGCCGTTGCTGATGGTGAAGCGGGGTTTGGAAAGGGTCGTAAAAGAATCACCTTTGACAAACATCCTTTCTATTAAAAGCAGTAGGGATCTGGGCGTTACTATACAGGAGTGCCATCCTTTGCCCGTCCGCCTAGGACTGGAATTAGATGTTTTGCCTGCACGGGATTATCTAAGGTACCAAAAGCTTTTCTCTACAACAACTCAACTAATCGATTTGAGTAAAATTATCAGGGAGCTCCGTTTGGTTAAATCTAGCTATGAGCA
>Ga0265293_10004692_pt1 | contig 23824 bp, 27 predicted proteins | sample Munlanlewell138R_FD_192505 | JGI IMG/M metagenome (GOLD analysis project Ga0265293, IMG submission 192505) | Leachate microbial communities from a municipal landfill in Southern Ontario, Canada - Leachate well 138R | ecosystem: Engineered > Solid waste > Landfill > Unclassified | place: Canada... | reverse complement strand
ATTCGGTGGGTCAGGGTCGACGTTGATGGCCTGCGAGATGACGGGCCGCAGCAACCGCAGCATGGAAATCGACCCGAAGTACTGCGACGTCATCGTTCGCCGTTGGCAAGAGTACACAGGGGGGGGGGCCACCCTGGAAGGCGACGGTCGCACCTTCGCCGACATATCGGCAGAGCGGAGGTAATGTAATGTCCGCAACCCTTTCAGACCTGCAGACTGAGCGCGAAAAGCTGCGCGCACTGGCCGCAAAAAGCGACTATGAGACCGCGCTGGCAGATACGACCAGCCACCGCGCCCTGCTCGACGCCGCTGCGTCCCTGCGCGCAGTGATAGACCGGGCGATGGCCAACCTGCCAGGCATGATGCTGCAGGCCATTGAAGGGGAACAAGATGAAACCCGCACCCACTTCCTTCTTTCTGACGCCGCGCTCACAGTCCTGACGGCCCTGGGCGGCGAGGCGGAGCAGTCATCAGCTGCACTTCCAGCAGTGGGTGAGCAATTTCGGCGTGGCGCCAAGCCACGCGATCTGCTGGCCGTTAGCCAGTGGGCAGATCGCCACCGATGGTTGAGATCCGGCACGAACGCCCCTGGCCGCTGGAACACCAGCCTGACGCCATACCTGCGCGAGATCATGGACTCGCTATCGGAGCACAGCCCGGTAAGGTCGACCACATTCAAAAAATCCTCTGGCGTCGGCGGCAGCGAGGTCATGATGAACTGGATGGGCTATGTCATGCACCACCTGCGCAACAAAGACATGCTGGTGGTCATGCCAACACTTGAGCTACGCGACCGATCCCTGAACCCTCGCATGGCGAAGATGCTGGCCGAAACGGAGGTGCTTTCCGAACTGGTGTCAAAGTCCAGCCGGGATAAGGCGAATCGCGCCGACGTGATTGAGTACGGCGCCCACGCCCGCATCATTCGCAGCGGGGCCAACAGCCCGGACTCGCTGCGCTCCGACCACATCGCATACGTGATCGCCGACGAGGTCAGCGCGTTCCCTTGGGATATTGGCGGTGAAGGCGACCCCATGACACTGATCGACAACCGGCAGCGCACATTCAGCCGCGCAAAGTCGTACTTCATCAGCACCCCGACAACGGTCGGTCGCTGCCGTATCACGCTGCAGTATGCACGCAGCGACCAGCGGCGCTATCACGTTCCCTGCCCACATTGCGGCGCAAAGCAACACCTAGAGTTTGACCGCACCGGCAAGGTCGCGTACGGCCTGAAATGGCGCACCACACCCACCGTAGACGAAGAAACTGGCGAAGTGCTGCGCCCACAGGTACTGTCCGCCTGGTACACCTGCAAACAGTGCGGCGACGACATCAGCGAAGCGCACAAAACAAACATGCTGGCTGCCGGGGAGTGGATCGCCGGAAAGCCGCATATCAAGAGGGCGCGCGGCTACCACATCAACGCCCTGTATGCGCCGGTAGGCCTGGGCGTGTCTTGGCGCGATATCGCCCAGAAGTGGGTCGATTGCCAAGGCGACACCTCAGAAATGAAGGCGTTTGTGAACACCTACCTGGGCGAAGCCTGGGCCGAGCTGGGCGACAGCATCGACGAAATATCGCTGATTTCCCGGCTGGAAGGCTACGAGCCCCTCGACATGAAATTCCGCCTGCGCACCGCCGGGGTTGACGTTCAGAAAAACCGCCTGGAAGCCACCTATATCGGATGGGGGGAAAAAGAGGAAGCATGGCTGATTGATCACGTCATTTTGCCTGGCGACACCGCCCAGCCAGAGGTCTGGAGGGATCTGGCCGACTCAATGCGTGAATACGGCATCCAGTCCGCCGTCATTGACTCCGGCTACAACGCCAGCATGGTTTACGCCTTTTGCACGGCGCACCGCTACGCCGTGCCAGGCAAGGGCATGGCCGGGACGGCGCGGCCACTGATCGAGGACGAGCGCCGCCGCACCGCGCGACTGCGCCGCCGCGCAAAGCGCCAGCACATTGTGGAGCCGATTGGAGTTGACCAGGGTAAGGCGCTGCTGTACGCCCGCCTGAAAATGGAAACCCCTGGCCCTGGATACATTCATTTTCCCCGCACGCCAACGTTTGACGACGAGTACTTCGCGCAGCTGTCCGCCGAAAAGCTGGTCACCCGGATGCGCGGCAGCCGACCGTTTCAGGAATGGGTGCAGACCCGCGCTCGGAACGAGGCGCTCGACTGCATGGTGTACGCCACTGCCGCGATGCGTCTGTCGCGGGTAAGCCTGTCCGCACCACCACCAGACACCCAAACCCCCGCCGCCGCGCCCAGGCGCACCGCCCGTCGCATTGTCAGCGGCGTATGAAGAAAGAAAAAGGAATAAACATGTCGACAAACAGATTTGCAGCCAGCCAACGAAACACCGTTCTAGAGGATATCGCCGCCGAGATTGGCCTGCGCGCAACGGTGCTGCTCGCGGCTTGGTGGGGTGGCCGGAATATCGTGGTGCCTTCGATCCGGCCTGAGCGCAGCGTCATCGCCCAGGTCATCGGCGAAGAAGCGGCCCGCCGCTTGTCAGCTGCGTACTCTGGCGAGCAAATCTTCATTCCCCGGCTGAACTGGTTTGAAGAGATCCGAAAAGCCCGGCAGGTGCACAACCTTCGAGCCCGAGGTTTTGAGTCTGACGAAATCGCCAAGCTGATGGTGATGACGCGCCGGGAGGTCGAGGACATGTCAGAAATCGGGCGCTTCGCCGCCGAAGCGGTCGCCATGGAGAGCACCGATAGGGGCGGCCCGTCCCTGCTTGATATTGAGCCACCGAAACTGCGCGGGAGCACTGGCGGGCAACCGTCGAGTGCGCGCCGGTCACGCAGCAAACCGCCTCCCGCTCCCAAGCAGGAATGATCCATTGCGCCCGAACACATCATCTATTTCGGCTGGTATCATCGCCGTGCTTGAGAGAGAAAAATTCGGTCCATCCTTGTTTCTATTTTTTACAAGGAATCCGATATGAAAGACGCAGTCACCAGTGAAACACCATTTTTGATGTGCAGTCCTGGCGTGTATTTATTCTCTGTGCGAGCAGGCGTCCCGGCGCCAGAAGCGTTATCGCAAGCCGCAGAGCTGCTTGAAGTAGGTCATGGCCTGATGTTGTTGGCTGATGAGATGGACAGCAGTATCGCTCGCGCGGCGGCGACCTGGATTGTAGAAACGGCGCACACCGCGCTTTTAGCGGCTATCAGCAACGGCTGATCGCTCAACCGCCCGGCGACACCCGAAGGCCACCACGGCGCCGGGCGCCGCAACACACAGTGGACTATTTTAGGAGCTGGCTTATGACTTTAGATCTTTTGCTTTTCATGATTTCCCTTCTTGCGCTGCTTATGATGGTGTGGGGGCTGATACTGCCCGCGCGAGCATTTCTTGGCAAGACTGCTACCAGAGGGAAAGTCGGGAAGGTTTACGGGCTGGCCTTCATCGCATTTTTTGCCACAGCATTGGCCATGGCACCGAAAAAGGGAGGCGACACCCCCGCCATTGCCATCGCCGCCGCGACCCCAGAAGACGAGCCAGTTACCCCCGCCGCCGAACCCGTACTTCAGCCCGCGAAAACGCTCGGCATGCTGCCCTCAGCCTTTAGGGAAAACTATAACGCCGTCGTCGGCAGCGTTGACGCCCGGTACGAAATACCAAAAATAACGATCCAGCCGGGGCAAGTGAATGACATTTTTAACAGCAGCCTCGCCGCGAATGTTTCGGTCATCGGGTCGGTGGACAAGCGCCATGGAGAAATCCAGAGCCTGATGGTCATTCTCGCCGGTGGAAACGAAGTCGACCCAGCTCGACCTGTCCTGGCGTTGCTCGCCGTCTCCCAAGTGGCAAACCCGGACGTTCCAAAGGAAGACGTCGCAAAAGAAGTGATGGACATCATCGGCACCGCGATGAAGAACCTGGAAAGCGGCGACTCTTACGAGAGAACCCTTGGGAGGGTAAAGTACGTGGCCAGCGCCAACAAGCTTACCGGCCTGATGCTTTCCATAGCGCCTGCCGACTGACCAGGCCAACCCCGCCGCAGGAAGCCCCGCGCTCAAGCAATGAGAATGGATGACATCCAGATTCAGGTGTCATCCACATGGCCTATACAGCACAAGACCTTTCCGCCGTCGATGCGGCGATTGTGACGCTGACCACAGGGGGCCGCGTCACAGAGATCCGGTTTTCCGACCGGCTGGTCAAATACCAAGAAGTAAACGTCGGTGAGCTGCGAAAGCTGCGCGCCGACATCGCGCGGCAGCTTGGACCGAAGCGCGTGCCCTTCTCGGGCCGCACCTGGGCATGCACCCAGCACGGGAAAGACCTGTGAGGCGCCCCGCTAAACGCCCCGGCATCCTGGCCCGCGCCCTTCACAAGATATGGGGGGCCAGCCCGCTTGCAAGCACCCACGAAGCGGCCAGCACAGGCAGGCGCACCAGCGGATGGTTTCCGTGGGACACATCGCCGCGCCGCGAACACTTGCGCCTGGCCCTGCTTCGCGCCCGCAGTCGCGATGCATATCGCAACAATGCAATTGCCCGTGCCGCCGTCGACAGACTGGTGTCAGACATCATTGGGTCGGGAGTATCGCCCAAGCCTATGGCGCGCACGGAAGACATGCGTGTGCAGCTGATCAATACATGGGAATCGTGGTCGATGTTTTGCGACGCCGACGCCCAGACGGATTTCTACGGGCTGCAGACAGTCGCCCTGCGGGCAATGTTCGAGTCTGGCGAGGTGCTCGGGCTGCTGGAGTCCGATGACGCCGACGGCATCCACCTGAAAATCCGCTTGATCGAATCTGACCATCTGCCGTTCAAGAATGAGCGCCTGACCAATGGGAACCGCATCGTCGACGGCATTGAGCTGGATGCGCGCGGGCGGCGTGTTGCGTACTGGCTCCACCCAAACCACCCTGGCGACTTCGACCTGACCGGCAACGATCCCGTACGCGTGCCAGCCAACCGGGTGCTGCACCTGTTCGAGGCGACCCGCCCAGGCCAGTTGCGTGGCGTGCCGATCCTGTCGTCGGTGCTGATGCGACTGAAGGATCTGGACGAGTTCGACGATGCACAACTTGTACGCCAGAAGATTGCAAACCTGTTCGTTGGTTTCATCAAGCGCCCCGCGCCCGAGCCCGGCACCGAGCCACTTGGCCCCGACGGTCAGCCTTTGTCGGAAGATCCGGCAGAGCAGCCGCCGCTGGTCTTTAAGCCCGGACTGCTGCAGGAGCTTGGGGAGGGCGAAGACATTGAGTTCAGCGAGCCACCCGGCACCCCAGACGGATACCGGGAATTTACCCGCAGCCAAATGCACATCATCGCTGCGGCGCTGGGCATCCCGTACTCGCTGATGACGGGAGATTTTAGCGGCGTTAACGACCGCGTTGTGCGTGTGGCCATCAACGAATACAAGCGCCGCGCCATGGCACTGATTGACAACGTCTTGGTGCCGAAATTCTGCGTTCCCATACGCAATGCCTGGGTAGACGCCGCCATTCTTGCGGGCGCACTGCCCGCCGCGCAAGCCAGGGAAATGAAGCTGACGCGCTGGACGCCACACGGATGGGCGTACATCCACCCGGTGCAGGAAATCGAGGCCGACGTACTGGCAATCAATAACAAATTAAAGAGCCGCAGCGAAGCGCTGTTGGAGCGCGGCTATGACGCCGAGGTCATTGATCGAGAGATCGCCGCCGACCACGCACGAGAGAAGTCTCTTGGCCTGCCGCCATCCCCCGCGCAAGTCTCCGCATCCGCCCGGCAAACCCCGCCGCAGGAAACCGAGGACTAGCACGCGCACTATGAGCACATCAGAACGACCCCCACAGGAACCTGCGACATGACGAAAAAATGGTATGAGATTAAGGCGATCGCGGCTGACGGCAAAGTCGCCGCCGCCGACGCCGAGATCGCCCGCGCAGAGATCTCGATACACGACGAGATCGGCGCCTGGGGCATCATGGCCCGCGACTTTATCGCGGATTTCAACAAGATTCCGACCTCGGCTCAAATTGACCTGTCGGTGCATTCGGTTGGCGGCAGCTGCTATGAAGCGCTGGCGATCTATCACGTCCTGGCCCGATCAAAGGAGCGCATCGTCGCTCGAGTAGAGGGGGTCGCGCTGTCTGCGGCAAGCATGATCGTGATGGCAGCGGGCAAGGTCGAAATGCCCGCGAACGCGTACATGATGATCCATAACCCGCTGATGGCCACAATTGGTGACCACCGGGAAATGCAGTCTGTCGCGGACCTGCTCGGCAAACTAAAAAGCAGCTTTGCCGCCATTTACTGCGCCAAAACGGGCAAGAGCGAAGCGGACGTCATCGCAATGATGGACGCGGAAACTTGGATGACTGGTGAAGAAGCGGTAGCCGAGGGCTTTGCCGATACGGTGATTGACGCGGTTGAAGCGGTAGCGTCCCTGTCCGAGTCCACCCAAGCCCGCTTCGTGAAGGTGCCGCAAGCGCTCGCACCATCTCCGACACCGCCCGCAGCCCCCGTCGCCGACCCGCCCCCAGGCCCAACCGCCATGCCTGCCGACAAGATCGCCGCCGCCTGCGCAGACGCTGGTCTGGCCGCCCTTGCCGCCCCGCTGATCCGCGCTGAATCTTCCCCGGAAGCTGTCACGCAGCGCCTGGCAGAGGCGCGGGAAATCGCCGCCCTGGCGCAAGCCGCAGGCCGCCCAGCCGACGCCGAGCTGTTGGTCCTGGCTGGCGTTTCGGTTGAAACCGCCCGCACCCGCCTGACAGCAGCCCGCGCCGCCGAGCTGCCCCCCATTGACCCCACCACCTCAAGCGACCCCGCCCACCCGGACGGTGAGCCCACCGGCGCCCGCGCCGCCCTGAATGCCCGTTTGAATTTCAGCAATATTTACTCCCGCCGTCAGGCGGGCGCCAAAGCCTAAAGGAGCCCAGCATGGATCTCGGTATTTTTGACAGCGACAAATTTTCTTTGCAGGAGCTGACTGCAGCCATCAACGAGGCGCCGCCCTTGCCATCACGCCTCGCGGCGCTGGGATTGTTCCAGGAGGATGGCATTATCTCTACCAGCCTAGCCGTCGAAAAAGACGTAGACACGCTCACCCTGATTCCCAATCAGTCGCGCTCATCGACAACACCCCACGCTACCGGCGGGAGCACACGCTCGGTGGTCATGTTCCCCACCACCCACCTTCCCACCCAGGACACCATATCGCCTGACGATGTGCAGAACCTGCGCGCTTTCGGCACGGCGTCCGACGTGGAAACCATGGTCACGTTTGTGCAGAAGCGCCTGGCCAAGATGCGCCGTCGCTTGGACGCCACCATTGAGTACCAGCGTGTCGGCGCCATCAAGGGAACGATTATCGATTCCGACAGCACCACTGTGATCAGCAACCTGTTCACACAGTTTGGCCTGTCACAGCAAACGCACAACCTGGACCTTCTCACATCCACCACCGACGTTCGCGCCGAGGTGCTCGCCGCCAAAGACAAGATGGAGACGGCCCTTGCAAACGAGCCGTACAGTGGCGCGCGGGTTCTTTGCGGCAAGACGTTCTTCCGGGCATTGATCGCGCACGCAAACGTGGCAAAAGCCTACGAGCTGTATGAGTCGGGCGTCTTTCTTCGCAACGACCCGCGTTTTGGTTTCGAGTTTGCCGGAGCGACGTTTGAAGAGTGGCGCGGCGGCATCGGCGGAACGCCATTCATTGCTGACGGCGAGGCATACATTTTCCCCGAAGGCGTCGAGGAAATGTTTATCACTCGGTTTGCCCCGGCCAACTACAACGAAACAGCCAACACCATCGGCCTGCCCAATTACGCCAAACAGGAACCCAAGCCCCTTGGCAAGGGCATCCTTCTGGAAGCGCAATCCAACCCCATCAGCATCTGTACAAGGCCGCGCGCGGTGATCCGTTTGACCATGACAAAGATCACCGAATAAGGGGCTTCTGATGAAGTTGCGTGACGCGCTCGACAAGGTGCCAGACGCCGTCGCCATATCGGTGTCTAGCAAGACCACGGCAGCATCGGCATCGGGAAGCATACTGGCCGCATTTGCGGGGATGAATTGGCCGTCCGTCCTCGCAAGTGTTGCCGCCATCGTGGGCCTTCTGGCGAATATCTATTTTCAGATACGCCGAGATCGCCGCGAGCGGCACGAAACCGCCGCCCGCCTCAACGCTATCCAGGCGAGGTGTGGCGAGTGAAACAGAGCCATCGCCAGCTTGTCGCCGCATTGACGGTCAGCGCCGCCGGGCTGGCAGCCTGGATATCCTCCGAAGGCAGCAGCCCGGTCGTTCCCGGCCAGGACCTGCTGGCCCCTCATATTCCAACAAAAGGTGACGTGCCAACCATAGGCCACGGCAGCACGCGCTATGAGGACGGAACACGGGTCACGCTGAATGACCCGCCGATCACTCGCGAGCGTGCCGTGCAACTGGCGCGCAATTTGATGAGCGGCGACGAGCGCAGCTTCCGAGCAAGCCTTCCTGGCGTCAAGCTGCACCAGTCAGAGTATGACCTTTACCTTGACTTTACCGGGCAATTTGGCATCGGAAACTGGAAGAAGTCGTCGATGCGCCGCTTCTTGCTGGCCGGGCAGTACCGCAGAGCGTGCGATTCGTTGTTGATGTGGCGCAATCAGGACGGTCGAGATTGCAGCCGCCCCGAAAATTGGGGGCCACGCGGATGCAAGGGCGTCTGGACTCGACAGCTCCAAAGGCACGCGCAGTGCGTGGCAGCGCAATGATAGCGAACATGGCCATCGGCGCAGCAGCCATCGCAGTCACCTTGGGCGGCGTTTACCTGCACGGCGAGTCACGATTCAGAGCGGGCCAGAGCGCGCAGGCTGCCGCTCAAAACTTGGCAGAGCTCAAGGCGTTTCGAGATGAGTCGACGCGCCTTGCTGGTCTGTCTGTTGATCTACAAGGGCGCATCGACGTGCTGGCCCAGACCCGGCCAAAAATCATAGAACGGTACACCCATGAAACGACTATCGCTCCTTTGCCTGATGGCTGTGTCATTGATCCTGGCAGGCTGCAGCACATCAACTCAGCCGTCAGCGCAGCCAACGCTGCCGCTGAATTTGTCGGCCCGTTGCCCGCCCGCTCCGTTCGTGGGCGGTGAGTCTTGGGACGATCTGGGCGCGGCATACATTGATCTGGCGCTGATGTATGGCGAGTGCGCCGCCCGCCATCAGGCGGTCGTTCGCGCATATTCAGAGAAAGCAAGAGAGAGCCATGACTGATTTTCGTTCCCTGGTTGCCCGCTTAGACGAAGCCGCAATTGATCGCCTGGCCGACGCCGCCACGCTCGACGGGCGTGGCGTGCGGGGCATGTTCAACGCACCCTGGACGCAGCCGCGCTTGGGGTCGATGCACACCGATATCGTAGAGCCTTCACTGACAGTGCGCGATGCGAGCCTGGGCACTGCTGCGGTCGGGAGCACGGTGATACACGCCGAGAGCACGTTCGATGTGATCAGCATCGAGCCCGACGGCACCGGCTGGACGGCGCTTATTCTGCGGGAGGTATTGCCATGATGCAGATCGAAGCAGCCGTATCGCGCGCGGACGTTGAGAGCCTGATCAGCATGATGGGCCTATCCAAAGAGGCCGCCCAACGCGCCGCCCGCCGTGCCGTGGCGAAAACTGCGAAATGGACGCAGAGCCAGGCCGCGCGCGCCATGTCAGCAGAGCTGCGTGTGCAGCAGCGGATACTGCGCGCGCGCCTGCGCCTATACAAACGTGGCGACGGCATGGAGCAGAAGATTTGGCTGGGCTTGAACGCCATTACAGCCAACCGGCTCGGAACGCCCCGAAAAAAGTCGGGCGGAACGCAAGTCGGGCGGCATTTCTTCAAAGACGCATTTCCAATCAAGCGGTACGGCGGCGGCGTGTACCGCCGCAAAGGAAGAGAGCGTTTTCCGTTAGAGCTGGCAAGGCTGGGCATCGACGCCATCGGCGCGCTCGCCTTGCGAGAGGCCGCGCAACGAGCTGATGATCGGCTTTTGGAGATCCTCCAGCAAGAGCTCCGCTATGAGTTCAGCAAGGTGATGAAGTGACAACCCTGATCGACTATGTAGACACCCTCGTGGAAAAGCTGCGCGATGCGCTGCCCGACATCCTGACCATCACAGCAGACCGTCCGCCGCGCCAGCAGCGCAGTTTGCGCGTGCCAGCCATACACATCGAAATCGAGGGCTTCGACCCGATGCAAGAGGCAGGAGACTCCCGCCTCTTGGCCGACGTCCACTTCCAAGCCCGCTGCCTGGTCGACCCCAGCCAAGATCGAGCCGAATTGATCGCCCGTGCCCTGGCCGCCCGCCTTGCGGTGGCGCTGCACGAAATCCGCCGTCCCGTCCCTGGCCACGGACACATTCGCCTGCTGTCCGCCGGAGATGATGCGTTCAGCGCCGAGGTGGACGGATACCTTGTCTGGATGCTTGAGTTCAATATCGAGATCGCCCTGGGCGACCTGGAGCTGCCGGGAGTTACTCCATCGGAGATTCATATCAGCTGGAGCCCGCAGATTGGCGCCGCGCATGAAGACGAATACGAGAAAATCACATGAACTACGATTTTGCGGAGATTGAGCGGCGCCTGTCCAACATGATCCGAGTTGGCACGGTCATCGCTGCCGATTACGGGCGAGCGCTGGTCAGGGTTATTTGCGATGACGTGACGACAGAGTGGCTGCCGTGGATGACCCGCCGCGCCGGTGGCGATATCGACTGGTGGGCGCCCGACATTGGCGAGCAGGTCATTGTCATTGCGCCATCCGGCCTAATGGAAGCGGCGTTTGTGATCGCTGCGCTTTATTCTGACGGCAGGCCGGAGCCAGCCAGCTCGCCCGATATACACAAAATCACGTACAGCAACGGCGACATCGTGCAGCATGATCGCTCCTCGGGCGCCTGGTACATCAAATGCGCAGGGACAGTCGACGTGGAGGCGGGCGGCGCCGTCAAAGTAATAGCGCCATCAGTCACCTTGGACACGCCTCAGACCACCTGCACAGGCCGCCTGGACGTTGAAGGATTATTGACTTACAAGGCAGGCATGGCCGGTTCGGGAGGGTCTGGCGCGACAGCTACGATTCAGGGCAGCGTGGTAGTGACGGGCGGCGACGTTTCTGCGGACGGGATACAGTTGAAGGGTCACACCCATACCGAGCAGGGCGACGGCGCAGAAACCAGTACCGCCAACTAACCCCGCCGCAGGAAAGTAAGCGCACGAAACGACAAGATAGGAGCATCTCCAACCATAGGAGCATCTCCCATGTCAGATCAGTTCCTGCACGGCGTCGAGGTCATAGAGCTCGACTACGGCGCCCGCCCGATTTCAACCGTCCGATCCAGTGTTATTGGCCTCATCGGAACCGCCCCTGATGCCCAGCAGCAGGCCACCGCCTCGTTGACGATTGGCACAGCATCCTCCAATACGGCACTGACCTATACCGCCGTCAACCCCGGCGCTTCCGGCAATCAAACTGCGATCCGCTACCGAAACCCAGCGACCGAATCTGCCGATCTGGCAGTGTCGGTGTCTGGCTCGACCATCTCTGTGGCGCTGGCGACAGACGAAACTGGCGCTGTCACCACTACAGCGGCGCAGGCAATGGCCGCGATCAACAGCAGCCCTGCTGCCTCGGCGCTTGTGCAGGCAGCCGCCGCAGGCGCATCAACCGGGGCCGGCATTCTTTCTGCCATGTCCGCGCGGTTTCTCGCGGGCGGCGCAAACGAGGCGTTCCCGCTGAACGTCCCGGTATTGATCGCCGGAAGCCGCCTGGAGGCTGCCCCCCTGGGTGCATCCGGGACTCTCCCCGCCGCCATAGACGCCATCTTCGACCAGGCCGGGGCCATGGTGGTGGTGGTTCGCGTCGACGACTCCGAGACGCCAGAGCAAGTCAAAAGCAACATCATCGGGGGCATCAGCCCCGTCGGGCAATACCTGGGCGTCCAGGCATTCCTGGGGGCAGAAAGCATCGTGAAGGTGCAGCCCAAGATTCTGATCGCTCCGGGCTGGTCGAACGACCAGGCCGTCGTGTCAGAAATGATGGGCATTGCAGAACGCTTGCGCGCCGTGATTATTGCCGATGGCCCGAACACCACCGATCAAGAGGCCATCAGTTACCGCGAGAAGTTTGGGTCGGCCCGAGTTTATCTAGTAGACCCCTGGGTAAAAGTGTGGGATACCGAGGTCAACGAAGAGGCGCTGCAGCCCGCATCCGCTCGCGTTGCCGGGATGATCGCCCGATCAGACAATGACCGTGGATATTGGTGGTCGCCGTCCAATACAGAAATGTTTGGAATAACCGGCACGGCCCGAGCGGTCGATTTTGTCCTGGGTGACCCGAACGCCCGCGCGAATTTTCTGAACGAAAACGAAGTGGCGACCATCATCCAGCAAGACGGCTACCGTCTCTGGGGCAACCGCACTTGCTCAGCCGATCCGAAGTGGGCCTTTCTTTCTGTGCGCCGCACGGCGGACATGATCAATGAAAGCCTGCTGCGTGCACATATGTGGGCGGTTGACCGCAACATCTCTAAGACATACGTCGAGGACGTTCTCGAAGGCGTCAATGCCTATTTGCGCCACCTGAAAGCCATCGGCGCCATTCTTGGGGGCCGCGCCTGGGCCGATGCCGAGCTGAATACGCCGGATCAAATCAAGCAGGGCATCGTCTACTTCGACTTCGATTTCACGCCGCCATACCCAGCCGAGCACATTGTGTTCCGCTCACGCCTGGTTGACGACTACATCGAAGAAGTGTTCATGCAGCTCGCAGCCTAATCGGCATCAAAGGATCAAATCATGATTGCAGACATTCTTTATGACATGAATCTCTTTGTGGACGGTCGCGGTTACGCGGGCCGCGTCAAAGAGTTCACGCCACCGGTCATCACGCCAGTAATGCTTGAGTACAGCGCAGGCGGCATGGCAACCGCCGTCGACGTTCCTATGGGTCGCTTTGAAAAGCTGGAATCAGAGGCCACGCTCTATTCATTTGATCGCGACATCATGAACACCATGCGCATCCTGCCCGGCGAGCAGTTTGCGTTTGTCGGGCGCGCCGCGATGGTGTCTGACGACGGCACAAAAAAGCCCGTGGTCGTGACCATGCGCGGCATTCTGTCAAAAGTCGATCAGGGAACCTGGAAGCCCGGCGAAGAAATGCCGATCACCATCGGCATGAGCCTGCGCTATTACAAGCTGGAAATTGACGGAAACGTCGTTTACGAGATCGACCCCGTCAACTACGTGGCCGTGATCAACGGCGTGGATCAACTCGAAACCGCCCGGCAGCACCTGGCGATTTAACTCCAAGGAAAGCACATGAAAACTTATCGAGCCATCAAGGCGTTTCCTCACGGAAACAGCTATGTCGCCAGCGGCGCCATCGTCCGCCTGACCGACAAGCAGGCCACCTTCCTGACAACTGGCGGCTACGTAGAGCCGCACGATGAGGTTGACAATGCGCCCGTCGTGCACGCCCAAGAAGATGCAGGCCAAGCCGCGCCCAAGGCCGTCACAGGCAAGGGCGCGAGCAAAGCCGCAGAGGGGGGCAAGTAAATGGCAGATACAGTCAAACCACAAACCCCTGATCGCATCAAGATCACGCTTGATCGCCCGGTCGATATGGATGGGGCGCAGGTCAGCGTTCTGCACATGCGGCGCGGCAAGGTGCGCGACCAGATCGCCGCCCAGCGCCAAGCCAACAACGACCCGGCCATGACCGAAGTGTGCATGTTCGCCCTCTTGTGCGAGATTGCCCCCTCTAATCTGGAGGACATGGATCTGGCCGATTACGAAAAACTGCGCGAGACGTTTGCGGGTTTTCGTACGGGCCTGTCTCCGAAAAAGTCCTGAGACGGGCCGTCATCGCCCTGGCCAGCCACACCGGCTGGTCGTTGGGCGAGATTCTTGATTTGGAAATGGACAATTTTCTCGAGTGGCTTGAGGCGCTACCCAAGCCGCCAAAGGAAAATAGGGGCCGAAATTGAAAAACCTGTCTGTAGGCATCCTGATAGGCGCGGCAGTTTCCGGCCAGTTTACGAGCACCACCAAGCACGTAAACACGCAACTGAAGATGATCGGCGAAGAGGCTGCCAAGCTGTCGCAACGCCGGTCGCGCGTCAACCTGCTCGGCAACGCTGAATCCGATCTCGAAAAGGCACGCGCCAAGGCCGCCGCCGCTTCTCGCGCGGTGATGGCCTTACGCCAGGAGCTGAGCTCTGGCCCGCCCCGGAAAGATTGGTCGCGCGACTTTGAAGCCGCCAAGGCGGCATCGGAACGGGCGGCTGCAGGCGTTGAGCGCGCCAGGCAGCGGGTGACACAGGCCGACGCGGCATTCAGGGCCGCAGGCGGCGCGGCAGGCGGCTACGCGGCCAACATGCGGCAGATCGGCGACGAGGTCGACCGCGTACAGGCCAAGCACGCACGCTTGAGCCAATATCTGGAAGCAAAAAACAAGCTCGGTGAATGGGCCTCTTCGGCCCGATCCTCGTTGATTGGCGCCACAGCCGGGGTCGCGGCTGTCAGCGCGGCCTTTATCAGACCCGCCGCCGCCTTTGAGGACTCGATGCTTGGTATCGCCAAGCAGGTGGAGGGCGCCCGCGACGAAAACGGGCAACTTACGCAGGTCTATCACGACATGCGCCATGAGGTTCAAATGCTCGGGCGCGAAATGCCAATTGCCATGAGCGGCATCGCCGAGATGTTTGCTGGTGGCGCAAGGATGGGAATTGCTCGCGAGGAGCTGAAAGGATACGCTCAGCAGGTGGGCATGATGGCCGAAGCCTTCGAACTTCCATATGGCCCGCTTGCGGAGCAGATGGGTAAAATTTCTGGGCTCTATAAGCGCCCCATCACCGCAATGGACGGGCTCGCTGACGCCATCAACTACCTGGATGATAACGCCATCAGCAAGGGCGGGGATATCATTGGCTTCCTGACCAGAACAGGCGGCGTGGCCGGGAGCGTTGCGATAACCGATCTGAGCATGGCAGCACTTGGATCAACCCTCTTGACGCTAGGCGAGAGCCAGGAGACGGCATCAACTGCAACAAACGCGATGTTGCAGAAGTTTGGGGCGGCAGTTAGTGGCTCCAAGAAGATGCAAGCCGCCCTAGAGGATATTGGCCTGAGCGCTGCGGAAGTCCAGAAGGGCATGCAGCAGGATGCCATTGGCACCATCATGAAAGTCATGGAGGCAACCAGCCAGCTCCCGGCTGATCAGCAGCTGGGCGTCATGGTTGGACTGGTGGGGCTTGAGCACTCCGATACTCTTGCCAAGCTGGCGAACGGCACCGATGAGTTTCGGCGCCAGCTCGAGCTGGCGCATAGCGAGGCCGCAAAAGGCAGCATGCTCCGCGAGTACGAGGCGCGCCTTGGAACCTTCTCTGCTCAATGGGAGATTTTCAAGAACCGGATCGGCGAGTTGGCTATCAATATTGGAACGGTGCTGCTGCCAATCGTCAACAAGCTATTCACGGCCCTGGGTTCTGTACTCATTCCCATGGCGGACTTCGCCGCAAAAAACCAAGCGGCGATCAAGACCATCGCAGGCATGGCTGCAGGATTTCTGGCCTGGAAGGTGGCCATCGCGCCGGTTATTGGCCTGCTCGGCAACATTAAAACGATATGGACCGTTGTCAGCCTTGCTCTGACCGCGAACCCCATCGGCATAATTATCATGGGCCTGGCCCTCGCTGCGGGGGCGATCATGGCCAATTGGGATACGGTGGGGCCGTGGTTCACTGCGATGTGGGATGGAATCGCCCGCGCAGGCAAGTCGGCATGGGATGCTGTAGTCAGCGTATGGAACATGGGCGCATCCTTCATCGGCGGGATATGGAGCGAGATAGAGGCAGCAGTCGACGGCGGGATTGTGGGTGTTGGCGCTCTTTTATTGAATTGGTCGCCCCTTGGTCTTGTCTATCAAGCAATATCAGCGGGGCTTTCCCAGCTCGGCGTTGAGCTGCCCGGAAAATTTACAGAGCTGGGCAGCATGATGATGCAGGGCATGGTGAACGGGATTCGCAGCATGGGGGCAGCCGTCAAAGACAGCATCGTCGGCATGGGCGACAGCGCGATGGGCTGGTTCAAAGAAAAGCTGGGCATCCAGTCACCATCTCGCGTGTTTACTGGCCTGGGCAGATCGGTCGGAGAAGGCGCCGCTGTGGGTATTGGCGACATGATAGGCGCCGTGGGGCGCGCCGCTGCAGGGCTCGGCACCGCCGCGACCATGGCGTTCCAACCCGCGCTGGCTGCGCCATACGACATCGCGCAGGCAGCATCTCCGGCGTCAGCCATACTGGACAATGCGGCCAGCCTCGTGAGCGGCAGCCAGCAAGCGGGCAGCGCCGCCGCTGGCATGGTCGTTGGTCGAGGCGGCCAGGGCGCAGCACAAACAGTGACCATCACCAACAACTTTCACATTACACAGCTACCGGGCGAGAGCGCAGAGACGCTGGCACAGCGCGTTTCTGACCTCCTGCGCCGCGAAAACGGGCTGGCACAGCGTGCTGCCCTGGGAGATTGGGCATGACCATCGCACAACGAGCTGCCGCCGCGCTGACCGGGAACAGCCTGCTTAAACTGTCGCGCGAGTTCAGTCGCGTCCCCACCGCCGCTGTGGGGGCAATTGCAGGCGACCAGGGCTACTCTGCTGCTGGGCGCGCCATGGACACAGGCCGCCTGGACAGCATTGTCGCCGCCACAGGACCCGACCCCATCGCCCGCCTGGCGCAGGAGGGCATTCGCAGCCTAAGCATGGTTGCGGTCTCGACGATCAGCAACGCGATCTCCGGGGCGCTTAGAGCAGGCGACCCGCCGCCTGCTGGACATGCCATGCTTTCCCTGGGCGGCTTTGTTTTTATGGTCGGCACCCTTGCGCATCAAAGCCTAAAACGATCCCACGCTTACAGATGGGAAAAGCAAGACAGGCTGCTGCGCACACCGTCCCGACAATTCATCGGGCCGGGCGATGAGAGCATTGAGCTAAGCGGTTACCTTCTGCCGCATTACACCGGCGGTGCCGCCTCTCTGCCAGACCTGCGCGCTCGCGCTGCCATTGGCGAGCCCTACGACCTTGTGGATCACTTTGGGGTGGCGTATGGACTCTATGTGATAGAGAACATCGAAGAAACGGGCGCCGAGCTGGATATTTATGGCCAGCCCAGGAAGGTGGATTTCAGCATATCTTTGTCGGCGTACGGAGAGGATGCTCCGTTCATCGCTCTGGCTGCAGCCGCCATGGCTGTCGCCGCCGACAGCCCCATGGAGCCAAATGGTTCCGCTGCGAACATCGATAACGGGTGGGAGTGACATGAGCGACACATATATCACGCGAGACGGCGAGCTGCTCGACAGCATAGCCTGGAAAATCTACGGAACAGAGCAGGCCGTACACCTGATCGTGGCAGCAAATAGGCACATATCGTCGCTGCCGATCAGACTTCCAGCAGGCGTGCTGTTGCGTATCCCCCAGGCGCCGACGTACCCCGAGCCGGTGGCCACCATCCGTCTTTGGTCTTAGCCATGACGCCTGATTTCAGAATAGTCCACGACAGCGAAGACATTACGGCGCTGTTCCGCGACCGGCTACTATCCCTGCGGGTGCTTGATCAGGCCGGTATTACGTCCGACCAGTTCGATCTGTCGCTGGACAACCGAGATAGCGCTATCCAGATCCCGGAAACCGGGGCGGTCCTCTCCGTTGCAATGGGCTACAAGGGCGCGGGCCTGTATGACATGGGCAAGTACACCATCGACGAAATCGAATCGACCGGGCTGCCCAGGACGCTGTCTTTGCAAGGCAAGGCCGCAGACATGAAGGCCACGCTCAAGAGCCAGAAGAAACGCTCCTGGGATAAAACGACCCTCGGTCAAATAGTGCAAGAGGTCGCAGCCGAACATGATCTGACCGCCAAGGTGGCTGCGAAGTTTGAGGGAGTCCCTGTTGATCACCTCGATCAGGTGTACGAGTCAGATCTGAACTTGCTTACCCGGCTGGCTGACCAGCACGGCGCGGTCATGAAGCCAGCCGGAGGCCATCTGTTATTTGTTGAGCGCGGAACAGGCCTGGCCGCCGATGGCGAGCCACTCCCCACGGCCACCATCGTTGTGACTGATGCGCTGGGCGGGGACGGCTGGAGAACATCAATTCAAGAACGGCAATTCTATGCCCGCGTCGGCGCCCATTGGCGTAACACGCGCGCTGCCGAGCAGCAGTATGTTTACGCGGGATCTGGCGACCCCGTCACATACCTGCGCCACCCGTACAAATCGGAAAGAGACGCCCTGGCCGCCGCCGAAGCCAAGCTGCGCCAGCTGCAGCGCGGTAGAACCAGTCTGTCGTTGCGGATTTATGGCCGCCCGGAGATCTGCGCCGAAATGCCCATACAGCTGACAGGCTTTGACGCGCTGGCCGATGGAGAGTGGATAGTGACGCGCGCAGAGCACAGCCTAAGCAGCGGCCTGACGACCAGGCTGGAAGCCCAGCGCCGCGATGATATTGCGCAGGCCGCCGAGGAGCAGGCGCAAAGCCAGCAGCCCTCCGAATAACAGGAACCTCGCCGCAGGAACAATGCGCCCCACCAGCCCAAAATCTGGGCATGAGTGGAATGAACGCAATCACCGGCCACGCGCTTGGCGGCTTGGAACACCTAAAGCAGTCCATACGCGACATCCTGACGACGCCAATAGGCAGTCGCGTGATGCGCCGCCAGTACGGGTCGCACCTTTTCAGCCTGGTGGACGCGCCCACCAACCGGATGACGATCTCGTCGATCTATGCGGCCACCGCCGCCGCGCTGCGGAAGTGGGAGCCACGATTCAAGCTCCAGCGGGTAGCGCTGGGCAAGGTCGAGCCAGGCCGCATTGAGCTGACCGTGTACGGAACGTATGTATTCGGCGCTACCGCCGGAACCCTATCCATGACAGTGGAGGTCACACGGTGAATATAGATATGTCCTCGTTGCCCGCGCCGCCAGTGGTCGAGCCGCTCGACTACGAAACAATCCTGGCCACCATCAAGGCCGACGTCATTGCAGCCGATCCGGCCCTCGCCGAGGTTTTGTCGCTGGAGTCAGAGCCGATTGTGAAGGTGTGCGAGGTCGTGGCGTACCGAGAGCTGATGCTGCGCGCCCGCATCAACAATGCGGCCAAATCAGTGATGCTTGCGTACGCGCAAGACGGCGATTTGGATCAGCTGGCCAACAATCTTGGTGTTAACCGCCTACCCGGCGAGAAAGATGATCGACTTAGGCAGCGGACTCAGCTGTCGCTCGAGGGTTACTCTACCGCCGGGCCGACGCTCTCCTACGTTTTCCACGCCCTCTCGGCCAGCCCCGAAGTCCTGGACGCGCACGTTGACAGCCCGACGCCTGGCCGGGTGAGAATCGTCGTCTTGGCGCAACCGAGTGACGAGCACCCGTACGGCGTACCCAGCCAGCCGCTACTTGACTCGGTTTTTCAGGCCGTTAGCGCCGATGATGTGCGACCGCTGTGCGATGACGTCAACACCCAGGCCGCCCAGGTCATCATGTACGTCGTCGAGGCGGCGCTTGTCTGCGCTCCCGGCCCCAGCGCCACCACCACCGTCGCTGCCGCCGACCGGGCGCTTGATGACTACGTCGAGCAGCAATTTCGACTTGGGCAGAGCATCACACTTTCCGGGCTGCTGCGCGCCTTGCGTCAGCCCGGCGTCAAGCGCGTCGACCTCGCAAGCCCAGCGCCAGCAGCCGCCATCGACGATGTGTTGATTCCAGTGGCGGCACATCAGGCCGCCCGTTGCGTGGCCAGGTCGGTGACCCTGGGAGGGATCGAAACATGAGCCTACTCCCACACAACGCCAGCAGCACTGAGCGTGCGCTAGACGCTGCGGCAGCCAAAGCCCTATCCCTGCCTACGCCAATCAGCGACCTTTGGAACCCGGAGACATGCCCCGTGGATGCGCTGCCCTGGCTTGCCTGGGCGCTCCACGTTGAGAATTGGGACGCAGCTACAACCGAGGCGCAACAGCGAGAAGCAATCAGGCTGTCGGTGTTGCTGCACCGTAAAAAAGGAACACCGTGGGCCATCAAGCGCGCCCTCGCCGCCATTGGGTTAGAAGTTGAGATTTTCGACAGGCAAGAGCAACGGCGCATCTACGCAGAGCACAGCCCGAATCGGCTGGATGGAACATGGCAGCTGGACGGGTCGCGGCAAATCATGCCCCTGGCCCTGATAACCGGCATCCCGCACATTAACCATTGGGCGCAGTTCATCGTTCGCCTCAACCTTGCAGAGGCAAACGACCCCTATGTGCTTGCCCAGCTGCGAAATCTCATCAACGAGTGGAAGCCGCAGAGGTCGTGGCCCATCTTTGCGTACTGGATCAGGTTCTTCGTGACCATCACGATTGGCGCTAGATCCCGATTCACGCTGCAAAAGCGCACGCTGGTGCCTATTTGGCCTGGCCTCTATATCTCTAACCGCCGAGAGCTGGCCTGGCAGACAGGCACTGACGGCGATACGCTCCGGCTCGACGGGTCATGGCAGGTCGGTGGCGGCCATCAGATTGGCGTCCGATACGGCGCCTTGGCCGGGCCTACGATGCGCTCTTTCCGCCTGCGCAGCCGGGCCGCAATAGCCAGCCGCACAGCTATAGACACCCGACCACGCCAGCGCCTGACGCCTCTGCGTACCACCATGACCCCAGCACCGACGAAGCTGCAGCGCGTGATCAGGAAGCTGGACGGCACTTGGAAAATCGGCACACAGACGCGCCTGGACGGCGCATGGAAATTGGACGGATCGCGCAAGATCGCGCCGCATCCCATGACCACAACGCCAAAGCTCGGCGAGTTTATGGTGCGTCCGCCTGCGTACGAAATTCCAGACCCCTCACAGGCCGGGCGACTTCGCCTGGACGGATCGTGGCAAGTGGGCGGACCTGCTCAACCCGAATCACGCATCGTTATTACCAGGACATGACATGGCATCAACCGTTATTGCAAATGCGTACCGCATCAGATTGGCCGACTTCCACGCTGGCGTAACCGACCGACTCGCGCCTTTTGGGTTCATGGCTTTCGGGGACGGCGGCCACAACCCGGACCTCTCTCCGAAATCAGCCAATCCCGACGCGCCAGGACTGGTGAATGAGCTGGTCCGGTTTCCGCTCGCCTCAATCACTCGGCCATCCATGTACACGACCGAATGCGAAGGCCGTATCGAGCCAGGAGAGCTGGTCGGGGCGTGGATCTCGGAGGCGGCCCTACTGGACACGGACGGCAACCCCGTCGCCTACAAGACGTTCTCGCCTAAGAAACGGGACGCGGACGAACTCTATCAGGTGTTCATCGAACCTCTTTTTTAAGGTGAAAACATGACTTACGAATCAAAACTGCCAAATCCCCTGATCACCAAGATCCCGAACGAGCCGGTTGATGCTGTTCCCGAACTCTGGAACCCGCGCTACGAAGAAGTTGACGAGAACTTCGAGAATCTCGACCAGCGACAGCAGTCAGTCGAGGACGAAATCGCCGCCGCCCGCGCGGGGGAGGAAAGCCTGCCCGATGTAATCAACGCGATTGTCGAACAGATCGGCGGCATATCTGGCACGCTTAGCGGCCTGGCATCGCCCACATCAATTCAGAACGCAGTCAATCTGGATTGGCTATACCGAGGCCGTCGAATTGCGTTTGAGCTGTTTGCGACGGGCTACGAGCTGCGCAATCACCAGGGTGTCGGCATTATCTCTGGGGTAATGGGCGACGACTCTATCGACATCGAGAGCACTGCCGGAATCAAGGCTGGTGAAGATTACGTGCTGTTTGATGGCGAAGAAACGGCGCTGGTGCGAGTGACCGCCATACACTCCGATAAGCGCCTCCGACTGTCGAGCAACCTGCCGCGCGCCTGGGGGGCCGGTGCCGTACTGACCGGGTCGACCTTTGCCGCCCGCCCAGAGGGCGGCGTCGACGCCCGTGTCGGCGCGCAGTGGGTGTCAAAAGCTTTGAACCTTGGCGATGATCGCGGCGCACGTGCCATCGTGATCCGCCGCACCCTGTCCGCAGGCGTCGTTCGCCTCTTTTTCCGCGACAGCCACACCACAGCCTGGACAGAGTGCTATTGGTCTGTTCGCCGGTCTGGAGGTGGAACGTCTGGCGTCCCGGCAGGCATGGCCGACTACGAATACATTGCAAGCATGCGCGGCGATGGCTTCTTGCGGATCGAGGTGGACGGCGAAGACGTCGCCATTCGCCACATCGTCGGCCTGGGCGCGGGAACCGAGCTGGGCGGCTATATCAACCCACTGATGCGGCCCGCGCGCCCCAGCATCCTGCAGCCAGCCGACGAGGCTATCGACGTCGGCGAAACACCCACGATCACAGTGAGCGGTTACAGCAGCCCAGCAGGCAATGCCTTTGCATATTCGCGCGTGCTGCTGAGCCTGAGCGCGACTTTCGACACCGTGCTGCATGACTCGGGCCGGATTCCCTCCATGACGTATTCGGTGCCAGCGGGAGTTATCGCGGCAGGCGCCCAGATTTACCAAGCGGCAGAAGTGGAAGACGCGGCGGGCTTGGTGTCGGAGCGATCCGTCGTAACCAGCTTTACGGCAAAATCCAGCTTCGCCTACGTGAACACGCCCACCATCATCTCCCCAACAAACGGGCAAACCGAAATCCCCGAACAGCCGACCATCCAGCTGTCCGCCTTCGCCACCACTGGCGAATCCGATACGCACAAGGGATCACAGTTCCAGTTCAGGCTCGAGCACGGAACCTGGGATCTGCCTTTTCATGATTCTGGCCTGGTTACCGCCACCAAGACGTCGTACACGCCGCCTGCCGGGGTCATCCCCGCTGGCGAGGCGAGGGTCGTAATTCGCGCGCGACAAGAGGGCAACACGCTCGGACAATCCGAGTGGTCGGCTGATGTTGTGGTCACCACAAAGCAGCTCTTCGCCCAAATGCTGGGCATCGTTCAGACGTCTACGGGCGGCGGCGCTGGCGCATGGCAACGGGTTAACGAAAAGTTTGAGTCCATCGCCACCACGCCAGCGACATTCAATAACCACCCTGTCTACGCCGCGATTACGCCGCAAGCAATCGACGGCCAGGCCATGGTTCGCATCCCTCGCTTCTACGTGAAAGAGGGCGTTGTGCCATCCGGCGCTCACTCTGGCAAGCGCTACTGGCTGGTGTCGGATCAGCCCGCCGACGGTTTCGCTGTACACCCAGCGTTCATGCTGTCCGGCAGCCCTATCGATCAGTTCTGGGTGGGGCAATACCAGGGCGTGGCGGACGGATCAAAACTCGGCTCATCTACCGGAAAATCACCCCTGGTGAGCATCGACTTCCCTACGATGCAGGCCCGAGCCACAGCTCGCAACGTGAGCGGCGTGAGCGGCTTCCAACTCTGGGATATTTACCAGCTTTCTGCCATCCAGACGCTGGCCCTAATCGAGATGGGTGGATCAGACAGTCAAACCCTGATCGGCCAGGGCAACGTGAGCGGCGGCAGCGTCATGGCTGTCGATAACGCTACCGTGGCGCAGGCGTCCTGGCGCGGCATCGTTGGCCTGTGGGGCAACATCTGGCAGATGGTCGACGGCCTCCAGACCGACGCAAGCTCCCGATACAAGATCTGGGATAAGAACGGTAACAAGAGCTATATCACCACCACCAAGACAGCCCCCGCCAGTGGCTGGCCGGTAACGATGGCAACAGAGTCTGGCGCCGACTTCGACCTGGGCTTTGTGTTCGCAGCCAGCACGACGGACGGCACGCAAGGGAATGGCAGCTATGGCGATTATTTCTACCAGGCCGCGAATTGCGTCGCTTACAGCGGTGGCTACTACGG
>Ga0265293_10004691_pt1 | contig 23826 bp, 28 predicted proteins | sample Munlanlewell138R_FD_192505 | JGI IMG/M metagenome (GOLD analysis project Ga0265293, IMG submission 192505) | Leachate microbial communities from a municipal landfill in Southern Ontario, Canada - Leachate well 138R | ecosystem: Engineered > Solid waste > Landfill > Unclassified | place: Canada... | reverse complement strand
TATCCTGCTTGCTATCCTAAAGTCGTGTCTGTGTGTGTGTGTGCTATCCTGCAACAGTGCTATCCTGGGTATGTGCTATCCTAAAACCTTGCTATCCTACAAACGTGCTATCCTGGTGCTATCCTGCAACAGTGCTATCCTGGGTATGTGCTATCCTAAAACCTTGCTATCCTACAAACGTGCTATCCTGGTGCTATCCTGCTTGTTCCCTTGACTGTGTGTGTGCGTATATTGCTTAAAACTGTGTGGTTGGTTGGTTGGAATGTGTGGAATATAAAATAACTTAATATACTGAAAGGCTCTAAGATATGAGGGATAGTAAAAGGCTTTTTGTAATACATTAATCAATTACGATTTAATGGCTTGCAATGCAGGATAGAAGCTTTTCTGCTGGTAAAATAAAATAATACTTGACAATCATTTGTAAATAAGTTAAATTGTATACAGAATAGAATAATGTTCAAAGGAGGATAAAATGAACATATCAGTCTCAAAAGCAACAGTTTTAAAGCTTAAAGAGCTTTTTAAGATGGAGTTGCCAGAATATATGGATGTTAAAAGCCTGTGTGACTTGTTTAACGGTGAAATACATGTACAGCAAATCTACAATCTAATGAATGATGGCTGGATTTCTTGCTACATGTATGACCACTCACCAATCAGGCATGTCAAGCCAACAGAAATAATGAAATACGTTATGGATGTGAATTATGGACAATAAAGAAGACAAAATAAAGAAAACTGCAGCAAAAACTGTAGCAAACAATACAATAAAAAGAAAAAAGCAACCGTTGCAAGAGTTTGAAATAGAATTCCAACCAAATCAAATCGGCAAGGTTAATTCAGAAGGTGCAATCGTTACAAACCCTGTGTTTTGGGAGATGGCATTACAGAAGAATACAAGAATGCACTTTTTCAACCTTTGCAAGTTGATTGACCCTGATACTGGCATGATTGCATTGCGTTTTTCTGATGGACGGATTTCTCCTTTGTCTGATGCGCAAATAGCAGTCCACTTTGGCACACACACTGTGAAAGGTGCAATTGCTGAGCTTGTGGCGTATGGCGTGCTGGCACAGATATCCGTTGCACGAACCAATGTTTATGTAGCAAATCCTTATGTTTTAAATATCAACAATAAAGCAAATGCTTATTTGCAAGCAATCTTTAATAAAACAACCCTAAAAAGAGCAGACAAATATAACCGTTTTTTCAATAAAGAAAATACAGAAAAATTTGAAGCAGTCTGGGAAGAAGGGGAGTTAGAAAAGGAGTTTGATTTTGATGAAGAAGAGTTTGAAGAAGAGTATTAAAGCCAAAAAGCAAAAAGAGCAAGCACTGGTTGCTGCACAGCCTGACATTTTGGACATAATTCATGCACGGGAAATACGCACGGAATACATTACCTCTGGCAGGGAAAAGTCGTTAGAAGAGCTTGCTGAAGCATATAATGCACCAATCGATGCAATAAGACAGCTGGCAACAAAGGAAAAGTGGGATATAGAGAAAAAGACCTACAGAGCCAATGAAATACAAGAAATGAAAGGCGAGTTGCTATTCCAGCGGGCAAAGTCAGAGCTTAATTCCGTTATCAACAGTGCAAAATTGCAAGACCAGGTTTACAATGCAATATCCAAAAACATTGCTGAGGGCCAGTACTTTCCAACAATAAAAGACTTTGCAACCTTGAATGATATTGTGAAAGACAAGTCAGGTGAAAAACAGACTGGCTCTTCCAACAAGATTTTAAACATTGTAATGAATAAAGACCCAAGCAAGATGAACTATCAAGAATTGCAGGCCTTAGAAAATGACATAAACGGAATGATAAGGGATGAGGAATGAAAAACAAAATCATTGCACAAGATTTATTGAAGCAAATAGCCAAAGAGAAAGCAAAGAGGCGTGATGAATTAATTGCTTCCATGCGTAAAGAAAATCCGCAAGGGTTTTGGAATTTCTGCAAGTATCTATACCCCAGCTTTTTCAAAGATGAGCAGACAGAAAGAATTAGGTATGCTGATGTGCTGCAAAAATGTATAATATACAGCTTGACTGGCGACCCTGCGTACAAGAAATACAGAAAAGTAATGATTAACATCTTCCCACGTTTTGGCAAGTCTTTCATGGTGTCAATCCTGGTTGTGTGGGCTTTGTGGCACTATCCAGAAGGTGCAGTAATGCGAAACACACACGATGCAACACTGGCAGAAAAATTTAGCAGAGACATCAGAAACATGATTGAGTCGCCGAATGTAGAAGGGGAGATAGAAGAAGATATAATCTCTGTGGCTGGCAAGCTGAATGCAATAGCACCTGAGTTAAAACTGTCAAGAGACAAAAGAGCCTTAAGTTCATGGGCTTTGAAAACATCTAAAGATGTGGCTTACTTCTGTGCAGGGATTGCGGGTAGTATAACTGGCAAGGGTTGCGACTTGGCAATGATTTTGGATGACCCAATCAAAAGCCCAGAGGCTGCTTACTCTGCCAATTTCAACGAAGACTTGCTGACATGGTATCTAACAGTGCACCGCTCACGTGCTGATATAGGTGAGAATGTTTACGGGTGTGAAATAATAATCATGGCAAGATGGAGCGAGGATGACTTGTGTAGCAGATTGTTAGATTCCGAAGACGACTGGTACCAGGTAACATTCGACATTGAGAACGAGGAAGGCAATTCTTCTTGCGAAAGCATTATTTCAACAGAGAAGATGCAAGAGATAAAGCGTGGCTTTGCTAACACTGCAAGATTAAACATGTGGAATGCTTTGTATCGCCAAAAAGTTGAGGGAATGAATGAAAGACTGTTTAAAAAAGAAGATTTAATGCGTTTTGACCCAGCCGAATACAACTTTACAGACCGCAGGCGTTATCAAGTAGTGGCTTGGTGCGACGTGGCAGATGAGGGTGCAGACAGCTTGTCCATGCCAATCGGGTACTGGGATATGGGGCTTGGCGAGGTTTACATTGTTGACGTGCTTTTTACCAAAGAAAGAAGTGAAATAAGTAGAAAAATGGTTGCTGATAAGATTTTGGAGCATCGAATTGAGCTTGCAGTGTTTGAAAGCAACAATGGTGGCAAGTATTTTGCTGAACTGTGTTCAAATAGCTTGACTGAAAAAAATAATGAAATGCGTGCCAGGATAAGTCAACTGCAGGCACGAATGCCAACAGCCAGCGAGCATGATAAAATAATGTTTCAAAGCGAAATTGACAGACTGAAAGATACAATCTTTGATGGCTTTGTTTATGAGGCACTGCGTACATCTGCTAACAAAATAACAAAGATTTTAGTCAACAGCAGCTTGGTATTAAGCTCTGTGTATTTCATAGAAGATGCACTGATTGACAAGTCCAGCGACTATGCTTTTTTCATGCGTGAATTGTATTCATTCCAAAAGGAAAGAAGGAATTTGCATGACGATGCTGCAGACAGTGTATGCTCTCTTGCCAAAAGGTTCTGTGCAAGCAATCTGTTTGAAATGTTTTAATTTAGGTTTATAATATGATAAAAAGTAAAGAAAGAGTGCGTGATTTTGGCGAGGTTTTTACCCCTGCTTGGCTTGTGTCCGATATGTGCGACCTGGTTGACCGTGAAATTCGTAATACATTTACAAAGATTTTGGAACCATGCTGCGGGAATGGCAATTTTCTTGTTGAAATACTTAAAAGGCGATTAAGCATACATGGCTTGTCGGTGCAGCATATCAAAGAAAGCTTGCAGACCTTGTATGGTATTGATATACAAGAAGACAGTGTTTACAAGACTAAGAAAAGAATGCGTGCTGAGGTGGTGCGTGTTTTAAACGGTGCAAGCGATGAGTTTTTAATAGAAATGCTTGATATAATAGATAAAAACATTGTCTATGCTGACTTTTTACAAGATGACACGTTTGCAGGAATACAGTTTGACTTGATTATTACAAATCCACCTTATCAGAAGAATGTTGTAAAAAAGGATGGTAATAAAGGCAGGGCTAATGCAGCTTATCCTGAATTTTTTGATAGAGCAATAGAATATAGCAAAAAAAAAGTAGTTTTTCTAATACCCTCAAGATGGATGACTAAATCAGTAAATGGAGTGCCAAAAATATGGCTTGATAAAATGATTGCAGCAAGGAATTATAAAGTGTTACACGATTACCGTGATAGTAGGGAATGCTTTACTGGGGTTAATATTGCTGGTGGCGTTTGTTATTTTCTTTGGGATAGAGAATATGAAGACAAATGTGAATACTTTTATCATGTAAATAAGAAAGTTTACAAAAGGGAGGGTTTTCTTGATGAATATAACATAAATGCTACAATAAGAGATGTTAGGGCTTATGGAATTATAGACAAGATAATTGATAAAGAAGGAATGTATTTCAAAGACAATAGTTTTTATGATATAGTTTCTTCCAAGTCTTGCTTTATGCACAATAAAAATATCTTTGAATCAAGCTGGAAGGATTACAATCTTGAAAAAACAGATGAGTTTCAGTATAAGTATTATGTTACAAAGCAGACACACGGTGTTCCTTATGGTTTTGTTTCAAGAGAGCAAATAGCAAAGAATTTTAAACTGGTAAAAGCTAACAAGTTATACATACATGCTGTTTATGGTGGGTCAATTAATGGCAAGATAATAAATAAACCCTTCTTAGGTGAACCAAATAGCTTATGTTCAAGGTCTTTTATCATGATAGGTTGTACACCTGATAAATATGATTATACCAAAGAGCAATTGTTGAACATTAAAAGCTATGTAGAAACAAAGTTTTTTAAATTTTTAATAAAGCTTTTAAAGCATACACAAAATGGCAATAGGCGTGTCTACAGAATGGTTCCGATGCAAGATTTTGATACTGACTGGACAGATAGCATGCTTTATAAAAAGTATGGTTTAACAGACAGTGAAATAGAGTTTATAAATAACGAGGTCAAGAATTGAGGCTAATATGATAAAAAGTAAAGAAAGAATAAAAGAATTTGGAGAAGTGTTTACGCCAGCATGGTTGGTTTCTGACATGTGTGACTTAGTAAATAATGAAATAATCAATGAGGATACAAGCATTCTTGAGCCATGCTGTGGCAACGGTAACTTTCTTATAGAGATACTTAGAAGAAGATTAAGCAAGCCAAATAAAACAACTGATTATATAAGAAAAAGCATTCAGAGTTTAAAAGGTATTGACATTTTACCTGATAACGTGCAGGAAGCTAAGAATAGATTGTTGTCAGAAATAGTACATTATTTAGATGGATATAAGCGTGGTTTCATTGTTGAAATGTTAGAAATAATGGAAAGCAATATTGTCTGTGGTGATTACCTAAAGGATAACTTGTTTACTGGTGTTTCTTTTGACTTAATCATAACAAACCCACCTTACCAAGAAATGGATGGTGGTTTTGGTGCTTCTGCAAGACCAGTGTATCAGCATTTTATAAATAAAGCAATTGTTGACAATAGTAGATTTATTGTAATGGTAATTCCTGCCAGGTGGTACACTGGTGGTAAAGGATTAAATGATTTTAGAAAACAAATGATAAATGATACTTGTATAAAAGAGTTGCATGACTATTGCGACTTTAAAGAATGCTTTGATAATATTGAGCTGCGTGGTGGCGTGTGCTATTTTTTAAGAGATAATGAATACGCTGGCAAGTGTAATATTGTCTCTCATTCTCAAGGAAAGATTGTTTCAGAAGCAAGCAGGTATTTAAAGTACAAAAACTTTAATTTTTTCATTCGTTACAATCGTGGCATAAGCATTCTTGATAAAGTTTTAAAGAATGGTTTTAGTCCTTTTTCTGACATAGTTTATAATAGGAATGCTTTTAACATGAGAACCAACTTTAAAGACTTTTATGCACAGCCGTTTTTAAACAGTGTTAAACTGTATGCAAGAAAGCAGGTTGGATATATTGATAGAAATAATATTAAAAAAAATCCTGATTTAATAGACAAGTGGAAAGTGTTTATAACGAATGCTTATGGTGGTGGCAGCAACTTGTATCACCAAATAATAAATAAACCATTTGTTGGAAAGCCAGGTTCAGTCTGTACAGAAACATTTTTATACATAGGCAGTTTTGCAAGCCAGCAAGAAGCAGATAATGTTGTTTCATATATGAAAACAAAGTTTTTTAGATTTATGATATTTTTAATTAAAAATACGCAAGACGGGTCAAGAAAATACTTCCAGCTTGCACCGCTACAAGACTTTAGCAAGCAATGGACGGATGACATGTTATACAAGAAATATGGTTTGAATGCTGATGAAATAGCGTTTATCGAAGCCAGGATTAAGCCAATGGAGTAAAGAATGAATGGCAATAGAAAAATAATTAAAATAAAACTTGACAATATTTTATATTCAACTATATTTGGTATTAGGAGGCATGATGAATGAAATAATATTTGCAATAGACACTAACAACAAGGTAGAAGAGGTAAAAAAGTCAGTTAACTACTTTGCGTCAGAAACAATTATGCCTGTCGACGGGGTTGGCGTGGTGCCTCCACCATACAGCATGAATTACTTAAGCAGGCTTTTTGACTTTAATTCTACACACAAGTTTTGCATTGAATTAAAAACAAACCTTGTATGCGGGCTGGGGTATGAAACAAAAAGAGGAACCCCAAAAAAGATTAAAGACTTTCTAAAAAGACCAAATAACATTGCACAAGACACTTTCATTCGCCTTTGTAAAAAATTAAGAATTGATTATGAGATTTTTGGCAGGTATGCACTTGAAATAGTTAAGCTAAATGGCAAGCTTAGCTTTTACCATGTGCCAGCAAAAGATGTTTATGTAAAGCAAAAGAAAAACAGCATATATGTTGACAAGTATTTATTGCAAACTGGCATGGGTAGCATGATTGAATACGAGCCTTACGCATATCAAAACAAGCCAGGAAGGTATCTGTATGTCCATGACCACTACAACCCTGTCTCACGGTTTTATGGCGTGCCAAACTATGTTTCAAGCATAAAAGCAATTGTTGGAAATGATACAATAACTAACTACATTCTGAACTTTTTCTCAAACAATGCAAGACCTGATTACTTTATAGTTGTAACGGGTACAACCCTGACAGAAGAGCAGAAAAATGAGATAAGAAGAAACTTGTCGCATGCAAAAGGGGTTGAAAATGCACACAAAGCAGTAACACTGACACTTGGCAGCACGGAAGCAAGGGTAGAAATAAAGGAAATTTCAAAGATTGTTGATGAAAACTTTAGGAATACAAAGCTTGATAATCGTGATGAGATTGCACAGATACACGGCGTGCCACCAAAGATACTTGGTATCGCATCGGCTGGCAGTCTTGGCTCGGGTAACGAAGCAATAGGTGCGTTGAAAATCCTTGTAGAATGTATAATCAATGCAGAAAAGAAAGAATTTGAGCATAGTTTAAATAGCATTCTGTCGACAGAGTTTAATCATAACGAAGAAGATATAATATCTTTCAACGAGCTTAGCTTGATAAATGAAAAAGATTTAGCAATTGTCCATAAAACCTACCTGGATATGGGCGTAATATCAATAAATGAGGCAAGGCGGGACTGCGGAAGGTTGGAATTAAGTGGCAAAGAATATGATAAAATTGTCAGAATTCCTAAGTCAGATGATAACTTGGCAATCAATCCTGATGACATGACCAACCTGGACCCAACTAAAGATATTACACAAACAAATGTGTAAAAACTTAATAACCATTTAGGAGGATAAGTGAAAACAAAAAAGAAGGTAAAGCAACTCACAAATACAACGGTAACTCATGTTTCACTTGTACAAAACCCTGCGAACGAGGAAAGCTTTTTAATGCTTAAATCCAAAGGGGAACATACCATATCCCTTGTCGTCAAGCAAGAAGATATGGCGTTTACAGACTTGGATGAAAAGCAAATTGTTTATGGAATTGTGTATTCGCCTGACAAGCTGGATGCGGATGGTGAGTTTATGAGTGCAGAAGATATTGAAAAAGCTGCTCATGAATTCTTGTCAACATTCAGAAATATTGATGGCGAACATGATTTTGTCAGCAATTTAGGCGTGCCCGTTGAAAGCTATGTCTTGCAGAAAGACACTGAAATAGCTGGCAGGATGGTAAAACAAGGCTCTTGGGTGCTTGCAATTAAAGCAACCGACGAAGCATGGCAGAAGGTTAAATCTGGTGAGTTTACTGGCTTTTCATTAGCTGGCAAGACAACCAGACGGGAAGTCAATGTTGATGTTGACGAGAATGGTAATATCGTAAAATATGGTGCATTAAAATCTGTAGCAAATAGCATTTTAGAAGCGTTGGGCTTTGTACAAAAGGATTTTAATGATGAGGTTTATAACGACGAAAACAATAATGTTGGCTGGTATTTAGATTTATTATACTATGCTTTAAACGATGCTTTATACAAGAATGATACTCCTGAAGCAAAGAAGAATGAAATGATAACCTCAATATACCAGTTTATATCCAAAATAAACAGCATGGATTTCATTATAAAACACAAGAAGAAAGAGGATGAAATGTCAAAAGAAACAGCAAAACAAGAAGAGCAGCAAGACAGCAAGCAAGATAAATTGCAAGCTGCGGTTGCGAACTTAATGGACAAGCTTGGCGAGCTTGAAAAAAGAATGGACGTCATTGATGAAACAGAAAAAAGAATTCAAGACTTAGAAAAGTTTTCTGTTGAATCGTCAAAGGTTATAAAGGCTTCCGCTAATCGAATTGATGAGCTGGAAGATGTGGCAATGAAATCAGAGCAAACGGTGGAAAAAGCAGCACCAAAGAAAAAAGAATTCAATTTACTTTTAGGAGGATATGATAATGAGTAATATAAACAATGCAGCAGAAAACATGGAATTGTTAAGCAAGGAAACTGACGTAACTAAAGCAATCAAAGAGATTTTAGGGCTTTCAAATCAAAAAACAGATGACGTTCAAAAGGATTACACTACACCAGCTGCGGACATGAACATTTTAGACCAAAATGCAACCCGCCAACTTGACATTGATGCAGGAAATACAATGGTTGATTTGGTTGTTAATCAAAGTAGCTTTCTGAACGAAGTTTTTGTCGACAGAATTTCAACAATGCGTTCAGTAGTAAACGTGTATGACGGGAATGGAATGCTTGTGCAAGCAGAAGAAGGGGTCGACCCTTTTACTACAGCTGGCAATCTTGCTAATTTCAACAATATAGGCTATGACGTTAATCTTGAGCCAATGTTGTTTTTATACAGAATAAACCGCACACAGTTGCAAGCAATTGAAAACTCTGCAAACTGGATGGTTGACATCAATAGAAGAATGGGAAATGTGTTTAGCAACCTGCTATTAAAACAAGCATTGTTTGGCACTCCTGCATCTGGTGGAGATACTGACATTGAGTATGGATATAACCATACTGGCACCGCTTTAATGGGTAGACCCCGCATCGGCGTTCGTGGCTGGCTTGACTACTTGAAAAATGGTTATACATACAAGGCACCTGGCACTGGTACAGATACTATAGCACTGCCTGGCGGCTTTGTTGAAACATGGGATGCTGATAAGAGTGCATTCAAGCCAATCAATACAGTCTTAGAAGACTTGACAAAAGCATATCCAGCTGAGCATGATGGCGAAGATGTAGTGTTTATGATGTCAAGAGCTGACTTCTTGGATTTCATGTACTATGTGGCAGGCAATGATGCAAGCACAGCGAAGTATGAAAGTGGCAAAGTTTACAGCATTGCTGGATACAAGATAATGATACTGCCTTTCTTGCATAATTACAAGAAGACTGTAACTGTAGGTTTAACTGATTACTATCCTGGCATGATTTTAATGGGTAGACCAAAAGACTTGATAATCAAGATAAATTATAGATATATTGACTATTCAAGAGAGTACTCATCCAAACTTAGAACCCTTGACAGCATTTATAACGTTTCTTTAGCATTCCCAGTTATCGTGCAACGTTTTGCGGTTGCTTATAAAAACCGTTCATAATGTACTGCCAATCAATAAGAATGGAGGAGTAGCATGGAATGGTTAAAAAGGTACGAAGATTACGGGCTTTTTGACGAACCTGGTGATGGAGAGGGTGGTGGCACTGAACCAGAAAACACAGAAGAGCCAGAAGTAATAGAAAACTTGTATCGTTTTTTGGTTGACTTTACTGACCAAGGGAAAGACGTTTACTACAAGAAAGGCACTTATGCAGTCTTGGATAATGAAAACTTTACACAATTTGAAAGCATTGAGGACTTGATAAGTTCAAAAGTGCTGATTGCAGTAGAAGAGCCAATCAATCCAGAAGAGTTAAAGCCAGTAAAAATGGTAATGAGCATAATTTACAATGGTATCAGGTATCATAAAAATGAGTATGCTTTGCTAAATGCAAGAGAGTATGCAATGTTAAACAATACCTACCTGACTACCTACATTGACTTGCCAGAAGACACAGAGCCAACAAAATACTTGCTGGTTCAATTTCTGATGAATACTAACTATCGTGGCGTGCTTTACAATAAGGGTGATTACACAGAAATGTTGGAAGCCGATGCTGAGCGTTACAAAGATAAAGGGCTTGTCAAGGTAATAGAGGAAGAGGAAAACAATGACGAATAATAAGAAAACAACCAAAACTAAACAAGCTGAAACAAAGCCAGTTGAAACAAAGCCAGTTGAACCAGCTAAAGTTGAAACAATCAAAGTGCGCATGGCTACCAACTATTGCGGCGGTGATAGAAAGTACTATGACAAAAACGAAGTTGTTGAAATGGATGCTAAGGTTGCAAAAGGCTTGATTAAAGCAGGTATAGCAAAGGAAGTATAACATGAGTGCCTACAAGAAAGCGATTAGCATGTTCAACCTAAAGGGTGAAGTGAAAGAGAAGGTAAAACAGTACATATCTCCTGCACAGGCAACCCTTCGGAAACAAGTAGGCGAAAGTACATTTAGGGAATTTGTCAACCTGCCAGAAGACTTGTATGTTGAAGGCGAGGTTGGCTTTATTCCTTTTGAAGACTTAACAGAAAGCCAATTGATGCGTCGTGAGCTGGAAACTGCGCAAGCTTATTTCATAATGTACTATGCTGTTGTTGGCATAAAGGAATTTGAAATGGGCAACGTGGCTTTGGACCGAGTTAGCTTTGGTGATGGCAATCTAAATCCAACTGGCACAATCAGCATGGAGCGTTACCAGGCTATCTTTTGGAAGATGGCAGTGTCGGCTTGTGCTGCATACACTGGCTCAGGCGATTTTGGCATAATAGTGGTATAATATAGTTAATATAGTTAATATAGGAGGATTTGTGGCAGATAAAAACAAAACAAGCCAGCAAAAAGACAAAACAGCAAAGCGTGAAATAGTTCACAACTGCATAGCTTTAAAAAGAATGCTTTATGGCGACAAGACCTATGAAAAAGGTCAAGCAGTTGGCATTCTTGACAAGGATTTTGCACTGCTAATAAAGCACCGCTTAGTCAAGCTGGATGAAACAGAAGATGAAATAGTAGAAGAACTGGAGGTTTAAGATGGCTTTTATAACAGGAACAAGTCAATTAAAGAAAAATTATTATAGAGTATTTGTTAAAAGCGAAGCAGGCACGGATTTTGCAAACTACACAGAAGTTGGTGCGTGCGATGCTGGCGGCTCTATGCGTGAGGAAAAAGGCGATGAGCAAGAATTAATGATTGGCAATAAACCAGTAATTAGCAAGAATGCAAACATTGACTTTACCGTTTTGGAGGTAACAAAAGCAAACGTTGAAGCATTGCGTACACTTGTAAACAAGGATACAACCGTTGTTTTTACCCAGCAAGCAAACTTTATTGCACCAACTGCGGATGACTGGGTGATAAAGAATGTTAATGTATTCCCTACCTTGACAATCAACTCAAATGCTCTAAATCAGGTAGCAATGTCAGGCGTAAGGGAAATACCTGCTGATGATATTACAACCATTGCACCGGGAGCATAATGTTATAGCTTATGAAACAGGGGGCTTCGGCTCCCTATTTTAACAAGTTATTTTAGCAAGCTATTTTAACAAGCAATTAATGAAATGCAAAACAAAAAACAGGAGGAATTATGGCATTCACTATAGGAAGTAGCCAGTTAAAGAAAAGGTTTTACAATGTATACCTGGATATGATAAGCAATGATTATATCAGTAAGCTAATTGATGGTACTAAAATTCATAAAATGTTAAAAGACAACATTGATAACTTGAATGAAACACACTTAACAGATGGTGCTACAATTGGCGAGGAAAGCGGGCTTTATGTTTATACTGGGATTAACGATATAACTGTAACAATTCCTGAAAGCAATAATCAAAGCGGAATTATGTTTATTACAGTACCTAATAGAGGCGGACATGTTAAAATAAGTAACAATAATTTTGTCATTAATTCGTTAAGGAGTTTAATGTTAAAAGACTACTCAAACAATGATGATGAAACTTTGGACTGCTCTTTGCTGCCACTTGGTGCAGTGCTTGAAGGATTGACAATGTCAGACAGTAAAGGTGACGTGAAAAAGCTTGCCAGCAGTAATACAATTGTTGTTAGTAACAATGTTTCAGCAAACTTTACACTTGCTGGGCTGGCGGATGAACTGCGAAAGTTAATAAAAAACATACAAAACAATGTTGGCTTGCTGTTTGTTGACCGTTTTGGCGATAATCATTTTTACATAGCCAATATCAATCCTTTTACAGGTTTAAACATTGTTAGCAACGATATCGGACAAACAGAGTTTACTGTTGAAGATGAGCGTGGCTTGGATTTTGTAAAGATGCTGGAAGAGTGAGGCAAGCATGCCACTAATTGAAACAAACAATATCAGTGCAGACAGAGTTGATGAATTGATAAAAGCAATCAAGTCCGACACTGACTTTTGGAGTGAAGATGCAGCCGAGCGGGCAAGCGATGAATACAAAGGCTTTGGCTCTGTCAGGAATAACATTGTTTCAACTGACTACAATAACAGCGACTTTCCAGTCCTTTTTGTGTATGCAATCGGATTAAACAAGGTCAATACAGCTGGCGGGTCATATCCAATCGGTGCAGACATTGCATTGCGTGTGGCACAAAGGTATCAAGAAGGCGATGCAAACATTAGTGCAGCTAAAAAGCATGCAGAATTGTTATTGCTCAGCGTTGAACAGACATTCAGTTTGCATTCCAAAGAGAAAACATTGATATTTGAAGACGTTTTAGGCAGCTACAAGACACACAACATTGAATCGATAATTGAGTTGAATAATGAATAAAAAAGCTTCTGTTTTAATGACTACCGAGCCAGTTGCAGCGGTTGATAAGTTTACTGACAACTTTGCAACAATCTTTACCAATAGAATAAAAGATATTTTTAATAAAGTATTCCTGCCAGCATACAAAGCAAATACAGAGCAATCAGTGCAGAATGTTTTTGATGATACCTCTCCAACAAATCCTTTTTTGCAAACATCAAGAAATAAAATAATAGAAAAGTATCAAAGTGTGATGCAAGAAAAAAACCATTATACAACAGGTGGCATGATTAAAGCAATTCGTAGGTCAGGTAGTTATATCAGAAGCAATTACAACAACACAACAAAGCAAATCGGCTTGCAAATCGGCGACCAAAGCATGCCAGAAGCAAAAACCGATAGAGCTTTCAGGTATGATAGACGATGGAATAAGTATGAGCGTTACAATGATGCCAGCTTTCAAGAGCTTGTAAACTGGGCAATAATTAAGTTTAATGTTAGCTTTATGGATGCAACACGGATTGTGCAAACAATGTTAAAAACCAGACACAGAGTAACTGGTTCGCATATAATTTATAAGCGTAACAGCCCGTATGGTTCATTGCCAATCAAGACAGATGCAGAGCCAACAAGCGACATTGTTTTAGACTGGTATGAGGACTTTGCAGCAGAAGATTATGCCAACATTGTAGAAAAAATAATAGACAAGAATAAAAAGGAGATATTTAAATGAAGAAGAATGCAACAAATTTAGGCACACTTGGAAGAGTGATGAATTTTTTAAAAAAGCATGGTGTAGAAGATATTCCAACAGAGGTAAACCCTGAAGAAATGGCTTTCATTGTGGTAACTGAATTAAGCTCAGATAACATTATAGAATTTATTTCAATCATAAATGAAGATGCTGACACAGAAGGCTTAACAGATGAGAAAGCATTGAGGGTAATTGCTGGTTTTTTTACCAAATTAGGAAAGAATTTGCAGCCTTTCGCAATGAGATTGAGTTACGAATTGAGACAGCGACAAGACATGGCTACTCAAAAGATGGCGGAAGTGATGGAAGCGAAACTGAAGGAATTAAACATTTTCGGGGAAATTACTACTGGGACAGAATGAGATTGCTTGTTGAAAACGGTTTTGCAAGCATTGTTTACACTTTATCGTTTTCTGAGGCAATGTACCATGCAGAAGAGATTGTTTGTAGTGAATTAAAAAAAGCAATAGGAGAATACCTGGCAATGGACAAAAAGTTTAAACCAAACTATGAAAACATGTTTAATGGCAAGATTGTTTACATTGCTGATATCTACAAGGAGATTAAATACTCTTTAGCATTGAATGAATTATTAGAATTAGTTATAAACCAATATAAAGCATTTTCGGAGGCAAATAATGGCTGATAGACAGATTAAAATGTCACTTGACATAGATACAAAACTGCAACTTGACAATAGCAGTGTTAAAAAGCTTAATACCATGATAGAAGACATGATTAAAAAGGTAGCTAAGCAAAACCCAATGAAAGAGCTTGAAGAAAGTGCAAAAATTGTAACAGAGAAAATAAAACAAGCTTCCAAAGAAGCCGACAAGCTTGTCGATAATTTAACAAAGATTGAAAGTTCAGCAAAAAAGCTTGAAGAACCAGTTAAAAATATTCTTACAAAAATAAAAGATGCTGCCAAAAATGCTGCTTCCTTGGATTCTGCGTTTAATCGAATTGCTTTTGTAATGACTGCTAAAATGAGTTACAAAGTCTTTGATGCAATCAATCAAGGCTTGCGGGAGGGCAGAAAGAATGCAGTGCTTTTTGAAGCCGAATTAGCACGAATAACAAGCATTGCGTCAGGTAGAAGTGCACAACCACTAATGCCGGCAATGCGTAGTGCGTTAGAGCTTGGCTTCCATGGTGAGGATATTGCAAAAGCTGCTTACCAGTCTGTATCTGCACAGTTTACACCTTCTGAAACAGCAAAATTAATGAAAACAGCGGAGCAAATGGCGGTGGCTGGCAAGACAGAATTGTCGCAATCCTTTGATTTGTTGACAACTATTTTAAATTCATACAAAATGTCAGTTGACGATGCTACCCATGTTTCTGACGTGTTTTTCAAAACAATACAATATGGAAAGACAAGTGTCCAGGAATTTGCACCAAATATTGGCAAGGTTATTTCAACAGCCAGCTTGCTTGGAATTACCTTTGAGGAAGTCTCTGCTGCAATTTCAACCATGACATTAAACGGAATTCAAACAAACGTTGCGATTACCTCTTTGGCACAGTTGCTTGCCAGCATGGTCAGACCAACAAAGCAGGCGCAGGACGTTTTGGACAGACATAACATTTCTTTAGACATTGCACAAGTTAAAGTGCGTGGCTTTGCTAAAACGATTGAAGAGTTGAATGCTTTAACTGACGAAGAGATTTCAAGGGTTGCTGGCTCTGTGCGTGGCTTTAGGGCAATGGCAACAGCGATAACATCTAATACACAATGGCAAGAAAACTACAATCAAATGATGAATGCCAGCGGTGCAACACAAGAAGCATTTAACAGACAGCTTGAAACAACTGACATGCGATTAAAGCGTTTTAGAGGTGCAATTTCTTCTGCTTCCTTGTCTGCTGGCGAATTGATTACAGCATTAAGTGGAATTTTAACACCATTAACAAATGTAATGTATGGTTTTGATAAATGGACAATCGGCATTCCTATTGCTGCTGCTGGGCTGTATGGTCTTGTGCGGGCGATTATGGCAGTTACTGCAGCGTTAAAAGCAGGCGATGTAGCAATGAAACAAAACCTGATAATACTTGGCATTAGTGCTGCTGCTACAATTGCAATCGGCATTTATGGAAAGTATAAAAAAGCTGCAGAAGATGCGCATCAAGCACAATTAGACTGGGCACAAGCTAACGTTGAGCGTGCACACACAGCGGTTTTGAATACTGAAAAAGAAATAAAGGTTTTAAATACTTATATAAAATTAAAAGAAGAGGAAAGTAGAAATTCTGAGCTTTCAAAAGACAAGACAATCTTGCTTGGCAGTGCACAAAATGAATTAAAGGAAACATACCAATACACCGCAGACAATTTGGTTAATTACAATGACAAGCTTGCAGAAAATATGAAATTGCTTGGCGAGCAACGTAAAGAGGTGCTAAAAACAAGGGCAATTTACAAGAATATAGAATTAGAAGATGCAAGAAAAACATTGCAAAAAATAAAAATAAAAGGACCTGACAGTGCACAAGGCGTTTTGGGCAGTATTAGTGAAATGGTTTCAAGCAGCACCATCGGATATATGCTTCCTGAAAGCGAAGAAGACATAAAAGCTGCGATGAAACAAATAAAAGACATTCAAGATGAGCACTTTGCCAACCTTAAAGAATACAATAAGAAAGCCACTGAGATGCAGACTGAAATTGTTAAAGAGCAAGATAAGTTTCGCACAATGCCTGGCGTGGTTTACCCTGACATGTTTGGCACTCAAGAAGACATTGATAAAACAACTCAAAAAGTAAAGATTGATGAATTGATTGGAAAGCGTAAAAATATAGTCAAGGAGATAGGCAAGTATACCAAAGCAATAACTCCGTCAATGCAGGCATTGTTAGACGTGTATGATGCCTTAAAATACCTGCTACCTGACACTGATGAAGAAAGAACCGCTGCTTACAAGCTAAGCCGACCTGAGTTAAGGGATGGAAACAACTTGCTTGCCAAAGACCCGTTTAAAGATTTTAATTGGAAAACAGCAAAAAGGCAATTTGAGCAAAATGAATTAGACCTTGATGGATTAATAAAAGCTAAAGAAGAATATTACAAAAAAATTGAAACGTATACTTTTGACGACCAAATGCAGGCTGAGTATTTAAAAGAAACAGCTGATACAGACATGCTGACATTGATTGAAAGAAGATTTAACAATGAATTGCGTGTTTTGGAATACAGCAGACGTTCGGCAAGTACAGTTGATAGCATTATAGAAGCTGAGGAAAAGATATCAGAAGCATATGGCAAATATATTAAAAACCTGAAAGAAGTTAATGCCAATAAGATTGCTATCCAGGAAATAGAAGAAAAGAAAAATGCAATATTTGGCAAGACTAACGTTGCGACAATTACAGCACACAAACAGCGTGAAGAGCAGTTAAAGAAAGACAGGTATGCTGCTGATATAAAATTTGTAACAGATGAAAAGAATCAGCTCGAAGAGCTTGCAAACTTGTATCATGATGCACAAAAAATGCAAACTGAAGAAATTCAATCGCAAATGGAAGAACACAAAACACAGCTTGTATTCTTTAATGGTTTGGAGCAGTATCTGAAAAACATTCTTGATGCACGGAAAAAGATTAATGCTTTAGTAAAAGCTAACGTACAGGCAAAGCTTGATGAGCAAGTCTCTTTTGGTGCTGGCTTACTTAGTGGAGCAGGAATAAATACCCACTATGACAAACAAGTAATGCTGGACGAGTTAAAAAAGCAAATTGAAGATGAAAACATGAAAACACCTGACCTGGTTGCACAGGAAAAACAGCTTGCCAAAGAAATACAAATGGAGGCAGGGAAAGACATTGTTTCTCACTCTAAGGATTTAACCAGCGAACTTGGCGACATTTACCAGGCATATCTGGATAGACGTTTAAAGCAAATTGACATTGAAAGACAAGCTGCTTTAAGCTCAATCGATGAGCAAGCCAAAATGCAATACCGTTCAACCTGGTGGGTGCAGCGTGAAAAAGAAAAAGCGGAAAGAGAAGCTGAGAAGCAAAGAAAGAAAGTGATGAAGCAGCAAAAAATGGTTTCAATTGCCGAGTCCACCATGAACACTGCCATTGGAGTAACGAATGTATGGGCTAAATGGGCTGCAAATCCTGCCATTGCTGCAATTCTGACAGCATTGGTAATGGGTGTTGGCGCAGCACAAATTGCAACAATCGATGCACAGAAATTCGCGCAAGGTGGTTGGGTTGGCGGGAAGTCTCATGCACAAGGTGGCACAATCATTGAAGCAGAAAAAGATGAGTTTGTTTACTCAACCAAAGCAACCAAAGGCAATGAAAGATTTATCGAATACATGCACAACAGCTTGAAAGAGGGTGCAAAACCAGCTGAGTTGCTTGCATCGAATGTTTTAATGCAACAAACAAGCCAAAAACCAGTACAGGTAGTCAATAACAACAAAGAGCTTGTAAAGGAAATGCGCGGAATTGTCAACAGTATAAAAGATATAAAAGTCGAGGTCGCCATGCACGGTGAGTTTATAGACAATGTCAAGCTTGCGCGCAGGGTAGAGCTTGGCAACAAGCAACGTAGGACGGTATAATGTATAAGCTATTTTTTTATGAGAATATAGGTGAAACAATTGAAGACAGCACCTTTAACGGCAAGCTGGATTTGCATTGTCTTTTGGGCATTGACATCGATGAGGACAAGCTGATTGATGATGACTTTTTCTCTTTTGAAGCAAAGCGAATGGAGATAAAGTTTATGGACAATGGTTCAGGTTTGGCTTTAAAGCTTTTAAGTTACCTAAATTCCAGTGATTACCTGCTAAGAAGCTATCCAAAAACCATTGAGGGCGTGCAGCAACAGCCAGTTGAAACTTCTTTTTTAAATAGAAAGCTGCGAGTTGAAATTAATAATGAAACATGCTTTGTCGGCGTGCCTGATTTAAGTTCATTCAGTTATGATGCTTCTACGCAGGAATACAGCATGAACTTTGTTTCTTTGCCATACCTGATTTTTGATAACATGGAAAACCTTGAAATGAGCATGTTTTTAAGCATGGTTGCGAATGAAACATTTGAAGTATCGATTGACCACAAGTTTTATGCAAACGTGTTTTTGTCCTGGCTTATGGTTTTTTTGTGTGATTATGGAATAAATACAGTTTACTCTGAAAACTTCTTATTTAATTACGCTTCACAAGACGTCAACTTTGCCAATACTTTACTGTTTTACAGGAATGAAAACTTTGCCAGCAAGTCAATAATTGACGACAACAGGTACCAGCACAGCCAATTTGGTGAATTTCAAACTCCATACCTGGCAACAGACAGCATGCGTAATGCAGGAAATACCGTCAGTGTGATTTACCATCAAGCTTTTAAGGCCAGTAACACAATACCTTTTAAAATTTATGTAAAACTGTATGGACCGGGAAGAACTATGAACTCTAAAAAATTTATAACAGCAGCAAACCTGCAACCAGTCTTTCGTGCAATGCTTAATGTTTCAATAAATAAAGAAAACTTTATGACACTTGACGATGACTTAGGGCTTGTGCTACCTGGCAACATGGTAGACACTGTTTTTGCAAGGAGTAAATACAGTAGACACAACAAAACATGGACAGCAAAAACAACCATTCATAAAAATAAGAATAAAATAATAGAGGAAGTGTCCATTCTTTTTGAACGGAAATATCCTGGCGGGAATGCTGGCGAGTATGACAACACAGCCTTTGAAACATTGCTTGATGAGAATTTTTTAACAGAGTTAGATGCTCAAATGCAAGCGGTTTTTGACAGACAAGACACAGTTGACCTTAGCCACACAGATAATAATGTAGAAATGACATTCCATACAGGGTATCCAAAAGCAACACTGTCTGGCAGTATATCTCCTAAATTGCATCTTGTAATAAAGAGACAACCTGACGGGTCGCTTATGGTAACTAACGATTCTGACGGTATTTTTAATCCTGATAAGTTTAACATAAAAACATTTTTCAAATACATTTTGGCATTGTCTGGCTTGTACATGCGGCTTGGATATAAAGAAGGTAAAACATTTGTTTCTTTTGAACCATTTTCAATCAATCAAACAAACTCACAGTACATTGCCAGCAAGCATATTTTAAGACTGACAGCTGATGCAGATTATGTTGATTTAAATAAACAATTTCAAGATGCTGATTACTCTGAAACAGACTGGCATTACCTAATCCGTGCAATCATACATTCCTATAAAAGCTTGGCAAGTAAATTAAAGAAGGTTTACACTTGTGAAATAATAAAAAACAATGATACAGCCAACTTACAACTTGCAGTAACAGAAACAGTGCACATGCGTGTCGGAAAAAACGTTTTGTATTTCTTTATAAATTCAGTAAAAGAAGAGGAAGATTTTTATACTTTGGAATTAATTCAATATAATATTAAAAAAAGTCTTGACATTTTAAAAGAAGACAATTATGCTGCAATTGAAAACAGTTTATAAGGGAGTGAAAGATGATGAACAATAACGGCGGGCTGACATTTATAAAAGACAATAAAAGTGTTCGCTTTGAGCTTGCAAATACTAAAATAAAGGCATTGCGAATAAGCGAACCTTTTACAAGTATTAATGGTTCAAATGTTCACGTGCAAAAAGGCTTCCTGCATGAGGCTGACATAGAGATTTTTATAACAAACAAACCTGGCGAGCTTGATGCTTTGCTGATTTTAAGTAACATGCTTTTTAGTATAAATGACTACAACCCTTTAACTGTTTGCTTTGATGCTGGCGGCGAGTTTGAGTTCACAACCTTAAATTCATCCATGCAGCACACAAGATACCTTGCTGACAATTCGCAAGTCGGCTTGATTGTGTCTTTCAAGCTAAAATCTGCAATCATCGAAGACAATATAAGACAAGGCTGGTAACAATGAGTAAAATAAACTATATGGGTGAGATTGTTTTGCAGTGTGGCGACAATAAATTTATAACAAAGCATGCAAATTTGGATATTACTGTACATCTAGTAAGACACACAGCAACAAACATTTATAAGTCGCTGGTCAACTTGCTTAAAGGGTACATAATCGAGGGCGAATTGACAGTGTATGGAACGGCTTTTGAGGGATTTAATCAGTGGAAAGAATTAGTTGACTTGTTGATGCAGGTCTGTCATGACTGTCCGATAACAGTGCAAATAAATGACCCTGATACAAGCGTGCCAATGAAAACATTCATCTTTGACAGCGTGTTATCAGATTTTAATTATACAAGTTATATAAACAATAATAGCAAGCTTGGCTTCGAATTTAACTTTTTGCTACAGCAATCAAAGGTTGTAAAAAACCTGCCAACTTTTTGGACAAACTTGGGCTACAATCCGAGAGTGTTGTCGGCTGACATTTTAATAGAAAACTTTATCTGCGAGGAGGATTAATGAATGACATTTTATCAGTTGGAATGACTGGCTTACAGGTTGTTACAGCGGTCAATGATAATGGTACACAAGTACAAGGACAGCTTGACAACAAAGCTGACCAATCAAGCTTATCTGCTCACATAAACAATGCAAGCATCCATGCAACAATTGATGACAACGTTACAAATAATTCAAAACTATGGAGCTCCAGCAAGGTCAATACTGAATTAGCTGGCAAATCAAATTCAAACCATACACACAACTACGCTGCAGAAAGTCATACACATACTTTGGCTGACATAACAGATTTGCAAAGCTTGCTGGTTGACTTAAGCAATGCTGACTTTACATTGTCTGTAACTCGCAAGGGTGATGACTTTCGGCATGTAAAGGTTGAAATTGTAGACAGTGTCGGGGTTGGTATGTTTTTAATGCTTGTCAGTTTTTCGGGCTCTTTTGTTGGAGTAGACAATCAAACACTTAGTTTTTTTGGCACAGCACAAAGCATGCAGTTTGAGGTTGAAAAGCCAGCTGACGACTGGGCTGGCTGGAATGCAAGCAATGAGTGTGGGTTAAAACTATCGATAACAGTTCGCAATGTTTTAAATGACACAGAGCTTGACATGGGCGAGAATGACATTCAAAACATTGTTAAACATTTAAGTTTTAAAATAACCTTAGAAGACTTGGTGGCAGAGATGAAAGGCGAGCCAGATGACGATGACAGCTTTATAAATGTTTTAAAGCGTAGAATTGCTGACGACATAGCAGACAGATTTGATAAGAAATAATAACAGAAAGGAGGCAAAATGAATGCGGTTTTGGATATAAGAGACTTAGTTAAAAACAAGGAAGCATTGAAAAAGGAAGCAAGTCCAAACATTTTAAAAGCAATGAACCGCAGTGTAATCATGCGTGATGGCATGTATGGCGAACCTTTGAGTTTCAATTCTCAAGGCTTTGTTGTCCCAACTGTTGATGTAAAAAAGATTGATATAAATGATTATGAGGTTGGCGAGTTGTTTCGTGATGGTGAGACTGGCTGCGTGTTTATCTGTACAGACAAAAACGTTATGCAAGATATACCAGAATTTGAAACAGTTCCTTATCCATCTGAAAGCAATGTTTACCTGCAGTATGTTGAGGGCGTTGGCTTTACATGGACAAAAGCGGTTGAATTAAAAGAAGGAATGAGCACTCCACCAGACAAGCAAGGCGTTATGAGAATACACGATGGCAAAGTGTTTATTTCAAAAAAAGAATAAAAAAACAAGGAGAACACAGATGACACTAAACGAGAAAATTGTAGAGCATGTAGAAGAGCATGACATGGACTTTAACACAGCAAACGTTTCATTCGCTTTGATTAATGCAATGTACTCAGACCAGCCAATAGAAGAATTAAAGCGTGCAAAAATGTTTTTAGAAAGAAGAATAGGACTTGTAACAAAGCAGATAAATAATGGCAATTTTAACAAAAAAGTGTGGAAAGAAAATGGAGACAAGCAATGAGTACAGAGAAGTTTGTAGAAAGATTTCTAACAAGTTATGACTTAGGAAGGACAGTTGTAAAAAAAAAGCAAGGCCAAAACAATGTAAACAAGATTTTAAAGGTCGACTCAAACGGCTATCTTGTTTTGGCAGATGACAACAATACCGAGTACAGTGCTGGAGGCGGACTTCAATTAAATGAAAGCACTGGTGAGTTTTCATTAGAAGAGCTTACGGTAGGTGGGAAAACACTAAACAATAATACAACGGTTGACAAGTATGGGCGTGTAACAGGGATGGCACAAGTTAACAGACAGCTTGCAGATTATAGTATTACTGACGGCTGGGAAAACAATGACTTTAGCACAGTACTAGACAATACAGATTTGAAAAAAATTTGGAGGGGCATAAGAGACGGAGTGTATGGCTTGTGGGTAGTAATGGAGCGTGAATCTGGAGATAACACATAATGAGGAGGATAATGGAATTAAAGGAAAAACTAATTAACGACTTGCAAGAAATGCAAAACTTTAGAAACAAGCTTGACAATGATGAGCAAATCTTGTTGCAAAACAAAGCTTCTTTGGATTTTAATATTTCATACATTAAAAGCTTGCTGGCATTTATGGACAGTGATAATTTAACACAACCAACCTTGCATGACATAATAGAAGACAAGCCAAAAGAAAGGAAGAAAAAGGAGGCTAAATGAGCGTAGAATACATTGAAACACGTCTTCTGGAAGAAACAATGGTCGGCACTGGCAGCAAGAAAATCCTGCGAGCAGATGAGGATGGCTTGGAGGATGGCAAGCTCCTCAAATCCTCTTCCACTGGCATCTCCTCCGCTGACCTTTCTGACCACCTGGAAGGCACACCTGGTCAGATTGTTGTATCTACTGATGGCAATATTGGTGGAGTAAAAATTGGGTTTCCTAGTACTGGTACTGTAACAA
>Ga0265293_10004690_pt1 | contig 23828 bp, 15 predicted proteins | sample Munlanlewell138R_FD_192505 | JGI IMG/M metagenome (GOLD analysis project Ga0265293, IMG submission 192505) | Leachate microbial communities from a municipal landfill in Southern Ontario, Canada - Leachate well 138R | ecosystem: Engineered > Solid waste > Landfill > Unclassified | place: Canada... | reverse complement strand
GGAAACATGCATTGCATCAGTTCTTTTTATTTCCTCGGTTAAAAAGCTAACTGCAAACGCTCTTTTTTCAGGATCTGGATTTGCTAGATTAATGATGTATGGTGCGTGAACAACAACATTTTCTGTTTTTAACCCATGTTTTTCCATTAGTTCTAGTGCTTCATCTATTCTTAATGAACTAATACTTCTTCTAATTGTATTTTGTGGTGCTCCCGTATAGATCATAAAAGCGTTAGCTTTGTAGCTTACTGCTTCTAAAACTGATCCAACATACATTGAATCACCTTTCATTGAGACGTGGCTACCTATAATCAGCATATTTCTTCCTCCTAATTTGTTTAGCTTTTTTTAAGATGGCTTGTTTGTTTTTCTTCTTGTGATTTGGTGAAACCTTTTTCGCTTTGGGAATTGCTTTAGTCGCTTCAATCATTGATTCATCACGAACTGTCATTTTTATCATCTTTTGCTTCATACCTTGCGGTGTCAAAACAAACTTTCTGAACACAATTCCCCGTTTTTCAAGCTTTTCAATTTTATGTTTATCTTTTGTTTGAGCAAGCGTTATTACAATTCCTGAATCATACATCCTGCCGGTTCTTCCACTTCGGTGGAAAAAGAATTCTAAATGATGGGGCAAATCAAAGTTGATAATATGGGATATTTTAAAGTCTAGCCCTCTGGCTGTTAAATCACTTGTTACGACAAACTGGTATTTTAATGCATGTATATCTTCAATCAAGCGCTTACGGTGCTTTACGCCAACTTCGGAACTGAAGCTTAAGACCTCATAATTGGCACTATGCAGAGCATCAAACACTTCTTTTTGATTTTCCTTTTTACTAACAAAAATGAAGCAAAGGTAAGGATTTAAATCTTCTACTATTTGTATTAGTGCTTCTAGCCTATCTTTACTTTTTAGATCAACTAATTGATATTCAATCTTTAACTTATGTTCTTTTGATGTATCAATCAACAAAAAATCACCAAAATATGCTTTGATAAACGGATGCATAGCCTTTGTCAATGTTGCGGAAAACAGTAATAGTTTCGCCCTTTTCGTAATTGAGAGTATTTGATCCAACTCACCAATGAAGGCATCATCAAAAAACATATCGGCTTCATCTAGCACAACGTACTTAGCGTTTTGTATTCTTAATGCCTGTTGATTAACAACATAATCCAAAAGTTGAGCTGGAGTTGCTACAACAACTTGTGGCTGCTTTTTTTCAAGCCAAGCACTTTCCTTCTTTTTATCTTTACTACCATAATATGTTTTTAAAATTAAATCTGTTTCAAATGCTGTTATCATCTGCTCGATTTGAATCACAAGTTCATTTGTTGGCACAACAATGATTGCCTGTACTTCAAAAAGATCAAAATCAAGCTTCGCAAAAATTGGCAATAAATAAGCATGTGTCTTGCCGGTTCCGGTTGGGGCTAGTCCGACGATATGCTTAGCATTATCGATATTTGCAAAAACTTTTGCTTGAATTGGTGTGATTTTGTTGAAATTTAGTTGTTTAATTTTTTCTTTGATATACATGTTATCACCATGAAATATTATACCATAAAATCAAAATCCATTTTTTTATCTGCTTTTTTTAGTATAATAAAGATGGTGAGTTTATGAAAGTAATTGATTTAAGACCAAGAGGATACTGTCATGGTGTTTTAAACGCCTTGGCAATTGTGAAAAAAGTGGTAAAGGATTCCAACTATCCTAGACCAATTTATGTGCTTGGTCAAATCGTTCATAATCAAAAAATAACCGAAGCTTTTCAAGCATATAGTGTCATTAGTTTAAATCAAAAAGATAAAACAAGACTTGAAATGTTAAACGATATTAAAGAAGGTACTGTAATCTTCACTGCCCATGGAGTTAGTGACAATGTGATTGCTGCAGCAAAAAAGAAAAAACTAACAACATTGAATGCTACTTGCCGTGATGTTTTAACCGTTCATAAAGCGATTAAACAGAAGCTTGCAGAAGGTTATAAAATTCTTTACATAGGCCATAACAATCACCCTGAACCAGAAGCTATACTTGACATTGATCCTTCGATTATCTTTCTTAAAAACACACAGGACGTAGAAGATTTACCTAACAGTCTAAACGAAAAAAAGTTGTTTGTAACAAATCAAACAACCTTGAGCATGTATGACATTAATCCAATTTTAAAAGCTTTAAGTAATCGTTTTGAATATGTATTTGATAATGAAATCTGTCAAGCAACAACCTTACGGCAAACCGCTGTGATCAAGCAGGAAAAAGTCGATTTAATGCTTGTTATTGGCGATAAAAAAAGCAGCAACTCAAATAAACTTGTAGCGGTTGGTGCTTTGCAATCAATTAACTCCCATTTAATCGGAGGAATTGAGGATATCAATTTAGACTGGCTAAAAAACATTGATTCAGTTAGTGTAACAAGTGGAGCATCAACACCAACTACTGTTACTGAAGAAGTCATTGCCTTTTTAAGACAATATAAGCAAAACGATCCCAACACTTGGGATACAAAATCCAAATTAACTCCCATAGACATCTTGTGATGTCTATTTTTTTTGATACATTTTTTCTTCTCTTTTTGTCAATTCCTGATAGGTAAATAGGTTATAGTCTTCTTTTAAATCTTTTTTTAACATGATTTGCGCTAATGAAACACCAATTAATCTAGTTGGCTCCTGATTGTAGTTTTCATAAAACAATTGCTCAACAATTTCATAAACCTCATCATAATTATCTGTGTAGTAAGGAATTGTTATACTTCTAGTTATTGTCTTGAAATTACTATCTTTCAATCTAATTCCAATGGTTTTCGCAACCAATTCTTCCTTTACTAAACGCTGGTGTGTTTCTTTTAATAATTCGGTTAAAATAGACAATAAAATCGAATCTTCATCGATGTCGTAATTCAAGGTGGTCTCATTACTAATTGATTTGGGAATCGCATGAAGCTTGGGATCGACGACGTCACTGCTTCTTCCCATTATATGATCAATCAACGCTTGGTGGTTTTGCTTTGACATTACTGTTAAAATGTTTTCTTCTAAATTTTTACGTGCTAAATCCCCAATCGTTTTAACACCAATTTGTTCTAGTCTTGGATAAGTCTTTTTTCCTACTCCATACATATCCTTTATTGGTAATGGAAACAACTTTGTAACAATATCTTTTTTTCTTAAAACCGTTATACCCAATGGTTTCATTAAATCAGATGCCATTTTCGCCAAAAATAGTGTTGGTGCTATCCCAATTGAACAAGGTAGTTGGTGCTTATCTAACAACTCTTTTTGAATTAATTCCGCTAGTTTGACGGGATGAACTCTTTTAGCAGTTTCAGTCATATCAGCATAGGCTTCATCAATTGAGCCCATTAAGACTAGTGAGCTGTATTTTTTTAATGTTTCAAAGAACAGATTTGAGTATTTTCTGTATAACTTAAAGTCTGTTGGGACAACAACAACTTTCGGATACAGATCCATTGCTTCTCTTACAGACATTGCACTTCTGATTCCCTTTTTACGTGCTGCATAGGATGCAGTTGAAATTACACCCCTTTTCATAGCACCACTACCACCAACAACAAAAATCTTATCTTTTAGATAAGGTTCTTTAATCATTGCGCAACTTGCATAAAATGCATTTAAATCAATATGAAAGATGATTTTTACTTCTTTTTTCATCCTTTTGCCTTTCTTTAATACAAAGTTTATAGTATAATGTTAGAAGATAACATGAGGTGGCGATCGAATTATGAGTGAAAACAAAAGCAAACCAAAAGCAAAAAAGACTAATCAACCAGCAAAGACAGGTAAAATACGTAGTACATCATATAAAAATCCAAGTGAAACAGTTTGGGGCAAAATTATTTTGTGGCTCATTATCTTTGGAATGGCTGGTTTAATATTGTCTCGTTGATTTTAGCAATTATCAGCAGTACTGCATAAAGAGTAAGAAAAGTTAATGCAACTTTTCTTCTTTTTTTAATAGCACTTTTGCTTGTTCAATCGCAAACGAAGAAATCTTGTCATCAGATAGCATTAAAGCCAGTTTTTCAATTCGTTTTTGCCCATCCAACATTTCTAACCGAGTAACCATTCGGTTTTTTTCTTTTTCTTTGTAGATTTGATAATGGTGATTTGCCTTAGCCGCTACTTGTGGTAAATGCGTAATAACCAATACTTGCATCTCTTTACCTAGTTCAGCCATCTTGTTTGCAACCTTCGCTGCAGTTTTACCGCTGATTCCAATGTCAATTTCATCTAAAACTAAAAGTGACAGATCATTCTTTTTCGCATAAATACTCTTTAGTGCCAGCATAAAGCGAGCTCTTTCACCACCACTAGCGATTTTACTTAGTGGTTTTTCCGGTTCACCTTCGTTTAGTGAAATCAAAAACTCAATTTGATCAACGCCTGTTTCAAACAGTTCTGTTTTATTTTCCTCAAACTCAACGGTCAAACTTGCTTTTTCCAAATCTAAATCTTTTAAAACAAGTAAGACTTCTTCAATTAACGTTTTCGCGAGTTTTTGTCGTAGACTACTTAATTTAGCACCAGCAGCAAAAGCAGTTTCAAAGGCTTTATCACATGCATCTGATACTTGTTTTAAATATCCGTCATAATCAGTAATCAAATTTAGTTCCTCTTCAACCTCTGCTAAATAGTCAATCAATTCCGTTTCAGTTTTATGATATTTCTGTTCCAATCGATTGATATCAAAAATACGTTCCTGCATTGAATTGAAAACGTCTTCTTGATAGTCTAAACCACTATAGCTGGAACGAAGATTCTCTTTAACGTCTTCAAGTTCGTAGTAACTACTTAGCAATCGGTCTTTAATCGATTGATATGTTTCATCTAAATTAGCGATCTTTTCGACTGCTTTTGCTGCTTCGTAGATCAGGTCAAGCTGAAACACTTCACTATCTAGGGCTTGAATAGCCGTTACTAGCTGTTGCGATACTTTATCATAGTTTTTTAGTTTCTCAACTTCTTCAGTTAACTGTTCCTTTTCACCGGATTTTAAATTAAATGCCTTTAACTCATTAAGGTGATACTCCAAGAATTCCTTTTTTTGAATGCTTTCTTGCCGCTTGTTTCTTAGTTGAGCAAGCTTTCTTTGCTTATCCAAATAATCACTTCTTTTTATTAAATAGTCATTCAACAATTCATTTGTCTTCTTTTCATCAACTTGATCAATAAAACTTAGATAGCTTGTTCTATCTAACAATTGCAGTGTTTCACCTTGGCTATGAATACTTCCGATTGCTTGCATAACTTCACGCACTTTTTGCACTGTAACAACTTCCTTGTTTAAGCGCATATCGTGTCTGCCTTTTGCATCAAGTGTTCTTTCAATTGAAATCATCTCCGGTAAATCAAGTTTTTCTTGCTGGAGTTTTGTCAATTTAAAAAAACCACCGACAAATGCTTTTTCAGCGCCATGGCGGATCATGTGTTGATCAGCTCTTTTACCAAATAATAAATGAAGTGATTCTAAAATAATTGTTTTACCTGCCCCTGTTTCACCAGTTAAAGCGGTCATGTTCGGTTTGAATTCAATTTCTAAATCTTCAATTAACGCAAAGTCTTGAACTTTTAGTGCACAAAGCATGCTAATCCTCCGTCATTGTTTTACTTACTAAATACATAAAATATTCTTGATTTCCCTTTTTGCCGATTACTTGCGATTCTTGTAAATCAACAAGTTTTAGGCCAAAAGTACTAAATGCTTCAATTAAATTGCTTATCACCTTATCACGCAAGTCTTTTTGCTTAACAATCCCTTTTTTTGCTTGTCCCTTACCCACTTCAAACTGTGGTTTAATTAGGGCAATGATTTCTCTTGTAAAATTTGAAACATATTTGACAATAGGCAATATCGATGTAAAGGATACATCAATCAAAACCAAATCAACTGGGTCTAAAGCTGCTTTTAAAATGTTTGTTTTTTCAAACAAAGATATTTTATGGTGCTGACTTAATGTTCGATCCATTTGATCACTACCAACATCAAAACAATACACATGTTTAGCACCGCGTTGAATTACGCAATCGGTGAATCCCCCAGTTGAAGAGCCAACATCAACAATGACTTTATCAGTAATATCATAATTGATCTCATTTAAAAAATGATCCAGTTTTTCGCCTGCCCGACTAACGAACGTTTTCTTTTGTAAAATCGTTATTTGATCAGTTGATTTTACTTCTAAACCTGCTTTTTTAACTGCATTTCCATTAATCAGAATATAATTGCGTTTGATTAAGTCAGCGGCCTGACTTCTTGATTTGACAAACTTCTTTTCCAGTAAATATTGATCGATTCTCATACGATAAATTCCTTGATCATTTTATTGTCTGCTAAACTCTTTGATTTTTTCGATAATACTGTTAACATCCAAATTTAATCTTTTGATAATGTCTAAATACTTCCCATGCTCAATTATTTGATTGGGGACAGCTATATTAATTATCTTATTATGATAGTTGTGTTTTGCCATAAAATCCAAAATCTGTGGATATAAACTACCTGCACTTACTTGCTCTTCATAAACAACAACACGATTATTGTCTTTTAACACTTTATGTAACATCATTTCATCAATTGGTTTAATCCAAGTCGTATAGACAACAGCACCATTCATTTTTTCAGCATTCATTTTAGCTACAACTTTATCCATCATTGAACCATATCCCAAAACAACCAAATGATTCCCTTCTTTTAAAACGCGCCATTCATAATTGTTTTCTTCAAAAGTAAGTTTTTCTTCTAAGATTTGTCCTTTTGGATAACGAATGACAACAGGTCCTTCAGATTTCGTAAATGCCTGATAGATAATATTCGCTGCTTCCTGCATTGATTTCGGACTTGCAATTTTAATGTTTGGCATCAAGTTAAACATTGAGACATCATAAATTCCTTGATGGGTTGATCCGTCTTCACCGACTAAACCTGCTCTGTCAATTCCTATCACAACCGGTAAGTTTGGTCTAGCTATATCATTTAGGATTTGATCAAACGCTCTTTGTGCGAATGTTGCGTATAGGGGTAAGAAGACACGTTCCTTTTGCTTTGCCAATGACGCTGCAAAAACAGCTGCGTGACCTTCAGCAATGCCAACATCAACAAACTGGCCCGGATATTTTTGGGCAAATTCGACAAATTCCGCCCCGACCGTCATTGCTGGCATGATTACATTTATTTTATATTTTTGTTGTAGTTCATCTAAAATCATTACGATTGCTTTACTCCAAGAAATCATTGATTCTATTTTTTCTTTTGGCTTGCTAATTCCATGGAATACGCCAACATCATCAATTTCTGCTTTTTCATGTCCCTTGCCTTTTTCGGTAACGACATGCAAAACAACTGACTTCTTCGCTTTTTTTGCTCTTTTAAGAGCTGCAATCAACTTACTTAAATTATGCCCATCTACTGGACCTAAATACATATAACCTAGATCTTCAAAGATATTTGCTTTTTGAAAAAAGCTTTTTACTGCTCTTTTAGTTTGAAAAATAAATCGATCCAAAAAACGAGGTGTAATCTTACCTAATGTTTTCTTCGTTCCTTGATACCATTTAGCATTTCTTATTTTAGCGAACAGATTCGAAAATGATCCTACATTTTTTGAGATGCTCATTTCATTATCATTTAAAACGATGATTCCTTTATATTGTTTTTGGCTGCCCAAAAAATTCAATGCCTCAAACGATGTTCCATTACTAATTCCCGCATCACCGACTAAAGCGACAACACTAGTGGGTTTGCTTTGCTGATAATTGGCCATTAAGATGCCAGTCATCGCTGATATTGCGGTACCCGCATGTCCGCTTTCCCATTGGTCGTGAATTGATTCTTGATAATTAATAAAACCAGATAAACCATCCATTTGTCTTAATGTCGCAAACAATGATGCCCTTCCCGTTAAAATCTTATGTGTGTATGCTTGATGTCCAACATCAAAGATAATTTGATCAACTGGACTGTCAAAGACAAAATGAAGCGCAATCGTTAATTCAACTACACCTAGATTTGAACTTAAATGACCACCTGTTTTAGGAATATTCAACAACAAAAAAGACCTTATTTCTGAGGCTAATAGTTGTAATTCCTTTAAATTCATCTGTTTAATAACTTTCGGGTCTTTTAAGTCAAAAAGATTCATTCTTCTTTCATTTCCTTAACCATAACTTGCTGTGCTCTCTCGAGCATTTGGTAACAAGCTTTTGATAATTCTAAACCTAATTGGTATTTTTTCACTGCTTCTTCGAGTGAAATCTCTTTGTTTTCCAAATCTTTTACGACTTGTTCAAACTCTTTCAATAGAACTTCAAATGATTTTTTTTCCATTGTTTTTACTCCTCTTTTTCCGTTACTTTCGCTTTCACTTTACCATCAATAAAGGTAATTTCCAGTTTATCATCAAGTTCAACCTGCTTAGTTGACTTAATAATCTTTTCAGCTTTTGATACTATGACAAATCCTTTATCCATCATAAATAAGGGATTTAATGCCTTTAATTGTGCGTTTAGCAGTTTAAAATGATGCTCCTTATGGGAAAACAAATTTTTTGCTATTTGACTTAAACTTGCTTTTAAAGTCGAAACACGTTCAAAAGCCATTTTTAATTTTACTTCCGGATTAACTAAACTTTGAACATTATAAGCAACCGCTTGTCTTTTTGATTCCAATAAATACTGGTAGTGCTTATTCAATTGTAGTTCTAACTGGCTTAACTTTTCTTTTCCCTGGTTCCATTTTTCAAACGGACTAATCAGTCTTTGGTCCAAATGGACTAAATTTGTTTTTAATCGTTCGCAATATAACTTGAAGTTTTGGTTTAACTGATATGTCAAACGGTCAACATCATCATTTATTTCGACTTGATTGGGTGTTGCCAATTCAGCTGCAGCCGTTGGGGTCGGAGCCCTTAAATCGCCTACAAAATCACTAATTGTCGAATCCGTTTCATGCCCAATCGCTGTAATAATCGGAATCTTTGATTTAAAGATCGCTTCAATTACCAATGCTTCATTAAAGCCCCATAAATCTTCAATTGAACCGCCGCCGCGTCCAACAATTAAAACGTCTATTTTTTGTTCGATGTTTGCTCTTTCAATTTGACGAGCAATACTTTTTGCACTATCTGGACCTTGAACTAAGGCTGGATATAGAAATAGCTCAACGAAGGGATAACGTCTTTGAATTGTATTTTTAATATCTAGGATAACTGCTCCCGTTGGTGAAGTAACAACACCAATTGCGTTTGGAAATTTTGGAATTATCTGCTTATGAGTCGCTAAAAAATAACCTTTTTCTTCGTATTCTTTTTTAAGTTGTTCGTACTTTATATATAATTCGCCGATTCCTTCAACCTTTAATTCGGATACTTGTAGAGAATAACTACCGGATGGTTCATATAAACTGATTTTACCTTTTACTAAAACTTGATCGCCATCTTTTGGAAAAGCAGTTAAACTTCTTGCATCAGTGACGAACATAATGGCGTTGATTTGAGCACCTTCGTCTTTAATCGTAAAGTATAAATGGCCTCTTGAATGTTGTTTAAAATTTGATATCTCGCCTTTTAGGTAAACGGAAACAAGGTGTTTATCACCCTCTAGTTTACTTTTAATGTATTTTGTTAAGGCAGAAACCGTTAAATAAATCATTTTTGATCCTTTCGAACAGCTTTGGCAATTGTATCCAACAGTTTGTTATTAAACTTTCTTTGCTTATCATCATCTAGATTACTATATTTTTTGGTTAAATCAATTGCGTCATTTAAAATAAATGAAATTGGATAATCGGTATACAATAATTCATAAGTTGCCAACCGAATAATTGCTCGATCGACAAAAGATAGTCGATTAAGACTATAATTGTACAGATTGTCTTCAATCGCTTGATCAATGTTTGCTAAATTAGCAATAATCTTTTGATATGTATCCTGATTTTCTTCAGTTACGCTATTTGCATCGTTTGCTTGGTTTAGATCACTAAACAGATCGTATTGATATAAATTGTACATTAATTCGGCTTTTTGCTTTTTAAATGTTGTTTTGTTCATCTTATCTACCTCATTTATATTCTATCATATTCCAGTCTATTTTTGCTGAAAGACAAAGAAAAAAGACACTCAAAAGAGTGCCTTTTAAAATTCTTAATCTAGATCTTAAAATAAGCTAACTAAGTTAAAGGCTACAAACAAGCCCGCAACTAACGAAGCTACTAGCGAAACAACGGTAATTTGGGTATTGATTGATGGTCCCGCAGTATCTTTGTATGGATCCCCAACAGTGTCACCAATTACAGCTGACTTGTGGGCATCACTACCCTTACCACCGTGATTACCGGCTTCAATATATTTCTTTGTGTTATCCCAAAGTCCACCAGAATTAGACATATAAAGTGCCAGGAATAATCCAACAACGATGTTTCCAACTAAAAATCCGCCGATCGCCTTAACGCCACCAACAAAGCCGACAATCAAGGTTATCAGAATCGCAAACAAACCGGCGATAATCAATTCATGTAGTGCACCCTTGGTTGCGATATCAATGCAACGATCATACTCCGGAATAACTCCTTCTTTACCTTCCTTTAGACCGGGAATTTCATCAAATTGTCGGTGAATTTCTTCAATCATTCTTTGTGCGTTACGATTAACACCAAGCATTAATAAAGCTGAGAATACCGGTGGGACTGCCGCACCGATGATCAAGCCGAAGAAAACAATTGGATCCATTACGTTAAAGCCATCAATAATGCTGAAGGTCGGATCAATAACGCCAACTTCCATTAAGAATGCACCCAATAACGCAATAACTGTTAAACCGGCTGCCCCAATCGCAAACCCTTTGGTTACTGCTTTAACTGTATTACCAGCACTATCCAGTTCATCAGTTATTCTTAAGACATCATTACCAAGATTGCCCATTTCTGCCAATCCTCTTGCATTATCAACAATTGGACCATAAGCATCATTAGAAATAATCATGCCAACAATCGATAACATGCCAACTGCTGCCATTGAAACGCCAAACATGCCACGAACCACTTCATGCACGCCTGGTACAGGAATTTGAACACCTAAAAAATATGAAATCAAAGCCGTCAAAGCAATCCCAATCATCGCTGGTAAAACACTCATGAAGCCATATGAAGAACCAGAAATAATGGTAAAGGCAGGTCCGGATTCTGATGCTTTAGCAACTTGGCGAACCGGTTTCTTGTTATCGTTTGTGAAATAGTCGGTGGTAACACCAATAATTACACCGATTAATAATCCAATTGCCGTAGCACCCCAGATGTACCATTTTCCTGGCATACCTTTGATGAAGATTGTAACGATACCTGTTGAAACTGCAAAAATTATTGTTGTTAAATAAGTACTACTGTTCAAAGCAAATGTCGGATTCTTTTTCTTACCCATTTTTGCTGTTGATACACCAATGATTGATGCAAATAAACCAATTGAGGCGTAAATGAATACAAGCGGAATGTAATTTGGTCCCAAAATGATCGCAATTACGATTGCCGCACTTAATGAAGCTACGTTTGAGTCAAACAAATCAGCTCCCATACCGGCTACATCACCGACATTGTCACCAACATTATCAGCAATAACTGCTGGATTTCTTGGATCATCTTCAGGAATGCCTAATTCAACTTTACCAACCAAGTCAGCGCTAATATCTGCTGTTTTAGTGAAGATTCCCCCACCGGCCTTGGCGAATAAAGCAAGCGAGCTTGCACCAAAACTAAAGCCCAGCAACAGTTTTGCATCGCCAAAAGTGTCAAAGGTCAAACCAAATAACAAAGCAACCCCTAACAAGCAACTCCCAACAACAGCCATTCCCATAACAGCACCGCCTCTAAAACCAGCCATAAAGGATGTTTGAATATCTTTTTGTGCACCTTCAGCCGCTTTGACGTTTGCCGTCGTAGCAATCGATAAACCAATTTTTCCAGCAATACCAGAAAAAACACTACCCGCTACATAAGCGATGACCATCATAATGTTTGATAAAACATACCCATGACTATCAGCTTGCCAAATTGGTTTTGGTAAAAACAAAAAGATTAGTACTGAAGCAACACCAACAAATTTCGCTAACATCAAATACTCACGTTTTAAAAATGTATTTGCACCCTTTTTAATCCATCCGGCAATCGTTGCGATTTTTTCATTGCTTGATGGCTGTTTTTTTAGCCATACAAAAAACCAATAAGCAACGCCAAAAGACAACAAAGATACAATGCCTGTCAAAACGTAAACCCATTGCAATAAGCCCATAATGTCCTCCAATTTTCTATATTAATCATATTTTAACATTTTTACTAATTGAATAGCAAGAACAAAAAAACGCCTGAATCAGTAGATTCAAACGTTAATATGTTTTGCTTTTAGTTAAGTTGCAATAACAACACGCCAAGCATCATCGATCATTGATTTTAAAGCAGGCATATAACGGAATGCTTGGAAATTAATAACATCTGATCGATAAGCCAAGCTTAAGCGTGGATCATGATAGTCACCACCTGCTCCAATCATTAAATCAAAGACATCCTGCCTTGGTGATGTGTAACCAATTTCTTCTGTACTTCCTAAAGCCGCTTCATAACTCATCATATACTTAATAAAATCATATGCAAGTTCTTTTGATTCTGCATTTTTTGGCACAGCGAAGCCATCAACCCAGAGATTTGATTTTTCCGGAATGAAGTAACTATAGTTTTCGTTTTCGCTCATAATATATGCTGCATCACCACTATATGCAATAACTGCATCATATCTTGTCCCACGTAACATTTCGGTTAAAATCTCATCGGACTTAATGCTCGTTTTGGGTCCTTTGGCATTAATCAACCATTCTTTGGCGATATCGATTTCAGCTTGCGTTGCCTCACTTAGTAAAACATCCTGAACTAAAAGAGCAGCCATAAACGCATCTCTTGATGAATCATAGATGATTGTTTCTAAAGATTGATCACTAATAACACCAAAGCCTTCAGCTTGAACTCTTTCTGCTAATCCACTTACACCATGACGGTATAAAACGCCAACTGTACCCCAAAAATAAGGTGCAGCATATTTAAGAAAATCAAATCCATCTTCCTTTAGATAATCAATTAGATCCTGTAGTTCTTCTGTTAAAGTAACGTCTAAGTCTTGCCAGACTGACACACTGATATCTTCTAGTAAATCGTTTGCTACCAGTTCCTCAATCGCATAGTCGCTTGGGACGACAACATCATAACGGTTTGCCTTAATTTGTGTTAAAGCCACTTCATTCGAATCAAAGTTGATTATGCGAACCCTGACATTATACTCCTTTTCAAAGGCTCGAATGACATCACGATTTAAATAATCATTCGGCAAGTATAGTTTCAAAATTGGTTTATTACTACATGCTGCAACAACCAATGCGGTTGCTGCAATTAAAACAAGCATTAATATTTTTTTCATTATTCTTCCTCCAATTTCTTATATGATTTTACATAATCGTAAACAATTTTCACACCAATAATTAAGATAATAAATGTACTCAATGCATTTACCGTTGGAACAATTCCTCTTCTTAAGGTATATAGATACATCGAGATATTTTGCGGATAACCACTTGAAGTAAAGTAAGATATGACAAAATCATCAAATGACATCGTAAATGCGATTGCTGCTCCCGCAATTACCGCTACTTTTATCTGCGGTAAGATAACTTTGAACAACGCTTGACCTGGCGTAGCCCCTAAATCATAGGCTGCATGAGTTAAGTTCGGATCCAGACTCTTTACTTTTGGATACACTGTTAAGATAACATATGGTGTACTAAACCCAATATGAGCCAAAATCATTGTTAAAAGACCACGGTCGATTGCGAATGCGCCAAAGAAAATAAACAAGGCAATAGCGGTAATGATTTCCGGACTCAGAATTGGTATATTATTAATTCCTAATGTAATCTCACGAATGATCCTTCTGCTTTTTGACAATCCTAAAGCAGCAAACGTTCCAATTACTGTTGAAACGGCAGTTGATATGATTGCTACCATTAAGGTTGTAACAATCGCATCAATCAGTTGTGAGTCTTGAAACAGTTCAACATACCATTTAAAACTAAAGCCCGTCCATTGGGTAATCGATCTTCCTTCATTGAAAGAAAATATTACTAATGACAAAATCGGAAGGTAGGTTAAGATGACAATCAGGATAAAATAGCTTCGGCTAAACCACTTATTCGTTGTTCTCATTTGTGGATACCCCCTGATACTTATCAACCTTTTTCGCAAAATAGATAAAGACCATCATAATCAATCCTAAGACAATCGCAATCGCGGCTCCATAGCCGTAGCCGTAGTCACTTGGCATTAGAATTGCTGATTCAATCAAATCACCGATCATCTTCCGTTTTCCATCTCCTAAATACTTAGGGATAACGAAGGTTGTAGCAGCTGGCAAGAATACCATCATACAGCCCGATATTACACCGGATAATGATAGCGGTATAATAACCTTGGTAATAATTTTAAAGCGATTTGCACCCAAATCAGCCGCTGATTCATAAAGACTTTTATCTATTTTTAATAAAACCGTGTATATCGGTAAAACCATAAACGGCAAAAACATATAGACAATTCCAAAGATTAAGACAAAGTTTGTTCCTAATAAATTAGGTGCGAATGTTTCAAAAATCTGTTTTAAAGCATTTGCCCTCAAGAGCATATTGATCCACATTGGCGCAGTGACAATTAGGATCATAATAACTCTAACTCTAATTTTACTAACACTGATCAAATATGCCAAGGGATAAGCAATAATCAAAGTTATAACTGTACTGATTCCCGCTAAATAAAGCGATTCTAGCATTGTTTGAATAAAAGCTCTCTCTTCAAAAAACTTTCTGAAATGATGCAGTGAAAATTGAATTTCAAACACACCCGCACTTGCATCATTAAATGCATACAAAATCATGATTAGAAACGGAATCGCTATTAATCCAATTAAAACCAGATAATATGGAAAGGTTGTTATTCGATCAATCGTCAACCATTTCTTACCATTTTTTCTCGGTTTATCCTTGTTTCTTTTCGGTGAAAAAATGCGATATTTTTCCATTACCATTCCTCCATGACATGGATATCCTCTGGATTAAAAGTAATGTCAACGAATGTTCCCATAGCTTGATAATCAGTTGTATGAATAGTGTAGATTCGATCGTTGGTTTTAACATCGATTTCATAATGTACACCTTTGAATGCAACACTATCAACAACGCCGGTCAATAAGCCTTTGCCTTGTGGGACAATATCAATATCTTCTGGACGAATAACGATATCAACTTTTTCATTTCTTGAAAAACCATTGTCGACACAAACATAATCTACGCCATCAAAATTGACTAAAAAATCATCTTTCATAATCCCGGGAATAATGTTTGATTCACCAATAAATTTAGCAACAAAGGTGTTAGTCGGTTCATTATAAATATCTTCCGGTGTTCCGATTTGCTGGATTTCACCGTTATTCATTACGACAATCTTGTCACTCATTGTTAAAGCTTCTTCTTGGTCGTGTGTAACATAAATGAAAGTAATTCCTGCGTTTCTTTGTATCTCTTTTAACTCATACTGCATCTCTTGACGTAATTTTAAGTCTAACGCAGCGAGTGGCTCATCCAATAATAAAACCTTAGGTTCATTAATCAAAGCTCTAGCAATGGCAACTCTTTGCTGTTGGCCACCGGATAGTTTATCAACATGTCTAGTTTCATAACCTTCCAAGCCAACCATTTTTAAATATTTCAATACCTTATTGCGGATTTGAATTTCACGTGTTTTTTTTGTAAAAAATGTTTCTTTAATCGCTTCGATTCTTTCATGCATTTCATTTTTATCGAGACTCTCATCAGCTGAGATAGTTTCAATTTCACGCTTCTTTTGCCCATTGGGATCTCTTAAAAATGAAACTTCATGTTTCAGTTCTTTTCTTAGCTCATTTTTTTCTTCTTTTGTTTCTGCTTCTTTTATTTTTTGCTGATAATATTCCGTTACTCTCTTTATCTGTTCATTAATAGCGTGTGTTTCATTTCTTACTCGTAAACCAAAGGCAACATTTTCAAAAACATCCAAGTGAGGAAACAATGCGTATCTTTGAAAAACCGTATTAGTCGGACGCTTGTGGGCAGGGGTATCTAAGATCGATTTACCGTCAAAAAGGACCTCGCCTGCACTCGGTTCAACAAAACCACCAATAATTCTTAGTGTTGTTGTTTTTCCGCAGCCAGAGGGTCCTAACAATGTTACAAATTCATTTTGTTCAATCGTTAAATCAATTCCTCTTAAGACAACCTGTCCATTGAATTCTTTTGTTACGTCCTTTAATTCGATTAACTCAGCCAAGTTCATCGCCTCCTTGTGTTTACTTCGGTTAAACATGTTAATTGCTTTATCCCATCTTGTTTACTATAGTTAAACACAAAGTTAAACCATAATAAACCATAACACGTTTATTATAGCGTAAAAAAAAGTAAAGTCAACCATTTTGAAGAAAAAAAGCAACTTTCCAAAGTTGCTTCTTAAGCTTGTTTTTTAACTGACTTTTTTCCAAGATTCAATTCCATCAGTTAGACCCCAAGTTGGATCGTTGATTGAATTAGTTCTTTTAATGAACACATTAAAAGACCGTGTTCTATTTTTAGTTCCTCCACCAATATAGAAATACTTACCACCAAGGCCAGAAACATAGTCATTTATATCGTTTAACAACAAATCCCTAAACTCAATTTCATATGTATAATCGTTACCATTTGGATCTTTAGGTAAATTTAAGACAAAGGCGAAGAACCCACTCATGTTTCTACCATACCGATAGCGATAAAGTGGATTATCGAGCGGTAAATAAAACATTGGTATTTGATTGTTCTTACTATTTACTTGTGTGAATGTTGGAAACAAATCAACCGTTTCATATTGAGCAGATGTAACTATATGTTCGGTATTGAAGTTAATGACACTGACTAAAATTGTTTTACCCGCCAATTCTGAATGTTCAGCTGGTGTGTGGTTACCTAATTCATCTTCATAATAGAAATTAAAAACTAATGAAACATTATATAGAATATCAATTACATTAATATGATAATAAACAACATTTGAACCATCCTCAGATGTAATTCGATAAGTAATAACAACATCTTCTTCTTCGGTTGGTTCTTGACCTGTTGAAGGAATGATTGTAAAATCTGTTGCAAGCTCACTCTTGATTATCGCTGAAGAATCGTTATTCGCTTCTGTTGTCCAGCCTCTAGTCGGATGTTCAATTGGATATACTTTTCTTGAAATAGTTGAACCCATCGGTAAATAATCCAAGAAAAACGGGGTATAAAAGTCTAATGGAATATTTGAAACTTGTCCGTTAATGCGATAATGAATAACACCATTTACATCGGAGTAATCGTAATCGATTCCAGCATAATAAATTCGTGGTTCAAATTCACTTGTGATCGGTATTCCGTTTTGATTAGAAACAAAAATATCTGCATAATCTGATTCTAAAGCTGACTCAGTAAAGCGAACATCTAATAAATAGGCACTAATACCGGCATTCTTGCGAATTACCAAATGATTACTACCAGGTAATAGTGGCAAGTTAGTAGCCCGACCATTTCTGACATAATTAATTGTAAAAGTATAGTTGCCGGGTAATGTTTCATCAGTCATAAAAATAGTTAAGAAATTATCAGCCGAATAAGTAATTCCTGTTATATCACCTGCCGGCATTACTGTTCCGTTTAATCTTCTAGCTGAAACAACTATTTCAAAATATTGATTTGGATTTGTTTCTTGCAGTTGATAAACCTTTGGTACCAAACTCGGATCAATGCCGTAATCTAACGCAAAAACAGTCAACTCATCTTCTCTGGTAGTAAACACATTATTAGTCGGAACTCTATTGTTATTACGATAAACGTTTTCAATGCTAATCGTTCTTTCACGAATAAAATGTCGATAAGTTGATCGCAATCCGTTTTCCGCTTCAACGACATATCTAATTTCATATGTGCGATAGCCATTACTATAAGTTACATTATAATATGATGCACTAACCAATGTTGAAAACGGTGCTGTTTCAAAGTTTGTTAAAAAACTAACGGAATCAGTTCTATTATCCAAATAGCTTGGTTTTGTATCATCAAAGGATGTCGATAAATTAATTGAATCTAATAACAGATCATAATCAAAGTTTAGCTCTGATGTGTATTGTGCTCCTGAGAAACCAGTAAATGCTCCGCTAGAATAGTGATCTATGTTTGTAATGGTCGTTACATTTGAGGCTGCCTTTGTAAAATTAATTGTTTTTTCAACATCATTATAGAAATATTTATACCTCAAGCTGTATTGACCGGAACGGAGTTCATTTGATAGTAACAATGTTGCTGTAAACTGTCTGTTTGTTGTAACAAGCGCTGTTGTTGTCCAAGTATAATAAGCCGGATCAACTTGTTCGCTACCATAATATAAGGAAACATATTGGTTTAAATGATAACCTAATGTTAAAACTGAACTTGGATCTCTAAAGGTCAACCTTAATTGATTAGAAACTGTATTACCACTTGAAATTGTAAAAGGATAGTTAACTGGTTGGCTAGGTGTCTGTGCTGAATTTGAATCCCGTTGATATTGATACAATCTTGGGCTGTTTGCACTTGTGGCTACCCTTGGTTGAATTGTTAGATAAATATCATAAGTCGTATAATATTCCGGCCGCATTAAAGCATTCAAACTAATTGCGGATTCAGAATATGAAACAAATGAACCTAGCTGAACCGTTGTCTGTGAACTGATATTTTGATATTGACCAATATTAATGCTTAATGCTGCTGGAGCCAATGTTGAAACAGACTGACCATGTTCTTGGTAAAGCAAGGCCCTTAATTCTTCAATTGTGCCAACATCTGCATCTGCAAACCGAGCTCCTGCAATTGCATTTTCCGGTAATAGGATATCGGAAATGCGATATGATAACGTCTGTTGTGTTTGATTAATCTGATTTAATCTTAAAGTAAATGTAATTCTTCTTTGTGCATGGTTAATGGTCGGCGTGATTAAGTGTGTGTATGAGCCTCCATTTTCCAATAACTCTACATTTTGATTATCAGTCAATAATTCAGATTTATCATTAAACCTTGTTTGGAATAAGCTCTGATAATGCGTAATTATTGTTTGTGGTAAAGGATTTTTATCACTTAAGGGTATACTTTCATAATTAGTATCATATGGTAAATATCCCTCTAGTCGATATAATTGATCCAGTTGAATGTTTACTGGTAAAGCAGAACCAAATGAACTTCCTGATGAAGTTGATAAAACATACATTCCATATTCTCTTTCATTTCTAAAACGATCTGATAGAACTTCATTTTCAACGTAGTAGATGTATGAAGTAATTGGTTCACCATTGGATAGTATCGTATTATCATTGCGCATTTCAAATGACGCACCATAAACAAATTCACCATAAGTTTGATTTGGGTTTTCAGTAATTAAAGGAACTGACAAACTATTTTCTAAAATGAAATAATATGAAGCTGATTCATTTGTGTTATTACCAACTTGTGATTGAGAAAAAACGACAGGCTGAATATAACGTTCATTTTGATATTGTTGATAGTTACCAGAACTGCCTAGATTTACAGCTGAACCAACATTAACCCAATTACTTCCGGTTACTCTACTTCTAGCAACTCTAGTTTGGTTATTGGATACTAATGATCCCGTACTGCCGCTATAGTTTCGATATAGGTTACCTGTAATTTCAGTTTCAGTTCTGTTTTCGCGTAAAACTTGTGCTTGACGATACCAGTTGTTGCCAGTTCGATAATAATAATCCCGTTCCTTAACATTGTAGACACGGTTGAAAACTCTACTAACAGGACGGTTAGATGAACCACTTGAATATCGATAAATATAATCAAAGCCCGTGAAAATTGCTTGAGTAGTGTCATTAATTCTCGCACTATAATATTTTACATTCGAGAAAATAAAGTATTGGTTTGAACTAGTAAAGTTTGTTACTTGGTCAAGACGCCCAATTAAGTCAACGTTTGGATCCATATTTACAATAAAGTCAAAGGTTCCACCAACGGCAGACATTCTTCTGGATTGACCACGTTGTAGACGTCCAAAAATACCACCAATTCCCCGTTTATCTTCTGGGAAATAACTGGCACTATTATCATTTCTTAAACTATTTGGAAAAATGAATGGATCATCAACTGCATAAAAGTAGGCTTCAAAGTCTTCATAAATTAAAGATGCTTCATCAATATTACTGAAATTGCTTGTTTTAAAAGCCCGAATTGAACCGTAATTAATTGCAGTATCAATATGAACCACAGTAATCGTGTTTTGGTTAGAACGATAAACAAATGTCGCACCAACAATACCGCCAGCTACATCGGTAGAACTCACTTTTCCGTGATTAATCATTCTTCTCATCACGGATAATCCATAACCGATAACTCCGCCGGCTGAGGCGTAAATACCTGGACGTTCTAATGTTCCTTCACGTGTTCCAACACTGTTTGTCATTGCGGTTGATGATGTATAATAACGATATGTTCCCAGTGATCCGGTCGCGTTAGTAGTCGTGTTATAGTTGATAACAACACTTGTATATGATGCAACATTACCATAATTGATCCCGTTTGCTAGAATTGAATTCTCTAAGAAGTTTGCGTTAATCGTTGCTGAATTATTAAAAAGCGTTGATGAAACATTACCGGCAGCTAACTCTTGGTAAAGAGTTAATCCTAAAATACCGCCTGCACGTGAAAAGTTTCTTGAAACTGCAATGATCTCACCACTGTTTGCAGTATCATAAATTCTTGATAAACCATTTGCAGTTGAGGCGGCGATTCCGCCTAAAATAGTGGCGTGATAATAATATCTTACTAATCCACCTTCGTTTGCATTCGGTTCAAAATACACCAAATCAGTAAAAGGGTTTGTATTTGCAAAACGAATATTGCCCATATTCAATGAATCTTGAATAGATCCCCCTGATGGACCACCATTTAGCGTAACAATTCCACCAACATATGTGTTTCCATTGCCTGTAATACTATTAATTGTGTCATTATAGATTGAAGTGATATCAGCATAATTGACACTCGATAAGATACCTGTCGTTGCTCTTGGCATTGATGAGGTGTCCTGATTGTGCAAATTGCCTGCTAAATTCCGATTTACTAACCCAGCAATATAGGCATTGTTACTAATATTTATATTAGCAAACGTCATTTTTCCTTCATTTAAGCTAGCTTTCAGATAATGATTGGGCGACAAAATCTGCGTAATTCCCGCCATCCAGATAACATTGCTGGAAGTAATACCGTACATTGTTAAATTACCACTATAAATAACATTCAAATAACTTATGTTTGTTGATAGGGAAATCCCAGCAACGCTTCTTTCATTGCTAAACGCTTGATTGCGATATAAAATATCACCACTATTTTCAACATATCTTAATAATGATGGTGCATTGTTTGCACTATAATAGACGCCTGAGAAATTATAGTTGCCGACAATTTCATAGCTACTTGTATTTTTTGATTGTGAAAGGATGACTCCGCTTGTACTTAAATCATATACTAATGAAGTATAGTTAAATCTTGAATAGCTTGATGTTGTATAGTTTCCTTCATTAAACAAATATAAATATTCAACTTGCTCATTATGATTTGAGACAACAACACCGGATGCAGTTACATAGTTTGTCCCTGCATTTGTTGCGTTTATTAAGCCCTTATTTGTCCATAAACCATAATATTCATGCATTAAATATGCACTGCCACGACTTAAACCAATCACACCTGATACGTACTGATTCATCGTATTATTCATTAAAAACTGATTTACTACTAATGTTCCTTCGTTTGTTAACAAACCTAAATCATGACTTATGCTTGCATTTTCAACGTAACCAATCACACCACCTAAGCGGATTTCACCGTTTCTAGCAGTTGTAACTGAAGCACTTGTTCCAATGCTGTTAATACTCATTTTGCTTAAAGCGTTATATAATGTCAATCGTTGTGTGTCGGTTGATCCAACAATACCACCAATGTTATAAATCGGATCAGCTTGTTGTCCGGTTTTAAATGTATGGATTCCTGCATTTAATGTTCCTTCAGCATAAACTCCCATCATAACACCATATGCTTGACCTACGAGTGCACCAACACTTAATGAACCGATTGCATCAACCCCTAAGTTAATATCCACTTGAGCTAAAACATTATTAATTGATCCACCCTCTAACTTGCCTGCAATTAATCCGATGTAAAAAGATAGACCGTAATATTCTTCTGAATCATTAATCGTTAATGATGAATTAGCAAATATGATGTCTTCGACACTTCCTTTTAAAACACTAAAGAGCCCCCCATAATAAGTTGAGCTAATTAAGACACCATTAACTAAATGTAAATGATGAACCGTATATTTTCCGCCATCTTCTTTTAAGCCTGATAGACTACCCGAAAACTCAATTTGCGATGTATCATAAGCAGCTCTAGCAAACTCGCTCATATCAATATCAGCTTTTAATACATAGTCAGCATCACGAAAAACTTGATTGTTTCTAACTGTATTTAGATACATTAATCTTGAGAAAGTTACGAAATCTCTGGCGTCATTTATCTCATATTTTCCATCAACATAGTCTAATCCCCATAAAGCGGGATATCGGTCTTGTGGATAATAATACCAACTTGAACCTAAACTCGACGAGTTTCTTAAGACTTGTGTTGTTTCACCAGCAGCAAAACTGTTTGGTGTTGTAACTTGATAAGTGCTTGCTCCTAGTTGGATTGTTAATTGATAAACTGTTGAATCATAAACTAATTGACTCGTTGTTCCCTCATTAATATAGACAACTGGCTGAACACTAAAGTTATTAATAAACGAAGCATTAACAACTACTCTTGAAACATAATAAGCATGTCTAAATATTCCTTGATTATGATACACAATCCCAGCTGCTGAATACGATGTTGAGGTTACACCAATTGGTGCTCTCATTCGAATACCAGCATTATAAATGTTTTCGCGATTATCGATTACGTAAACATTTTCAACTAAACCTTTATTTAAACCAACTAAGTTAGCAGCTTTATTTATATCTTCATGTTCACTTTGTAATTCATAGGTTGGATTAATTAAGCCAACATTTCTAATGACACCTTCATTTTGCGTAAACATTGCATAATAAGGAGATAAAACAGTATCAATTTCTGCTTCACCTTCACCCTCTACTGTTGTAATTAGGTTATAGCCTGCAAAATATAAGTTGCTAATTTCGTACCCATGTCCATCAAATGTTCCTGTAAAATTATAATTAAATGTTTCAGCTTCAATGTTTGAAAACTGGAAGCCAATCGGAATGAATTGTCTTGAACGCATCACAGAATAATCGATATCGTTACCTAAAACATAATCTAGATCTAGTAATACTTCACGGATATTAAGCGGCAGCTTAACATTTTGTGAAGGATCTAATGTTTGATAAATATGGTCAGGATGATAACTTACATCAACTGAAAAACGATACAATTCATCTGCTGTATCAAATCTAATGCTTTTATCAGTCATCGCGCTAGTAATCGATGATGGGGTTGCACCAACAAAGGCGATTGTTTGTCTAAAATCAGTATATGAAATATATGTATTATTTTCATTTTTGACAATGATTTCATCAAAGTCATGATTAAGTAACTTCTCTCTATCAATGATCTCTTCAGCATGTAATGTAACA
>Ga0265293_10004689_pt1 | contig 23829 bp, 15 predicted proteins | sample Munlanlewell138R_FD_192505 | JGI IMG/M metagenome (GOLD analysis project Ga0265293, IMG submission 192505) | Leachate microbial communities from a municipal landfill in Southern Ontario, Canada - Leachate well 138R | ecosystem: Engineered > Solid waste > Landfill > Unclassified | place: Canada... | reverse complement strand
TCACCAAATTCATCTTCAATTTGAGTCTTATTATGATTTTTTGTTAATTCATGCTGTAATTCCTGTATTTCTTCAGTTACTTTTTGCCACACATCTTCCTTCTTTTTCCAATCAAACCCAACAGCACAAGCTTTTGATTGCATTCTGCTTGCTTTAATAAGAGCTGGGAGCGATTCGGGGACACCAGAAAGCACTCCTTTTTTTCGTCCCTTTTCGTTTTGTTTTAATTGTTCCCAACGTACTTTTACTTGTTGAGAATTTTCCAAAGATTCATCACCAAACACATGAGGATGTCTGTATATAAGCTTTTCGCACAACGAATCAATTACATCACCCATTGAAAATTGATTTTGTTCAGAGGCAATTTTCGCATAAAACACAATATGCAACAACACATCACCAAGCTCTTTTTTAATATCCGAAACATTACCTTCAATAATAGCATCAGCAAGCTCATAAACTTCTTCAATAGTAAGATTACGCAAGCTATTATATGTTTGTTTTTTATCCCATGGGCACTTTTCACGAAGTTCGTCCATAATAGTAAGCAAACGCAAAAAAGATTCTAATGTATTATGTTTATTCATAGTTAAAATAATGTTTCTTTGTATTCATTTTGTTGATTTTCGGCTTCATCTTCATCGAAAAAGTGCACTAAAATTTTTGTATTTTTATCAATATGCAAAAAATTAGTAAGTTTAGAAAACGGCACACAAATTTCAAGAAATCCAGTATAACTAAACAAGGCTAGAATTTTTGATGAATCGCCTTCAGAATAATCATGTGCAATAAAATCTACCACAAACTCATGTCGTTCTGTTCCCACCATAATCTCAAATTTCCGTCCTTTTGCAGTGTCATAAAATTCTTGTTTTGTAATATTTGTAATTCCATTGCCATACACATCAAAATATTGAAACACCCCAAGCAAGTGATTTTCTTTGCGTGCAGGCAATGCCACCAAACGCCCAAGATTACATTGCGTTTTTGGTCCCAAATGCTTTGGTTCATTTCCCAATGCTAATTTAGCAACAGCATCAATATATATATCCAATTCAGGAAAGGCTATAAATTGTTCAGATAATTGTTGTGCATCAAGCAAAAATACATCAGACGGAATTTCACCAAACATCATTTCCCACATGCCGTTATTTGGTCCAATAAAATAATGGTGATTATGCTGAAAACAAATATACTCACGTTTTGACGTATCAGTATTTGAGCCAATAATGCCCCCTACTCCTACAATATGAATTGTTTTCTTAGCAAAAAACGTATAGGCATTTTGCAAAGCATACACCGCATATATAGGATTTAACGGAGGAACTGTATGCGTAATGTCGATTAACTGCACGCCAGGTATGCGTTGCACTAATTTTCCTTTAAACGCTCCTCCGTATAAACCATCGGTTCCCCAATCTGTTGTAAGTGTAACTGTTATCATTATTTTACATTATTCAAAAAAAATAAAGAAATAATAGTATTTTTGCTTTTCAAAAATACATAAAATTTGGAACAGTTTACATGACAGAACACATTATCTCTTTAAACTCTTACGACCCAGTTGAAATATTTGGTGTTTATAACGAAAAAATTGATGCTGTAAAGCCATTTTTTCCGAAACTTAAAATAATTGCACGTGGTAATGAAATAAAAGTTATTGGTAGCACAAAAGAAATAGAATTTTTTGATGCACAATTTAAAAGCATTTTACAGTACACAAAAAGGTATCAAACTCTTTCAGTACAATCAATTCAAGATATACTAAGTGCTGGAGAGCGAAATGAATCAATGCATGCTCACGAAAATCCACATAATGAAATACTGTTTTTTGGCAATAACGGAAAAGCAATTAAAGCTCGAACACCAAATCAAAAAAAATTAGTAAAAAAACAAAGTGCAAATGATTTGCTTTTTGCGGTTGGTCCGGCAGGAACAGGAAAAACATACACGGCAGTAGCACTTGCGGTGCGTGCTTTAAGAAACAAAGAAGTGCAACGAATTATTTTATGTCGCCCTGCTGTTGAAGCAGATGAAAAGTTAGGTTTTTTACCGGGAGATATGCGTGAAAAACTAAATCCATACTTACAACCACTGTACGATGCCTTGTTAGATATGATGCATCCCAAAAAACTGCAAGAACTCATTCAAGATAACATTATTCAAATAGCGCCGCTTGCATATATGCGTGGACGAACCTTAGATAATGCGTTTGTGATTCTTGACGAAGCTCAAAATGCGACGCTTAATCAATTAAAAATGTTTTTAACACGAATGGGCGAACATGCAAAGTTTATTGTAACAGGCGACATCACACAAATTGACCTCCCTGATAAAAATCGTTCGGGACTTGTGAAAGTGTTAGAATTATGCAAAAATGTAAAAGGTATTGATATGATTTATTTCGAGAATAAAGATGTGGTTCGTCATAAGCTTGTTTCAAAAATTATTGAGATATTTGAAGGAAAAGAAAAAAATAATATTTAAAATATATAAGATATGAAAACAATTGTAGAATCAAACTACACATTCCCAAATCAAACACAAGTATATAAAGGAAAAGTTCGTGATGTATATACTATAAACAACAATACACTTGTAATGTTAGTTTCTGACCGAATTTCGGCATTTGATGTTGTGTTGCCAAAAGGAATTCCCTATAAAGGGCAAGTTTTAAACCAAATTGCAGCAAAATTTCTTGATGCAACCACAGATATAGTACCTAATTGGAAACAAGCATTGCCAGATCCAAATGTTACTATTGGAAAAAAAGCAGAACCTTTTGCTATAGAAATGGTAATTCGTGGATATCTTACCGGACATGCGTGGCGTGAATATAAAGTAGGAAAACGCACACTATGTGGTGTTGCCTTAGCTGATGGCATGAAAGAAAATCAAAAATTTCCAGAACCAATTATTACGCCTACCACAAAAGCTATGGAAGGACACGATGAAGATATTAGTCGCGAAGAAATTATTGCACAAGGCATAATTGACAAAGGCACCTATGAAAAATTAGAAGACATTACTAAAAAATTGTTTCAGCGAGGTACAGAAATGGCAGCAGAAAAAGGTTTAATACTTGTTGACACAAAATATGAGTTTGGAACAGTAGATGGTGAAATTACGCTTATTGATGAAATTCACACACCCGATTCATCACGCTATTTTTATGCCGAAGGATATGAAGAACGCTTAAAAAACGGACAAGAACAAAAACAATTATCAAAAGAGTTTGTACGTCAATGGCTTATAGAAAACGGTTTTCAAGGTAAAGAAGGACAAACTATTCCTGAAATGACCGATGAGTTTATTGCAAAAGTAAGTGAACGCTATATTGAATTATTTGAACATATAACGGGCGATACTTTTATAAAATCTGACATTTCAGATATTATTACTCGTATAGAAAAAAATGTAACCCATTATTTATTACAATAACAGAAAAAAATTAAATGTTTTTTTTTAATTTCAGCTGTATATCATAATATTTAAAAAAAAACGCAGAAAAATAAAAAAGAAAAAATGTATTCTATCTGTTTTATTTTAAGGAGTATAAAAAATAAAAATAAAAAAACTGATATTTTTTAGGGTTTAAAATTTGGCAAAAAGAAAAAAAAAACTACTTTTGCCCTGTCTTTTAAAAGATACACATTCTTGATTCAGTAGCTCAGCAGGTAGAGCACATCCCTTTTAAGGATGGGGTCCTGGGTTCGAACCCCAGCTGGATCACTTTAAAAGAAAGCATAAAAGCCTGTAAATCATAAAATTTACAGGCTTTTTGCTTTAATTACAACACTGTATATAAATCACAAGTATTATTTTGTTGATTCTCAAAGAATTTTGAAAATTATCATTCTTACTTTTTCACTCCCTTTTAATCGTTAAACTCATTGCTTTGTAGAAGTTCAGTTTTATAACAAAAAACAATTGTTTTTTTTCTAATACCCAGAATAAATCACATGCAAATGTGTATGTTTGTGTAAACATTTAACACTTTATAGAGCATATGAAAAATATTTTATTTATAGGAGGCACCGGTATTATTAGTTCAGCCTGCTCACAACTTGCAGTTGCACGTGGCATGAATATATTTCATCTTACACGTGGCATTTCATCAACTATTCGTCCTGTTTCAGGAGTTACACATATTAAAGCAGATATTCGCAACGCACAAGCATGCAAACAAGCTCTTGGCTCGCTTACATTTGATGTGGTTGTTGATTTTATATCATTTGTTCCTGAACATATTGAACAAAACATTGCATTATTTTCGGGCATCACAAAACAATTTATTTTTATAAGTTCTGCATCTATTTACCAAACGCCCCCTACTGTGTTGCCAGTAACAGAAAATACGCCACGCGAAAATCCATATTGGGAATATTCACGCAACAAAATTGCATGTGAAGATATTTTATTTGATAGATTTATAACAGAAAAATTTCCGATAACTATTGTTCGCCCTTCTCATACATACGACAAAACATTGCTTCCTATGGAAGGCGGATACACCGTACTGCACCGTATGCTTAATCATAAACCTGTGGTTGTTCATGGAGATGGTTCATCGCTTTGGACATTAACCCATCATGCTGATTTTGCAAAAGGATTGGTTGGTTTGTTTGGAAACGAACAAGCAATTGGAGAAGCATATCATATTACTTCAGATGAATGGCTTTCGTGGAATGCAATTTTTGAAATGGTTGCCGAAGCCTTTGGCATAACACCGCAAATTGTACATGTTCCTTCTAAAATAATTGCACAGCACCACAGTGATATGGGCGATAGTTTACTTGGAGATAAAACACATTCAATGATTTTTGACAATTCAAAGATAAAAGCTGCGGTTCCTGATTTTTCTTGTACTATTCCATTTTCTCAAGGAGTTAAAGAAATTGCAGCATGGTTTACACAAAACCCAAACTATCAAACTGTTGATTCTAAAATTGATGCTGTTTTTGATGCACTTGTTGCTAAATATAAATAACCCCCCTCTCCCCTTTGTTTAAATATCTTTTACACAAAAAGACAATAAAAAAAGCATCGTCTATTTTAAAACGGACGATGCTTTTTATTAAAATTTATATTCTCTTTTTTATAAGAATATCAATTGTATAAGGATATAAATTGGTAATAAAACAATTAAAGAGAATTTAAATATATAACCAAAGAAACTTGGCATTGAAATTTTATTTTCTTCAGCAATTGCTTTCACCATAAAGTTTGGTCCGTTACCAATATATGTCATTGAACCAAATAGTACAGCACCAAGAGAAATTGCAGTTAGTAAGTTTTCTTGAATTCCAGCAACAATGTCTGCACCTTCGCTAATACCAGGTAAACCTAATGCTAAATTATGAAACGCAACCGCTGTTGGCGCATTATCTAAAAACGCACTTAAACTACCAGTAGCGTAGTAAAACTGAGCTGGTGAACTAATTCCAAAATTAGCAGCATTGCTTTCTAAATAAATTAATGCAGGTACCATTGTAATAAAAATACCTAAGAACAGAAACGCAACCTCGGTAATTGGTCCCCAAGTAAAGGTGTTTGCTGTTCTAACCTCTTTTGATGAGAAAAACAAAGAAAGAGCAGCCATCAATAAAATAGCACCTTCTCTAATAAAAGCAAACGCATGATTTTCACCAATAATTGGTAAGTATTGCTCATTTAAAAATGCAACTGAAAGCACAACACCTAACAAAAACAAGAAATTTATATTTCCTGAAAGTTTAATTGGTTCAACATTAGTTTTGTCTGCTCGTATATTTTCAAGTGGCTCTTTTTTGCTATAATACGTATCAAAGATGAAATAAATTAATAACAACAGTACGTTTGCTGTTAACCACTCAGGCAGCATATGCATAAACCATGTAAATTCCGCACCTCTTAAATACAATAAAAATAATGGAGGGTCACCAAGTGGCGTTAATAATCCACCACAATTTGCAACAATTGCAATAAAAAACAGAATAGTATGCACTTTGTATTTGCGTTGTGCGTTGGTTCTAATAACTGGTCGAATCAACAACATTGCAGCCCCCGTTGTTCCCATAAATGAAGCTAAAACTCCACCAATAGCTAAAAACAGAGTGTTTATTGCAGGTTTTGCCTGAATATCACCACTCAAATGAATACCACCTGTAATAACAAAAAGTGCACCCAACAAAATGATAAAAGGTATGTAGTCAAAAATTAACTGATGCGATAAAGCATCTGTTCGCCCAACATTAATTAAATAAATAGCAGTTGGAATACCTAATACCAACGAAGTGATTAATTTGTTTTTATTGCTTTCCCACCATTCATTAAATAATAGCGGACCAACAGCAATCATTGCCAACATCAATGCAAATGGAATTGATGCCCACAAAGGGATTTGTAATGTTTCCATACGTAATTTTTAAAGTTTTTAAAGTTTTATGCAAAGATAAAAAAATATTATACCTGCCCTCATGTATTTGATAAATAAATAAATAAAAGTTGTTGGTTTTATGTGGATGCCTATAAATCAATGAATTGAAATTGCTTGAAAGAGAGAAAACAAACAAAACTGTTGTTTTGTATATTAAATGATAGTCATCAAAAAAATTAAATAATTTCATATATTCCTTTTGAATTTTGAATCACTCGTGGAATAATGTGCTTTTTCAGCTCTGCAGGAATTATATCTATGTTTTCGATATAAATATATTGAATAGATTTTTCTTCAAAAAAAACAAGTAACTCTGGAACAGAATTATGAATTTTCTGTAAAGGATATATAGCATTTCTTTTATAATAATCGGCAGAATATAAATCAAAAACAGGTGCTATTTCAACAGGCATAATAGTGTTGTTTGCTAATAACATAGAAGAAGATACAATATAGCCACTATACGCAAATGTACTCCAATATCTTTCAGAATAATATGCCCAATTTTTATTCTGCAAATTATTTTGTGAAAAAGTATAAAGTTCTTGTTCAAATTCTGAAAGTGTAATTTTCTGCTGAATAGAATACGTTTTATATATATTTAGAACAGCGAACAAACAAAATAATATTGAAAAAATCAATTGCTTTTTTTCATTCAATCTCTTCCAACACAAATATGTTGCAAAAATCATAATTGGTGCAAGTATATTGGATAATGCTTGTGTTGATTCGCGAATTGAGTATAAAAACGTTATAAATAAAACTGATGATATAATACAAAAGAAAATAAATAACAGGACTTTTTTATCTTTTTTTGTCAAAAATTTATATCCTAACAAACCTCCTAATAAAGCAAATGGATATAGTGCAAATGAACGAGAAAAATAATTTAAAAATCGCACTATATATTCTTTGAAATTTATAAAGTAGTGTGGCAAAGGGTATATATGATGAATAATATTACTATTTGAATTACTATCTTGCTTAAAAATAAAGGGAAGTATATATATAAAAAGCAATAAAAATATGCTTAATAAGATTTTGGGAATAGTATAATAATCTTTAATTAGTACAATATACATAAGAAGCATGAAAAGTGCACCTGTAATTGCCACCCATATAGTAAAAAAATTAACACTTATAATTACTAACAAACATAAAAAAGGGATTAATGTATCTTCGTACAAATACAATAATGATAGGAGTATAAAAGGATATACTATAAGCGTTTTAAACGATGTTAAATCGGGTAGTCCATAAAACCAAAATGTATAATGTCCTTGCTCTGGAGTTAGTATAGGATAAAACAAAATGCTTGAACCATATAATAATCCAAATGTAAGAATAAGAGAAAGAAAAACATTTCTTTTTTTTGAAATCAATCCGCATAAAAGTATAAATGTAAGGAAATGAAAAAAAGGATATATAATTATTTTTAAAGAAAAAATGCTATTTAACGAGAAAAAACTTGAAATAAATCCATTTAACCATAGTTCTCCAAAATGATATAAGCTCAATGTTTGATTAACACCGTATGAATTGTAGAGAGTTAATATTGATTCATTTTTTACATTTATTAAGGATTTTGATAATTTACCATAATAAACAAAATCAGGTAAATGGAAACTGTAATAATGGAACAAGTAAATAATAAAAGATATTGCGAGTAAAACTATATATTCTTTCCAATTTAGTTTTAATGGCACATCTTTATTTATAATTTGCTTGTTTTTATTGGCAAAGAATGTTAAAAAAAGTAATGAGAAAAAAGAAATAATTTGTACCGATATTCCTTTGGTGTAAAACAATGCAATGCTACATATAATAATAGTTATACCGAATAAACTCTTTTCAACTATCTGAATAAATAAATTTGATGTTTTTAGAAATGTTTTTTTTCGTAAAACAAATGAAAAAAACATCCATCCCACTCCAAATGAAAAAAACATCATGCATATTAGTAAGAAATAATTAGCAATAAAATTAGGATGTGGAATTTCAAAGTTCATAATATCTATGTTATACCTTAAAGCTGAAAAATATTAGTATAAAAGGAAAATATCAATCATACTTCTTTAATTAAAAATGCAAAAATACTAATACCAAATAACAATACAGCTTCTTTGAAAAATTAAATTTGTCGCATTTACTAATTGAATTTACATTTACCCACAATCATGTATTGTTATGTAAAAAAAAATGCACACAAATAAAACTATTCTTAACATTGTGAAACAATGGAGTATCCACCATAAACTCACTCAATTTTTCTCAAGAAATTGTTTATATCACACAACATTTATACATACAAATAAAAAAAGAGTATATTTGCTCGATTTTTAAAAGACAAAAAATAAAGATGGAACATACTTCAAAACGATTAGCATCATTAGCGGCATCACAAACACTTGCGATGGCACAAAAAGGTAGAGAACTTGCAGCAAAGGGAATTGATGTTATTAATTTAAGTGTAGGCGAACCGGATTTTAACACTCCTGACCATGTGAAAGAGGCAGCAAAACAAGCAATTGACGATAATTATTCATTTTATACGCCAATAGAAGGATATGCTGAATTGCGAACTGCAATTGCTGAAAAATTTAAACGAGAAAATAATCTTACATATACTCCACAACAAATTATTGTGTCTGCAGGAGCAAAACATTCTTTGTCTAATATCTTTTTAAGTTTGTTAAATCCCGGCGACGAAGTACTTATTCCAACACCATATTGGGTAAGTTATCCCGAAGCGATTAAACTTGCCGAAGGAAAACCAGTATATATTCCTTCTACAATAGAAAGTGGCTTTAAAGTAACTGCAGAGCAAATAAGTAAAGCTATTACTTCTAAAACACGCATGTTTGTTTTTAGTTCGCCTTCTAATCCAACGGGAGCTGTATATACAAAAAGTGAACTTGAACAAATTGCAAAAATGTTTGCAAAAAACCCACAAATATTAATTGTTTCTGACGAAATTTATGAACATATAAATTTTATAGGAAAACATGAATCTATCGCACAGTTTCCTGAAATTCAAAATCAAGTTATTATTGTAAATGGGCTTTCAAAAGGATATGCTATGACTGGCTGGAGAGTTGGTTATATGGCTGCTCCTGAATGGATTGCAAAAGCATGTAACAAATTACAAGGACAGGTTACTTCGGGTATTTTTTCTATTGCACAAAGAGCTGCAATAGCTGCTTTACATGGTGATTTAGAATTTCCTAAAATGATGACTGAAGCTTTTTTACGCCGCCGTGATATAATGGTTGAAGGTTTGCGTAAAATTCAAGGGGTAAAAGTGTCTGTGCCTGATGGGGCTTTTTACATTTTTGCAGATATGTCGCATTTTATTGGTGCAAAAAATCCACAAACAAACACGAGTATCAAAAATTCATATGAATTAAGTTTGTATTTGTTAAGTGAAGCTCATGTTGCCTCTGTGTCGGGCGAAGGTTTTGGAAACCCAGAATGTATTCGTTTTTCTTTTGCAACTTCTGATAAAAATGTTGTAACCGCTGTTGAACGTATTTCTGTTGCATTACAAAAATTACAGTGTCAACAACTGTAAAATCATAAATATCTGTACCTTTACTACGCATTAAACATAAATATTTTTTAATATGTGCGGCATAACAGGAATATATTCGTTTACAAACTCAGCAAATGCTTATTTTGAACATATTAAAAAATCTCTTGAAATCCTTAAAAAACATGATTCCGAAGCAGAGCAAACATACTCTGACAATACTGTTTGTATGGGGCATACACGCCTTCCAATTATAAACACGTCTTCTGCAGAAGAAAAACTATGTACCGATGTTTCGGGGAGATACACGATTGTGTATAATGGGGAGTTTTACAATTACAAAGAATTTTACAATGAACTGCGAGCTGATGGTGTTCAATTTGTTTCATCAACAGACACCGAGGTTTTGCTTTATTTATACATTAAATATAAGCAAGCATGTTTTGAAAAAATAGATGGTTGCTTTGCATTTGCTATATATGATTCGCATGAAAAAACAGTATGTATTGCTCGTGATAGATTCGGCATTAAACCGCTTTATTTTATTAATCACACTTCTTTTTTTGGATTCGCGTCAGAACTAACAGCACTTCTTCCACTTCCTTTTAACAAATCAATCGATACAAGTGCATTACAATTATATTTACAATTACATTATATACCAGCACCGCATTGTATTCTAAAAAATGTGCAAAAGCTTTTACCGGGACATTATATGCTTGTTTCGACAAAAGATGTGCAACTAAATCAATATTATCAAATTCCACATTATTCTAAAGAAAATAAGATAAAAATATCATATACCGATGCTCAAGTCGAACTAAAACGCTTGTTGCAAAAATCAGTACATACACGTCTTGTTTCTAATGCTCCTTTAGGTACATTTTTAAGTGGTGGCATTGATTCTTCCATTATTTCATTACTTGCGGCACAACACACACCAAAACTCAACACATTTTCTATAGGTTTTTCTGATCATCCTTTTTTTGATGAAACGCAGTATGCACAATTAGTTGCTAAACACATACAATCTAACCACACGGTAATATCTATTACCAACAAAGCATTTGAAGAACATATGTATTCGGTACTTGATTCGTTTGACGAACCGTTTGCTGATTCTTCTGCAATTGCTGTTTCAATGTTAAGCAAAGAAGTAAAATCACATGTAACAATTGCTCTTTCGGGCGATGGTGCCGATGAATTATTTGCAGGATATAATAAATATCGAGCACATTATATGATGTTGAAATATCCATATATAAGCAAATGCATGGCAATTGCACATCCATTTTTAAAACATATACCGCAATCGCGTAACTCTGCCTTGACAAATACTATTCGTAAATTTACACGATATTCAAACGCATCTGCTCTTACTCCCCAACAAGCATATATTCAATGGTGTTCTGCTCAATCAGCAGAAGATGTACAAAACATGCTGCTCCATTCTATAGACAATACAAGCATGTTGCAAACATACCTCTCGCATTTCTCCACAAACGCTACCATGCACAATATTCTGTATGCTGATCAAAATTTAGTGTTAGTAAATGATATGCTTACAAAAGTAGAACGTATGTCTGCGCAGCATGGTTTAAAAGTACGAGTACCTTTTTTAGACCATGAAATTGTGGCGTTTGCAAATTCGCTTCCCACAAAATTTAAAATAAACAACACATATCAAAAACGAATTTTACAAGATGCATTTCGTAAAGAATTGCCTCAAGAATTATATAATCGTCCTAAAAAAGGATTTGAAGTGCCGCTGTATCATTGGTGCACAACTGCATTACACGAGCATATAAACACCTTGTTGTCAGAAGAATTTATACGGAAACAAAATATTTTTAATTCTGCTGTTATTACACAAATACGCACAAAATTACACTCCCAAAATCCTGGTGATAGTGCCGCTCATATATGGGCATTATTAGTATTTCAAACATGGTGGAAAAAGCATATTGCACATGATTAAAGTTTTACGAATATTAAATAGATTTAACGTTGGCGGACCAACATATAATGTTGCGTATCTCACAAAATATTTGAGTGCAGACTTTGAAACCAAGCTTATTGGCGGTGCAAAAGAACACAGCGAAGCAAGTTCAGAATACATATTACAAAAAATGAATGTGCCATACACTATTGTTCCTCAAATGCGTAGAAGTATTAATCCGTTTCAAGATATTTTGGCATTGTGGCAGATAATAAAAATAATACGAGCGTATAAACCCGATATTGTTCACACACATGCAGCAAAAGCAGGCACTTTAGGGAGAATGGCAGCTATTATATGTAGAGTACCTATTATTGTACACACCTTTCATGGACATGTTTTTCACTCATATTTTAATTCATATAAAACCTATGTGTTTAAAGTAATAGAACGATTTTTTGCTCGTAAAACTACGGCAATTATAGCTATTAGCGAAACGCAAAAACATGAATTAGGTACTATATATAAAATATGTAAACCCGAAAAAATTCACATAGTTCCTCTTGGTTTTGATTTGCAAAAGTTTACCGAAAATATGGAGGAAAAGCGTGGAACCTTTCGTTCACGTTACAAATTCAACAACAATACCATTGTTATAGGCATTGTGGGGCGGTTAGCTCCTGTTAAAAATCATGAACTTTTTATTGATGCAATAAAACTTTGTATGCAAAAATCAAATAAACACATACAAGCATGTATTATAGGCGATGGCGAATTACGTGAATATTTAGAAAATTATTGCACAAAAATAGGCATAGCATATTCAACGCAAAACGATGAAAATCACACCGCTCCTATTATTTTCACCTCGTGGATACAAGATATTGATTATGCATACGCAGGATTAGATATTGTGTGTTTAACCTCAAAAAATGAAGGTACTCCCGTAAGTTTAATTGAAGCACAAGCAAGTGGAGTTCCGGTAGTTTCAACCAATGTGGGTGGCGTGCAAAACATAGTAATTGATAAAAAAACAGCTTTATTATCAGAAAACACTCAAGACGATTTCTCTCAAAAACTATTACAACTTATTGAAAATGAAGAACTCAGAAAAACAATGAGTACTGCTGCAAAAAATAATAGTGTAGAAAAATTTCATTACACACGTTTATGTAAAGATATTGAAACCGTATATAAGAGATATATACCATAAAACAATGTCGCATTAAAAAAAAAGTAGTATTTTTGTAAAAATCAAAGAGCGAATGAAAAATACACTTTACATTAGTTTGGTTCTTTTAGTTTTTGCTTCATGTAAAGTATTGACTCCTACGACAATGTTTGAAACTGAGAAGGATTTTGAATATATGCCGTTTGAACATTCCATTACATCTACAATTTTGCAACCATACGATCAAATAAGTGTACTTATGTACACTAATAATGGCAGTGCATTAATTGAAGGCGGTGGCATACCGGGAGTTGGTGCTGGGGCAGAAAGTCCTATTACCTACATGATTCGTCAAGACAGCACCGTAAAACTTCCCATTATAGGTGATATACGGCTTGGCGGTATGGAAAAAGATTCAGCAGAGTACTTTTTAGAACAAAAATTAGGACAGTTTTATCAAAATCCATATATAAAAATCACCATAACAAACAGAACAATTATTTTGTTTTTTGAAAAAGGAACACAAGGACAAAGCATTGCTATTCCCGAAGATGGCATAACCCTGCTTGATGCAATTGCAGGAGCAGGTGGACTCACAGAAAACAGCAAGGCTTATAAAATTAAACTTATTCGAGGCGATAATAAAAATCCACGTGTTTATAATTTCAATATTAGTAATATCGAAGAGTTTCGAAAGGCAAATTTTGTATTAGAAGCAAATGATATTATTTATGTTGATTCACGACCTCGGTATATGACAAGAATATTATCAGAAGTGCAACCATATTTAATGTTAGTAACAACCATATCGTCAACAATTCTTGCATTTACTCTTTTAAATAAATAATGGCACGTATAAAACAAATACCTAAGTTTAATGACACATTTGATATAAGCAAATTGATGCATATCATAAAAAAATCTGTAGTCTATTATATTCTTATAGGGTGTGTTGGCTTTTTTTTAGTGATGATGTATTTACGATACACTCCTCTTCAATATGAATCTGATGCTATTATTCAAATAAACGAAGAACAAAGAAATGCAGAGCTTTTAAAAATTGAAAATATTTATGGCAATGTTTCGCTAGCAAATCTTACCGAACTTATTCGCTCGCGTGAGTTTTTGAAACGAACATTAGTTGAATTAAATTTATATACTTCGTATTATTTAGAAGGAAAATTTTTAACATCAGAATTATATAAAAAATCACCGTTTTTTGTAGAAGTAGAAAACTTTCCATCGAATATGTACAACACTAAAATTTATGTAACATATGACGAAAAGGACGATATAATAACTCTTCAACCAGAAAATGCTAATAAAGTAACAATTACACGCAATATATGGAATAATTTTTTTGGCGGAAAAATGTATCTTAATGTTACCAACATTGAAATGCTAAAAGAACAACTTTCTCCTGAACATGGTAACAGACTGTTTTTTATGATTTTTAATGATAATGGAGCATTTCAACATCATATTACCGATAATTTTTTTGTGTGGATTTATAATTTTAATGCTAATATTATTGCACTGAAATACGTAAGCAGTGTGCCCGAAAAAACTGCGGATATTGTGAATCATGTGAGTGAGGATTTTCTTGGATATAACATTGAGAAAAAACAAGAACATGCACAAAATGTACTTGCGTTTATTGAAGAACAGCTTACTATTGTATATGAAGGTTTAAATCAAGCCGAAAAACAATTACAAGAATTTAAACGAAAAAATAAAATATCAGAAACAAATAATGCCACTTCTTTTTTATTACCATCTTCGTTTAATAATAACGACTATGAAAGACAAAAAAAACAGTTGAATGTGCTTTCGCAAATGAATCAAAAAATCACAAGCGACGAAAATGTTAATACTATGGAACTTATGACATTAATGTCGGGTGCGCAATCTTCTGAAAGTATGATAATGAATTTTTTAAATGGCATAAATCAATTGCAAAAAGAGCGAGAACGATTGCTGTTAAATGTTACGCAAGATAATCATAATGTGCGTATTATAGACAATCAAATTGCCGAGCAAAAACGCATGTTGCAAGAATTTATAACCATTACAAATGAACGTTTAAAAACGCAAATTGAATCTGCACAAAAAATAGAATCAGAACCCGAATCTACTAGCTCGTTTGAACAAAACGAAATTGAATTTGTTCGCTTGCAACGAGTATATTCTGTACATAAAAACTTTTATGACCAACTTGTGTCAAAACGTGCCGAATATTTAATTTCTAAAGCAGGACACGTTACTAATAATGTGATTCTTCAAAAAGCAGATATTCCTCGCTATCAAATTGCTCCTATAAAATCAAAAGTATTTGCAATAGCAATTATACTTGTTCTTATAATGATATTTATTCTTACTCTTATTCGATATTTATTGTATAATAATATAATGAATATGAGCGACATTGCTCGTTTTACGAAAGTGCCAATTTCTGGAGTAATTCCCAATTCAACACAAACAAATAAAATTAACAGATTTGTTGTCGAAAACAAACCAAATTCTATTATAACAGAAGCATTTAGAACACTTCGTTCTAATTTAGAATTTATGGTAAAAGACCCCAATTCCAAAAAAATTGTTGCTATTACATCTACTATTTCGGGCGAAGGAAAAACATTTATAGCAATAAATTTAGGTGGCGTAATTGCATTAAGCGGGAAACGAGTAGTTTTAATTGACCTTGATTTACGAAAGCCTAAAATTCATTTAACATTTAAATCTTCGAACAAACAAGGATTAAGTACCATTTTAATAGGTAAAGATTCATATAAAGATTGCCTTATTAAAACAGAATTTGATAATTTTGATGTTATTACATCAGGTCCCCCACCACCAAACCCAGCGGAATTAGCAAATTCTGAAAATTTTGATATGTTAATAGCAGAACTAAAAAACGAATATGATGTAATTATTATTGACACTCCCCCTCTTGGAATTGTGTCTGATGCTATTTTTAGTTTTAAACGTGCCGATTTACCAATATATGTTACTCGTGCAAATTATTCAAAACGCAATTTTATAAATAACATCAATTATGTGAGTGAGCAGAAAAAAATTGTAAATGCATCAATTGTATTAAATGCCGCTGAAATAGTATCTTCAAAATATGGATACGGTTATAAAGGGTACGGATATGGGTATGGGTATGGGTATGGATATTATTCGTATGGACCAGAAAAAAAGAAACAAAAAGGAATTTTAAAATATTTTAAAAAATAATGAAAGGTATTGTATTAGGAGTTACAATACTAAGTTCGCTTATAATTAGTATTGTTGGATTTATATTACTTGGAAAAAAATCAATCTTTAAATTTTTAATAAAGAAAAACACCACTGCCGAACGATGGGCAATACAATCAAAGCCAATTTTTGGTGGGGTTATGTTTTATATATGTTTTGTATGTGCACTTGGTGGCATTGCATGTGTATATGGCGTAAATGAAATATTATCTCATTTGTGCATATTTATATGCGTAAGCCTTTCCTTTTTTATGGGAATGTTTGACGATTTAAAAAATCAAGGTCCATTAAAAAAATTTATTTCACAAATTTTAAGTGCCACAATCCTCATAATGTGTAATATACATATAGAAATATCGGGGAATATGACAATAGATATATTACTAACCTATTTTTGGATAGTTGGTATTATGAATTCTATAAACATGCTCGATAATATGGATGCTATTACAGGATTGGTTTCTATTACAATTTTAGGCAATATTTTAGGAATTGCAATATTTTCCGAAAATACAGATGTAAGTAGCATTGTTATTTTAGGAGCAATTACAACAAGCATTTGTGTGTATTTATATTGGAATTGGAATCCTTCAAAAATATATATGGGCGATAACGGAAGCCAGTTTTTAGGAATTGTTCTCGCTATTTTTAGTATTAAATACATTTGGAATACTTCATATACAGTACATGGATTTATATATCAAAATGTGGTGCTCATAGCTCTCGCATTTTTATTGCCTATTATTGATACAACAGTGGTGTTTATAAATCGCATTGCTGCGGGAAAATCACCTTTTATTGGCGATAGATATCACACTACGCATAACCTTGTGTATATGGGAATGAGCGAAAAAGGTGTTGCGCGTTTGTTTGCAACAATTTCACTTATTTCAAATAGTTTCGTGTTTTATATTATTGTTTTTAAACCTATTCGCATATCAATGCTGCTATATATTCTTATTCTTGTATATATAGCGACCTTATTTATTAGCTTTTTTGCTATTTCACGATATGTAAAAATCAAAAAAATCACAAAATGATTTCAAAAAAATCTATCTATACTGTTACTGCTATTTCTGTTTTATCTATATTAAGTATAAGTTTTTTATACAGCTTTTTTTATGCTGACACTACACAATTTCCAAGTAGGGAAACAAGTCCGTGTTCTATAAAAGTAAAACAATTATACATACCCGACAGTGTACGTTTATTTAACGAAGTGGTGCCTATTCAAAATTTTGATACACGAGAAAGTTTAGAACGTGAACTTTTGGTAAACGTGTATTGGCAATCGCAAACTACCATGTTTATAAAAATGGTTGGCAGGTACTTTCCTATTATTGAACATGTGTTAGAAAAAAATGGTGTTCCCGAAGATTTTAAATATGTAGCACTTGCAGAAAGTGGGTTTCGTTATAATATTTCTCCAGCGGGTGCTACAGGATATTGGCAGTTTTTAGAAAAAACAGCAAAAGAATACGGATTAGTGGTAAATGACTATATTGATGAACGGTATGATATTGAAAAATCAACAGAAGCAGCATGTGCATACTTTAAAAAAGCATATGAACGATTTGGTTCATGGACTTTAGCAGCAGCGTCATATAATGTTGGCATTGCTGGTTTATCGCGTCAAATATCATATCAATATATTAATTCATATTACGATTTACACACAAATTCTGAAACAGGACGGTACGTATTTCGAATACTTGCATTAAAATTACTTTTAGAAAATCCCGAAAAATATGGATATTATATTTTGCCCGAAGAACGATACGCTCCATATGATTTTGTTACGTACACCGTGGACTCAACAATTCCTGATCTTGCAAAATTTGCACAAGATAATGGGTCTAATTATAAATTATTAAGAATTATGAACCCATGGATCCGTTCTCGCTCAAGTTTACCTATTCAAAAAGAAAAACCATATGCAATTAAACTTGTTCTTGAAAAAGATAGAACAAACAGTTGGTAAACTGTGGCTTTATTTTCAATATTAATGACATTCTTCAATGAACCATATTTCTAATGATGCTGACTCTATACATGAACAAGATGCAATTATTGTTGAAGGTGCTCGTGTACATAATTTAAAAAACATTTCGGTTTCAATTCCACGCAATGCACTTACAGTAATTACAGGATTGAGTGGAAGCGGAAAATCGTCTTTAGCATTTGATACAATTTACGCCGAAGGGCAAAGACGATACATAGAAACCTTCTCTTCGTATGCACGGAAATTTCTCGGAAACCTTGAACGTCCTGATGTTGACAAAATATCTGGTTTAAGTCCGGTTATTTCTATAGAACAAAAAAGTATCAATAATAATCCTCGCTCAACGGTGGGTACTGTTACCGAAATTTATGATTTTCTCCGTCTTTTGTATGCTCGTATTGGCGAAGCATATTCATACAATACTGGCGAAAAAATGGTAAAGTACACAACGCAAAAAATTATAAAACAACTTGTTCACGATTTCTCAAACAAAAGCATTATGCTCTTGGCACCTGTTGTCCAGGGACGAAAAGGGCATTATAAAGAGTTGTTTGAACAATTTCGAAAAAAAGGATACTTATATGCTCGCATAAATGGTGAAATTAAAGAATTAACCTACGGATTAAAATTAGATAGATATAAAACACATTTTATTGAAATTGTAATAGATAAATATAAAATTGTTGATGCAACTCCCCCCTCTCGTTTAAAACAATCCTTAGAAATTGCTTTAAAACAAGGCAAAGGAGTTGTGTTGGTAATTGAAAAAGATGCAGAATCGGGACGATATTACAGCAAAAATTTCATGTGTCCAACAACGGGTATTTCATATAACGACCCCGCTCCACATATTTTTTCGTTTAATTCTCCACATGGTGCCTGCGAAATGTGTAGTGGTTTAGGATTTATGAATGAAATTGATATATCAAAACTTATTCCTTTAAAAACACTCAGCATTAGTAAAGGAGCAATAAAACCATTGGGAGTGTATAAAAAAAACTTGCTGTTTTCTAAATTAGAAGCCATAGCACATAAATATGATTTTACGCTGAATACGCCATATAATAAAATTCCTGATGCTGGAAAACAAGTAATGTTATATGGTTCGCAAGATATGTTTACATTTATACAAACTCCTATTGGCGTTACAAACAATCATTTTCTTGGTTTTGAGGGAATTATAGCCTACATTGAACAACACGCATTGCTTGATGACGAAAAAAATGGAGCACATAAAAAAGAAGAATTTTATAAAACTATTCAGTGTACTGCATGTAATGGGCAACGTCTTAAAAAAGAATCTTTACATTTTAAACTCGACAATAAAAATATTGCAGAAGTATCTGCATTTTCTTTTCATGATTTATATAATTGGATTGAAAATTTACCACAAAAACTTACTGCACAACAAAACAAAATAGGTGGTGAAATTTTAAAAGAAATTAAAACACGTATTGAGTTTTTACTTGATGTTGGATTGCATTATTTAAGCTTAAACAGGCGCTCACGAACTCTTTCGGGCGGAGAAAGTCAACGTATTCGCTTAGCAACACAAATAGGTTCTAAACTTGTAAATGTATTGTATATTTTAGATGAACCGAGTATAGGGCTTCATCAACGTGATAATCATCAATTAATTACAGCTTTAAAAAATCTTCGCGACAACGATAATTCAATTATTGTAGTAGAACACGATAAAGATATGATATGCGCTGCCGATTATGTAATTGATATTGGTCCGTATGCAGGAAAATCTGGAGGAAATATTGTAGCTCAAGGCGCTATTGATTCATTTATGAAACAAAATAGTATTACAGCACAGTATTTAAACAATACAAAACGTATAGAAATTCCTAAGGAAAGACGAAGCGGAAATGGTGAAAAAATCACATTGTATGGTGCGGCAGGAAATAATTTAAAAAATGTTACCGTAGCATTTCCTCTTGGAACATTTATTTGTGTTACGGGCGTTTCGGGCAGCGGTAAATCAACGCTTATTAATCAAACATTACATCTTATTTTAAATCAACATTTTTATCGTTCAAAAAAAGAACCGCTTGCTTATTCTAAAATTACAGGCGTTGAACATATACAAAAAGTAATTGAAATTAATCAAGCACCTATAGGACGAACACCTCGCTCAAACCCAATAACATACACAAATATTTTTACCGATATTCGAAAACTTTTTGAACAGCTTCCCGAATCAAAAATTCGCGGCTATAAAGCTTCGCGTTTTTCTTTTAATGTTCGTGGTGGTAGATGTGAAACATGTAAAGGTGCTGGAACTAAAGCAATTGAAATGAATTTTTTGCCCGATGTATATGTTACCTGTGATGCATGTTACGGAAATCGATACAACAGAGAAACATTAGAAGTTCGTTTTAAGGGAAAATCAATTTATGACGTACTCAATATGACTATAAATCAAGCTGTTGAGTTTTTCGAAAATATTCCGCACATTCTTTCTAAATTACAAACATTGCAAAGCGTGGGGTTAGGATATTTAACCTTAGGACAATCATCTACAACTCTTTCGGGAGGCGAAGCTCAGCGTGTTAAACTTGCTGCAGAATTGCAAAAAAAAGAAACAGGCAACACCTTATATATTCTTGATGAACCTACCACTGGATTGCATTTTCATGATATCTACATACTTTTAAAAGTGTTACAAAACCTTGTAAATAAAGGAAATACAGTAATTGTAATAGAACATAATTTAGATGTAATAAAAGTTGCCGATTATATTATTGATATTGGACCCGAAGGTGGAAAATCTGGAGGAGAGATTGTATGCTGTGGCACACCCGAACAAGTGGCAAAAAATAAAAAAAGTTATACCGCTCATTTTTTACAACAAGAATTACAAAATGCTAACTCAAAATAATATATTTTTATAACCCATGGAAAAACAAGACATTCTTTCTCTTTCACATCAAGAAATTGTTGCAGTATGCGAACAATTGGGAGAAAAATCGTTTCGAGCACAACAATTATTTGAATGGCTTTGGAACAAAAAAGCACGTTCGTTTGATGAATTAACAAATATGTCAAAACAATTCAGAGAAAAATTAGCCGAAGCATATTATTTTAAAACAGTTACTATTTCAAATATTCAAAAAAGCAAAGATGGGACCCAAAAATTTGTGTTTCGTTTAGGCGATGGAGCACATATTGAAGGCGTGCTTATCCCCTCACGCGAAAGAATTACGGCATGTATATCGTCGCAAGTTGGTTGTGGATTGGCATGTGAATTTTGTGCAACTGGCACAATGGGATTTACGCGTAATTTAAGTGTTGGCGAAATTACCGACCAACTTTTTGCTATAGAACAAGTTGCAATACAAGAACTTGAGCGTCCTGTTACAAATGTTGTGTATATGGGTATGGGTGAACCACTACAAAATTATGAGCACGTAATGGCATCTATTGCAAGAATTACCGATACAAAAGGACATGCTATGGCACCATCTCGCATTACTGTTTCTACTGCCGGCATAAGTAAATTTATTAAAAAACTTGCCGATGATAATTTTGCATGTAATCTTGCTATATCACTCCATTTTCCTGATGATGAACGAAGAACGAAATATATGCCTGTAAATAAAGCAAACAATTTAAATTCGCTTTCTGATGCATTAGCATATTATCATCAAAAAACAAAAAAAAGAATTTCAATTGAATATGCACTTTTACATGGCATTAACGACTCTATTGAAGATGCAAGTCTTTTAGCTCATTTTACAAAACGCTTTCCTGTAAAAATAAATATTATTGAATATAATTCTTTTCATGGCTCATCATTTAAGCCTTCAAAAGCAAAAAAACAAGAAGCATTTGTTAGCTTTTTACAAAAATTAAATTTAATTGTAAATATTCGACATTCAAAAGGTAAAGATATAGATGCAGCATGCGGTCAATTAATTAAGCGTTAGTGTATATCTTGTATAAAAACATGTTTCACATGTGTATTTTTACATATTTTATGTATTTTTTTATTAAAAAACATTTGTTGTTTAAAAAATATATGTATTATTGCAATGGATTTTTCGGTAATCTATTCTACTAGTTCTCACTAAAGGAATCCAAACTCCAAAAAACAAATAGTTAAAATATAAAAATTCTCTTTTCACGTATTTTTTTGTATGTATCAAGCATTAGATTTAAAAAAAATGTTGGTTTCTAAATTAAAAGAAATCGCACAAGAATTAGGTGTTCCAGAAACATCAGCATTAAAAAAAGAAGATATTATTATCAAAATTCTTGAGGCTCAAGGCAGTATGCCGGTAGGTTTACTTGTAGAAAACGAAGCACAAAAAGAATTGCCTTTTGAACCGCAAGAAGAAACAAAAGTGCACGATAAACAACCACGCAAACGTACACGAACAATTATTAAAGTTACTGTGCCAGAACGTGTTGCAGATTTATCAAAACAGAGTACTACTGCAAATGATGATACGGCGACAGAACAAACAGCCCCCATCTCTTCTACAGAAGTTCAAAAATATCCTCCCAAAACCGCACAAACATCTCCGTCGTATCCCAAAAAAAATGATAACAAAAAACCATTTACACCAAATAATGGTAATAATGGAAACAACGGAAATTATGGAAACCAAAAAAATCATGCAAGTAAACAAGAAAAACCAAGTGAATTTGATGGAATTATTACCGGAACAGGAGTGTTAGACCTTATGCAAGAAGGATACGGCTTTTTACGTTCAGGAGATTATAACTACTTAAACTCTCCTGACGATATATACGTGTCGCAATCACAAATAAAATTATTCGGTTTAAAAACAGGCGATATCGTTGAAGGTGCTATTCGCCCACCAAAAGAAGGCGAAAAATATTTTCCTCTTGTAAAAGTTGAAAGAATTAATGGAAGAACTCCTGAAGAAGTAAGAGATCGTGTTCATTTTGACCACCTTACACCATTGTTCCCTGAAGAAAAGTTTAATTTAACCGGACAAGGGCATACTGATATTTCTACACGTATTATTGATTTATTTACCCCTATTGGTAAAGGACAACGTGGATTAATTGTGGCACAACCAAAAACAGGAAAAACTACACTTTTAAAAGGAGTAGCAAATGCTATTGCCGATAATCATCCAGAAGTATATCTTATTATTCTTCTTATTGATGAACGCCCCGAAGAGGTTACCGACATGAAACGAAGCGTAAAAGCTGAAGTTATTGCATCTACCTTTGATGAACCTGCTGATAGACATGTGAAGGTGGCAAATATTGTGTTAGAAAAAGCAAAACGATTAGTGGAATGTGGACATGATGTATGTATTCTTTTAGACTCTATTACGCGTTTAGCACGGGCATTTAATATGGCACAACCAGCTTCGGGTAAAATACTTTCGGGTGGTGTTGATGCAAATGCACTTCATAAACCAAAACGATTTTTTGGTGCTGCTCGAAATATTGAAGATGGCGGTTCTTTAACAATTATAGCAACAGCTCTTACCGAAACAGGTTCAAAAATGGACGATGTGAT